>ERZ773008.3193-NODE-3193-length-10188-cov-5.046284_pt1 | contig 10188 bp, 7 predicted proteins | sample MGYA00580664_ERZ773008 | MGnify/ENA primary metagenome ERZ773008 (study PRJEB29015, sample SAMEA2738016) | human oral metagenome | biome: human oral; feature: human-associated habitat; material: dental | place: China | collected 2048 ... | reverse complement strand
AAGCTGACCATATCGGCTATAACCGCAATTTTACGATTGTCGATCCTAGTGAGCAACGGACTCTGATGAAACGAATTCTTAAAACGCTCAATTTAGATCCTAAAAAGTGGAATGAACGAGCTATTTTGGGCACGATTTCCAATGCGAAAAATGATTTGATTGATGAAGTGGCCTATGCAGCTTTAGCAGGAGACATGTATACAGAGATTGTGGCGAAGTGCTATGAAATGTACCAAAAAGAGCTCCGCCAATCAGAAGCGATGGACTTTGATGATTTAATCATGCTAACCTTGCGCCTTTTTGATAAAAATCCAGATGTGCTGACCTACTACCAACAGCGTTATCAATATATCCATGTGGACGAGTATCAAGATACCAACCACGCCCAGTACCAACTGGTCAAATTGTTGGCTTCACGCTTTAAAAATATCTGTGTGGTTGGTGATGCAGATCAGTCTATTTATGGCTGGCGAGGTGCTGATATGCAGAATATCTTGGACTTTGAAAAGGATTATCCTGAAGCTAAAGTTGTTCTTCTGGAGGAAAATTATCGCTCAACCAAGACTATTCTGCAAGCTGCTAATGATGTTATCAAAAACAACCGCAACCGTCGCCCAAAGAATCTCTGGACACAAAATGCTGACGGTGAAGATATTGTTTATTATCGGGCTAATGATGAGCAAGACGAAGCTCTCTTTGTAGCTAAAACCATTGATGAGCTATCTAGCACATCTGACTATGTCTATCGGGATTTTGCTGTTCTTTATCGAACCAACGCCCAATCTCGGAATATTGAAGAATCTCTCCTAAAAGCTAATATTCCTTACACTATGGTAGGGGGGACTAAGTTCTACAGCCGCAAGGAAATTCGAGATGTCATCAGCTATCTCAATCTCATCGCTAATACTAGCGACAACATCAGTTTTGAACGTGTTGTCAATGAGCCCAAGCGGGGTGTTGGACCAGGTACGGTAGAGAAAATTCGTAATTTTGCAGCTAGTCAAGAGATGTCTCTTTTAGATGCTTCTTCGCAGATTATGCTCTCACCTGTCAAGGGGAAAGCTGCTCAGGCTGTTTTTGACTTTGCCAATCTCATTTTGAATCTGCGCGAACGGTTGGACGAATTGACCGTGACAGAACTGGTCGAGCTGGTTCTTGAAAAGACTGGTTACACCGAGCAATTAGCAGCTCAAGCTACGTTGGAAAGTCAGGCTCGGATTGAAAATATCGAAGAATTCCTTTCTGTTACTAAGAATTTTGACGAAAATCCAGAAAATGATACTGAGGAGACTGGTTTAGATAGACTTAGCCGTTTCCTCAATGATTTGGCTTTGATTGCAGATACAGATGATAGTGATCAGGAAAGCTCGGAAGTGACACTTATGACACTGCATGCTGCCAAGGGGTTAGAATTTCCAGTGGTTTTCATTATCGGTATGGAAGAAAATGTCTTCCCACTTAGTCGCGCGGCTGAAGACGAAGATGAGCTAGAGGAAGAGCGTCGATTGGCTTATGTCGGAATTACTCGTGCTGAAAAAGTCTTGTTCCTAACCAATGCAAACTCGCGTCTGCTGTACGGAAAAACCAATTACAATCGTCCAACTCGTTTTCTCAATGAAATTAGCTCAAGCTTGCTAGATTATCAAGGCTTGGCTCGACCTGCTAATACATCCTTTAAAGCTTCCTATGTGAATGGTAAAACTGTTCAGTTTGGTCAAGGAATGAGTCTCGCTCAAGCATTGCAGGAACGCAAGCGGCAAGCTGCACCGAGCAGCATTTCCTCAAGCCAGTTGCCATTTGGTAAGAATGTAGCTGCTAATCAGCCGACTATTGATTGGGCTATCGGTGATATTGCTCACCATAAAAAATGGGGAGACGGAACGGTATTGGAAGTGTCAGGCAGCGATAGTAGCCAAGAATTGAAAATCAATTTCCCAGAGGTTGGATTAAAGAAACTGTTGGCAAGTGTTGCACCAATTGAGAAAAAGTGAAATCTAAGGGACTACTGCGATGAAATATTCCATTGAAGCCTGGATTTATAACCCGATTGCTAAGGAAATTTTGCTCTTAAAAGTTAAAACTGAACAACGTTCTTTCTGGCAACCGATTACTGGTGGTATTGAAAGTGATGAAAGTCCTGAAATAGCTTGTATTCGTGAGATTTTTGAAGAAACTGGACTGGAAATCGAGCTAACAAAACTGTTGTAAGTCGGTCATCACACAGTTGTTATTGATGAAGACTTGACCATTTTTAAAACACTTTTTCTTGTGGAAACAAAGCAAAAAGATATTCGTATTTCTGATGAGCACATTGATTTTATGTGGACAGAAGTTAAAAAGGTGCCTGATATATTATACTGGCAGAGCAATCAAGAGACTTTTCAAAAGATTTTAGAGAAATTGAGATAAGGTGTTCATGGAAAGGCACGGTCTATGACAGAGAGTAGATTATTTAGAATAGTGTATGTTCTTTTAGAAAGGGATAACGTTACAGCGAGGGAACTGGCAGAACAATTTGAAGTATCTGTTAGAACGATTTATCGAGATGTTGACCGACTTAGCAGCGCAGGTATTCCAATTTACACGACACAAGGCAGAGACGGAGGCATTCGACTGACGGAGGATTTTGTACTAAATAGTTCTTTGCTTAATCAATCGGAAAAAGAGCAACTGTTGGTTGCTTTACAAGGATTAGGGGTTACGGGTCTTCTGCATGAAAACGAGCTTTTGACCAAACTATCGGCATTATTTAAATTGAACCAACCAAACTGGATAGAAGTAGATTTTACCAGCTGGTCCAATAGCAAGAAATATGAAGAGCTATTTCAGAATTTGAAAAATGCAATCATCAGTAAGCAAGTGATTTCCTTTTCTTATGTTAGCAACAAAGAGGAATTTACCCAGCGTCAAGTAAAACCAGTTCGCCTGCTTTTTAAAGGACAATCCTGGTATCTTTATGCATTTTGCTTAGTCCGAAATGATTTTCGTTATTTTAAACTTTCTCGCATAAGCCAGCTAAAGCTGTTACCACAACATTTTGCAGATAACTTTGACAATGTGAGCTTGGAAAAAGAAGCGCGATCAGAAGAGGTCATACGAGTCAAGCTGAAATTTAATAAAAAAATTGCTTTCAGAGTATATGATGAACTGGATTGTCCAGTCAAAGAAGATGAGCAAGGAAACTTGTATGCAGAGATAGAAATTCCGAATGACTATAGTCTGTACTGCTATATTCTTTCTTTTGGAGACAATGTGGAGGTGCTGGAGCCAACAAAGATTCGTATGCAAGTAACAGAAATGATTGAATGTATGGCACAAAAATATAAAAACTGATAGCAGTGTCTACTTTTTCGGTCTACATTGAAGCAGAGACAAAAGTGCTCAGCTTTGTTTACATAGTCATGATTATAAGATGCAGTAGTTTGGAGAAGCTCTATTAACTTTAGTCAATGTAGAGTTTCCCATGCACAATTGATTGGCACTAAAGTGCCTAATCAATCACTGCTGAGTGGACTCAAATATGTTGATAAATCAAGTTTTACAGCCCTTTTGACGTCAAGCTTCATTCCAACCTCGAAAGGTTCCCCAAACCTTTCGAGCTGTGTGGAGGTGGGATAGAAATCAGGTTTCTACGAAACTACTGATTTCTGTCTCACTTTTTTATTTTTGTTTGACATTAGAATTGTCAGAATTTATAATATAAGTATAAATTAAATGACAGCATATCATGAATTGTTTGACTAGGGTTCTTTATTTGTTTTTTAGGAGAAAGAAGGGATTTGTATGAAGAAAAAGTCGGTTGTATCTTGGATACTGGAATTTGTCTCTCTTCACAAATTTTATTTTATTGTTAGTCTTGTTTTTGCCTTTTTATCTGTTTTATGCGGATTTTTGCCTTATTTTTTTGTAGGAAATATCATCAATCAGCTCTTACAAGGCAATCGAGATTGGAATTTTTATGTTCTTCAGTCCATTTGGATAGGACTGGCATGGATAGCACATTGGGGATTTCACGGGATTTCGACGCTCTTGTCTCATACAGCAACCTTTAAGATTTTAGCAGAAATGCGCTATCGTCTGACAGAGAAATTGGCCAAATTGCCTCTGGGAACGGTTTTAAGTCAATCTTCTGGAACTTACAAAAATATCATTGTTGAGCGAGTGGATGCCACAGAAGTAACTTTGGCACACTTAATTCCTGAGTTTACATCCGGGCTATTTGGTCCCTTTATTATCTTAATTGCCATGTTAGTGATTGATTGGCGCCTAACCATGCTTTCGCTTCTGACAATCCCGATTGTTATCTTAGCTTATGGGAATATGCTACGCAAGAGCGAAGGTGATTTTGAAAATACAGTCGAGAAAACAAAGAAACTCAATGATACAGCAGTAGAATACATCAATGGGATTGAAGTCATCAAGGTTTTTGGAAAAGAGAAATTTTCTTACGATAAATTTGTCAGGGCTGCCAAAGAAGGAGCTGATTGCTTTATTGAATGGATGCGTAAATGCGTAGTTGAAATGGGCATTGTTACAGCTTTCTTGCCGTCTGGTTTGCTTTTCTTACTCCCTTTTGGAACTCTCTTTTACCTTCAAGGTAGCCTAACAGCTAGTAACTTTATTTTACTAATCATTCTGTCTCTTAGTCTTTTGACGCCGTTTATTTTAGTGGCTTCCTATATGGATGATTTACGGAAAATTGCGACAATCTTTGGTGAAGTGATTGCTATTTTGGAAAAACCTGATTTGCCTCGTCCGACAGAATTAACGGACATTCCAAAGGGAACAGAACTTCAAATGATAGATGTTAGTTTTGGTTATTCAGATGAGGAAGAAGTATTGCATAGTATTTCCTTAACGATTGAGCCTGATACAGTAACTGCTCTTGTCGGCCCTTCTGGCTCAGGGAAATCTACGATTGCTAAACTTCTAGCTTCTTTCTGGGATGTCAATTCTGGTAGTATTACCTTTGGTGGCGTGGACATTCGAAACCTACCTCTTGATTATTACAGTCGTCAGATTGCCTATGTCACACAGGATAATTACCTTTTTGATGAAACGATTATGGAAAATATCCGTATGGGTAATTCCGCTGCTTCGGATGAAGAAGTGATTGACATTGCTCGCAAGTGCGGCTGCTATGATTTTATTAGTAATTTAGAAAATGGGTTTGAAACGCGTGTTGGAACTGGTGGTAATCATTTATCTGGTGGAGAACGACAACGGATTGCAATTGCACGAGCTATGCTGAAAAACGCACCAGTCATTATTTTGGATGAGGCAACGGCTTATACCGATCCTGAAAATGAAGCTCTCATTCAGTCTAGTTTAGCTCGTTTGATAGAAGGTCGTACGCTTCTGGTCATTGCTCACCGTCTTTCAACGATTGCAAGTGCAGATCAGATTGTCGTAGTTAATGACGGGCGTATTGAGGCAAAAGGAAAACATATAGATTTGCTGAAGACTTGTCCGCTTTATGCTTCTATGTGGCAGGCTCATATAGCAGTAAAAGATAGCGATAAAATAACGGAAGGAGGATTGGCAGATGCTTAATACATTGAAAAAATTCTTTGATTTTTGTACGGAAGAAGATCGTAAAAAATTCTATACTTCTGTTTGTTTAGGGGTTTTAAAAGCCTTTATCGTTGCTTTTCGGATTCCAGCTATTGGGTTGGTTGTTATGGCTATCATTAACAATAATGTTTCTATGCAGACTGTAGGGCTCTCTCTTGGAATGATGCTCTTGTCTGTTATTCTTAATATTTTGATTAGCCTGAAAGTTACGATGTTGCAGACAGAAGCGGGCTATCATACATGTACTCATAAGCGGATTGAAATTGCTGAACACATGCGCTACCTGCCAATGGGGTATTTTAATCAAAATAGTCTGGGACAAATTACCAGCGTTACAACCAATACACTTGAAAGTCTAGCAGATGTTGCTACTCGGGTTGTTATGATGACGTTGGAAGGATTCCTAACGGCAGGAACTATTACGGTTTTTGTATTTATCTACGATTGGCGAATTGGTTTAATCTTGTTGGCAGGATTGATACTGTTTCTCTTGCCAAATGGATTGATGCGTTGGCAAGCTGGGAATGTATCAGAAGCTAAACAACAAGCTGATACAGATTTGGTAGCAGTTGTGCTAGAATACAGTCAAGGGATTGCGGAAGTAAAGAACTATAATATTGTTCAATTATCTGCTAAAAAGCTATCGCATGCTATTGAGAATAAAAAGCATTTAGATACAAAGTTGACTTGGGTTACCTCGCCTTATATCGCCCTGCAAGGGATGATTACCAAGCTGACTGGAACGATTATGGGACTGTTCTCCATTTACTTTTACCTGCAGGGAAGTATGAGCCTTTTGATTTGTATCATGATGCTCATCAGTGCTTTTATGATTTACGAAAGTCTGGACGGAGTTGGTAGCTTTTCTTCTCTTCTTCGAATTGTTGATTTGTCAGTTGATATGGTCAATAAAGTTTTGTCGATTAAACCAATGGATATTAGCGGAAAAGATTTGCAGCCAAAAACCAGCAATATCAAGCTGAATCATGTCAATTTTTCCTATGAGAGTAAGAAAATTATTGATGATGTATCGTTGGATATTCCAGAAAAGACGACGACAGCTCTTGTGGGACCCTCTGGCTCTGGAAAGACAACTCTTTGCAATCTCATTGCTCGTTTTTGGGATATAGAAAATGGCAGCATCAGCTTAGATGGTCATGATGTAAAAGAATACAGTTATGACAGCCTTATTCGTAATTTTAGTTTTGTTTTTCAAACGGTCTATTTGTTTGAAGATACCATTGAAAATAATATTAAATTTGGAAATCCAGACGCTAGTCATGAAGAAGTTGTCGCTGCTGCAAAAAAAGCTGCTTGTCATGACTTTATCTTATCTTTGCCAGAGGGGTATCAGACCAAGATTGGTGAAGGCGGAGCCAGTCTCTCTGGTGGAGAACGGCAGCGGATTTCCATTGCTCGTGCCATTATCAAGGACGCTCCAATTATCATTTTGGACGAAGCAACAGCCAATGTCGACCCTGAAAATGAAGAAGCACTCATGCAGGCTATTCATTCTTTGACAAAGGATAAGACTATTATTATGATTGCTCATCGACTAAAAACGGTAGAACGTGCCGATCAAATTGTTGTTCTTGATAAAGGACGCATTGTTGAGCAAGGAAAACACCGAGAGCTGCTTGCCAAACAAGGCTTGTACAGTAGATTTATTCAGGAAAGACGCAGTGCTGCCAGCTGGCGAATACAGGCTTAATTTACAAGCAAAAGGATTGTTGTTCATGTGCAACGGTCTTTTTTATATTTAAGCTGTTGATTTAAAATAACCATAAGAAATGGTATAATAAGATGTTATAAAGAACGATCAATGAAGAGGTATCCATGAACGAAATCAAATGTCCCAACTGCGGGGAAGTCTTTACAGTCAACGAAAGTCAATACAGCGAGCTCTTGACTCAGGTACGGACGACAGAATTTGACAAGGAAATCCATGCTCGAATTGAGCAGGCGTTAGCTTTAGAAAAACAAAAAGCACAGAATGAGCAACAGCAGGTCTTAAGTCAGAAAGAATCTGAAATTCAAGAGCTCAAGGCGACTATTTCCAATTTTGAATCCCAAAAAGAGCTAATCAAAAAGGATATGGAGCAGGCTTTGTCTGGAAAACTATCGGATAAAGAAAAAGAATTAGTAGAGCTACAAGCCCAACTAGACCGTCTTCGACTGGAACACCAAAATGAACTGCAAGCTTCGCTGACAAATATTGAAAAAGAACGCGACCAAATCCAAAACCAGCTTTTGTTGCAAGAGAAAGAAAATGAATTATCCCTTGCATCTGTTAAACAAAATTATGAAGCACAACTTAAGGCGGCCAATGAGCAAGTAGAATTTTACAAGAACTTTAAAGCACAACAGTCTACTAAGGCGATTGGAGAGAGCTTAGAACACTACGCTGAAAGCGAATTTAACAAGGTTCGCAGTTTTGCATTCCCGAATGCTTACTTTGAGAAGGATAATCAGGTTTCTGCACGAGGGTCTAAAGGAGATTTCATTTTCCGTGAGGAAGATGAAAGCGGAGTAGAAATCATTTCTATCATGTTTGAGATGAAAAATGAAGCAGACGGTACTGAGAAGAAGCATAAAAACGCTGATTTTTACAAAGAATTGGACAAGGATCGCAGGGAAAAGAAATGTGAGTATGCTGTTTTGGTAAGTATGCTGGAAGCAGATAATGATTATTTCAACACTGGCATTGTTGATATCAGCCATGAGTATGAAAAAATGTATGTGGTTCGTCCTCAATTTTTCATTCAGTTGATTGGACTTTTACGCAATGCAGCGCTCAATTCTCTGAAATACAAGCAGGAGTTGGCTCTGGTGCGAGAGCAGAATATTGACATTACCCACTTTGAAGACGATTTAGAAACCTTTAAAGTAGCGTTTGCGAAGAATTACAATTCAGCTTCTAAGAACTTCAATAAGGCAATTGAAGAAATCGATAAAGCCATCAAGCGAATGGAAGCAGTCAAACAGGCACTTCAGACATCAGACAATCAACTGCGCCTCGCCAACAACAAACTGGATGACGTCTCCGTCAAGAAACTGACCCGCAAAAATCCAACCATGAAAGCTAAGTTTGAGGCGTTGAGGAACGACTAGGAGGAAACGATACAGATACGACAAGCAACCTTGAAAGACATAAAAGCCTTGCTACCCCTCTATGAAGATTTAGGCTATCCGATGACTGCTTCTAGTCTGACTGGATGTTTGAATACAGCTTCATTACGGCTCTTGTGGACTGAAAAAACAAGGAATTTAATCAACTACTAATAGAATTTTTAGCAGAATAAGGAATCAATGAACGGAATTATCAATTTAAAAAAGGAAGCGGGAATGACCTCGCATGATGCGGTATTTAAGCTGCGCAAAATTTTAGGAACTAAGAAAATCGGTCATGGGGGTACCTTGGATCCAGATGTGGTCGGGGTGCTTCCGATTGCTGTGGGCAAGGCGACGCGCTTGGTTGAGTTTATGCAGGAGGAAGGCAAGGTCTACGAGGGGGAGATTACCCTGGGCTGCTCAACAACGACAGAGGATGCTAGTGGGGAGCAGATTGCTTTCAGCCCTGTGACGGAAATATTGGATGAAAACTTAGTGGATCAAGTCATTGCTAGTATGGTTGGAGAGCAGACTCAAGTGCCGCCTATGTACTCGGCTGTTAAGGTCAATGGTCGAAAGCTTTATGAATATGCTCGAGCTGGGGAAATAGTGGAGCGACCAAAGCGTCAGGTGATGATTTACAACTTTGAGCGGACAGGAGCTATTGTCTATGAAGGTGACTTGGCACGTTTTCCTTTTCGAGTTAAATGCAGCAAGGGGACCTATGTGCGAACATTGGCAGTTGATTTAGGAGCGAAGCTGGATTATGCTTCCCACATGTCTAAACTGACTCGCACTTCTGCAGCTGGCATGGCTTTGGAAGAAGCTTTGACTTTAGCAGAAATTGATGAGAAGGTGAATAAAGGAGACTTTTCATTTTTGCAGCCCATTGAATTTGGCATAGGAGATTTACCTAAGGTAAACCTTACGGAAGAGCAGGTTGAAGAAGTGCGATTTGGACGCTTTATTCATATAGATACCAAGGTAGAACAGGTGGCTGGCTTTTATCAAGGGAAATTACAAGCTATTCTAGAAAAGCGTGACAAAGAATATAAACCTAGAAAAGTATTTCTTTAAAATTTTGTGATAAAATAGTTAAGTGATGAAAACGATTAGAATAAAAAATGAAAAAGACATTCAGCAAATTGAACACACAGTTCTAGTGTTAGGGTATTTTGACGGCTTACATAAAGGACATCAAGCTTTGTTTGCTGAAGCGAGAAAAATGGCAGCAGAAAAGCATTTGAAGATTGCAGTGCTGACATTTCCAGAATCTCCCAAATTGGCCTTTGTACGCTACCAGCCTTCTTTAATGCTTCATTTGACTAGTCCAGAAGATCGCTTGCAGCAAATGGAAAATCTTGGGGTAGACTATCTTTATTTGATTGATTTTACCAGTCAGTTTGCTCGTAATACGGCTGAACAATTTTTTACAAAATACATCTCGCGTTTGAAAGCAGAAGCAGTAATTGCAGGCTTTGATTATCATTTTGGTTCTGATCG
>ERZ773008.3192-NODE-3192-length-10188-cov-37.599526_pt1 | contig 10188 bp, 10 predicted proteins | sample MGYA00580664_ERZ773008 | MGnify/ENA primary metagenome ERZ773008 (study PRJEB29015, sample SAMEA2738016) | human oral metagenome | biome: human oral; feature: human-associated habitat; material: dental | place: China | collected 2048 ... | reverse complement strand
ATAATACCCACGATGAGAACGGCGACAACGGTTCCTCGGTACGCGGGCTTCTCAGGAAGTTCAGCGGCGGGAGCGGGGGCGTTCCCATACATGGGCTGACTGGCGGGTGCGGGTTGTTGGGGGTAGCCTTGGCCTCCGGAAGGCTGGGGATTTTGAGGCAAAGCCGGGTCAGGTCTATGCTGCTCGCTCATCGGTGGTACTCCTTTGTTCTCGGTTACCGTGTTAAACGGCTGTATTACGAGCATAGCGGAGCCTTAGTTTCAGGTCATACATTATTGACCGATGTCGTGAAATATTTTTTAATCGCGCCGAGCTCAACCTGATATTTCGTCATATACGACGAATTTTTGGACACGCCCGATCTCGAATTTTATTCGGGAAAAACCCATCATCAACCGCAAACCATCGCTCCCGAATTCAGAAAAGCTGACGCGCCGCCATTGGCTCAAGAACATAGCCCGGATTTATCTTGTAAATAGGCTCCCAGAACCTATGGCTAACAGTGCGCGCATGCCTGACGGTAGGCGTTGCTCTCACGCATATACAGGGTAACGCTGGCGGGGAACATCAAAAATCCTAACAGCACTAGGTGCGTCAGTGCCGCCATGCTCAGCACCACAACCGACAAATATGACCCCGGAATATCGGGAACGGCGGGGCGCAGCCAGCTCAGGGTCAGCAGGGAGGTTCCCAAGGTCAGCAGCGCGAGTGAAACCAGCAGAGCACGCGCCAGCGCATACCCCCGAAGAATAAAAATTCCTAGAATAACGTGCAAGAAAACATTAGCAATAGTCAGAGCATTCCCCAGAGCAAAATTTTCAAAATGCCATGATGCTGTCAAATATATGGTGCGAAGAATAGCAATCATCATGCTGGCGCATGCGGCTACCTTCACCGCACGGGGTACATAGGGGCGCTCTAAAGTGGCTCTTGGTACGGGCGAATAATTCACTATATTCTCTTCACCCACATACCCAGAGGTTAGTGTTGTTATGGAGTATTCAGAGCGTACAGCACTGTCATAGCTCATCGGCGGTATTCCTCCTAGAGGGCTGCGGCATTGTACGAAAGCATCTAAGGTCTTAGCTGAGTGTTACGAAGAACCTCCACAACCCTTAAAGCACACGTTACAGGTTCATCAAGCAATATGACAATATCTCTAGGTTTTTGGACTGTGTTTTAATATTGAAAAGCGTCGATTTAAGGCGCTTATAGTTTCATTATTTATCGGTCAGATACCCAGAAATAAAGGCTTTATGGACATACAAGAAATTATTTACGCGCAACGAGATCAGTTATAAAAAGGGTGCTGCGGCATATATGTTAAATATATGCCGCAGCACCTTCACGAAGTAAAACTCTTATATCCTCAGGGAGCTAAAGCTGCTGCTCTCCAGAGGAAGGCTGATTCCCCGGTGCCTGCCCCGGATGCGGCGCGGGTGCCGGATACGCATAGGGCTGTTGTGACATTCCGTAGGGGTTATTTGCCTGGTTCCGCGCCCGCCGTGCTGAAGTACGCTGGCGAACATACCTATTCGCGGGCGGCAGCCACATCAGAATCAGGGGCAGCAGGCCCACCACCAAAATGGCGATATAGATGATGACAAGCCCGAAAGCTTGACCCCGAAGATCCACCAGATCCGTAAAATTGGCAAACTCGTTGTAGCCTACGATCGAGTCCATCAGGAAAAGCATGACTAAGAGCGTATTCAACACTGTAAAAACCGTCAGAACAATACGCGCCCAGTTGTATCCCAGGAAAATAAAAATTCCGAAAAAAATGTAGATGATGCTGAAGAAAATACCAAAAACAAAACGGCCTACTAGACCGACCTGCATATCTCGAAGTTCATAAAATTCCGGTTTAGCAATAAACTGTTGATAAGCACTCTCCCCCAATGATTGACGGAGCGCTTCTATCAGGCTATTCACCATAGAGGCCATAATGCCGTATTCGATAACGCGCAAGACGGGCATCAAGATCGCCAGGATGAGGACAGACAGCAACAGAATCGACATTTTCGGTTTTGCGGCTGATTCCGGCGGCGTGGAAGGTGACGGCGCCGCCTGATGCGCCGGATTCTGCATATACGGCTGCGAGATCTGCGGGTTTACAGGGTGGTTCTGCCCATACTGATTCTGCGGCTGGTTTGGGTATGCGCCCAATGTCTGTGGAGCTTGCTGCGGCTGGGGATCTGGGCCGATTGGCCTGGGGTATTCATTCATCGACAATAGTCCTTACGGTTATAACGGGGTGAAGCACCGCATTGGGCTTCTTTTCGAGAATAGCGGAAAGTACTCACACTGCCTAGTATCTAGGCTATGAGCTTGTACCTTTAGCCTGCTCTTCCGAGGCTAATTCCGTCTGAGCCGCAAACCGGTCGGCGTAGCTCTTACTACCCGCCTCAAGCGCCTTTTTAGCTTTCCAGTAGGCTTTAGTATTCCGCATATACACGTTCACAGGCGGCATCCACACGAGAACAACCAGGCATATATTCGCCAGGAAAAGTAGCATATATACGGCCACCAGAGCCCCTAAATACCCCTGCGCATTCGCAAAAGCCGGCGCCTCTGGGTTAGACATCGTATAAGCCTGCCCCAAAGCGCTCATACCGCTCATCAGCATGCCCAAGGAAGCAAGAATAGTCAGCAGAATGCGACCCCAGTTTTTCCCACTATTCACGACGAGCCCAAAAAGAATATAAAGCAGAGCAGATGTCAGCACGGAAAGAAAATGGAATGTGAGCGTTGAGTTTAGCTGCGCCTGTGCAAACATTCCAGATTTCATCTGCTCAAGAGACATATCACCATACGCAGGTACGTATGTGCGCGATTGATGCCATTTAAAAGCCTCACTCAAATATGAAGACGTTAGGACATACTCCACAAAACGCAGGATTGGGCACACGGTAGCGGTAAAAATTGCGAAGACAAAAACAAAAGTAGGTCTTTTAGGCTCCTTAAAGGCGGCAGCGAGACCTCCTGGATTCGGTGCTGCCATATGAGGCTGATACGAGGGCGTGCCTTCCGGCATGGGCGCGACAGAATATGTCATGGTGCAGTCCTTACACGGGTTTATAAAATTTATAGTGCTGCGTGAATACTCTTTTGAGCATACTAAAAAGTTCTTTGAACACCAGCATTGTGGTTCTCTTATAAACCGAACCTTGGCGGCTTAAACTCTGCAACCGCCCTAACTGCTGATCGCGGTCTGCCCGTCTACGACCGCTGTTCGGGATACTGCCGCCCGGCGTTGGGGTTGTAACCTCCTGGCTGCTGCCCCGCATAGTAGCCTGGCTGAACAACGTGATATGCATATACCTGCTGATATTGAGTCTGTTCCATTAAACGCGCCAGCCGATATGCCTTGAGTTTGCGTACATAACGATTAGCCGGACGAAGCCACATCAGAATTATCGTAAGCAGGTTAACCGCGCAGAGGGCAGCATATAGAATCACGAGCACCCTCATATACCCCTGTACCTGTGGATTTTGAGAGATCCCCTCAATCCCTGTTTGCGCGGTATTAAAAGCCCAGCATTTGAAGGCGCTCACAATAATCCCGATAACGGCAATAATTGTCAGCATAATACGCGCCCAATTCCGCCCCACATATGCGAAACAGCCGAAGAGCAGATAAAGACACGAAGACGCAAAAACAGATACCAGCAAAAGGGCTGCCTGGGCGCCCGAGAGTAAAAATGCGGGAACCGCAATGGCCTCGCGATCAATATTCTCTGCGTACTGTTGAGAGCTTACCCAGCGTGCCGCCTCGTTCATTAACGATGCACTGACCAGATACTCTATGATCCGTAACGCGATACATGCCAAAGCACCCACAAGAACCAGTGTCAGTACGAATGTTCGTGCAGGTTTTTCAACCTTAACCGCGTTATTGTCATATGTGCCCTGAGGGGCAGCTTGAAGGGGAACTGTAGGATTCTGCCCCTGCCCCACCGCCATATGCTGCTGCAAATGCTGCACATAAGGGTTTGAAGGTTGCTGGGGTGAGGGGTCTCCTGAAGCCGGGTTTGGGTGGTTGGTCATCGGCGATTCTCCTTGAGGTTTTAGCTCAATAGAGCTGTGAACTTATTTCTGAGAGTAGCCGACCTCAAGGGCTGTTTGCAGTATTTACACCCGTATTCCATATGTGGAATATTTCTCAGCAGGTTTTCTGCGATATACAAAAGGGACTGCACCAGATCGGAAAACACCTAGCACAGCACCCTTAAAATACTCTCTCACCTGCATATATTCCAGATAAAGAATATATTGTGGGGTGGTTTAGAACATCAGGGAATCCTCACGCTGCTCGGCACGCCATAAACTTCGCGCATGCATGTATTCACGGGCGGCACGGCTCCAGATCAGTCCAAGAGCAATAACGCTCACCACAAGATACGGCATGCCCACATAAAGAGGCACATAAAGCGGCGACGAGTTGGAATCCAAGAGGAACTCTACTTCCTCCATAGGAGCCCCATTAAGACCGGCCATGATAACGCCCACCAGCAAGAGCACAATAAAGGTGCAGAGCATTCCCAACAGCAAGGAGGCAGTCAGCACATACGCAGCCCACCTATGCCCGCGTAAATACGCAAATAACACCACCACATGAAGCGCCATCAGCACGAAGGTTGCCATCATGAAAAATACGAGGGGAAGCTGGTCTTTGAGCGTCAGAAAAGTTTCTGATTCCCAGAGCGACACGCCCTGCAGCGGCACCGTAACAACCCAGACGATATACGAGATCAGAATGTACGCCCACATCCCTATAAATATCGTCATGATGAGGGCTGCCAGAGACACTTGAAGGGGCCTTATAGGCTTGCCCGATATCTTCGACACTAATACCGTGGCCCGATCGTCATGCGGATGCTCTGGCTGGTTTTCCACCCGGGTTTTCCCCTCTCGTACTAGTTTCTAGTGTTAGATTAGCAAGGTTTCCCAGCAAGAGACAGAAACAACGCCGCTGTGCATGTCATATCATGTCGCGCAACCACACGGTGAGTCCCGTATATACGCCCTAGCGAATACTCAATGTTGGGCGAGCAAGTATCGCACGCAGAGTATTGAACTTATACAGGGTTACACTCAGCAATGCGATTTCAAGAAGCCATAAAGCACCCAGCGCGCAGAGCACAATCATGGGGTCAAGACCCAGTGAAATACCATCCCAGTTCAAGACGAGAAGCAAGAATGTGATGGGTGAAAGTACCAGTCCAACACCAATAAAGCAGATCAGCGAAAATATTCCCCACACGGAATATACGGAAGCGTCCGAAGCGTCTTTGGGCGGACGCGCTAACGGCCATACCTGAACAACAGCGTAGATTGTGATAATCAGCCAGAACCCCCACCCCATATTGGTGGTGTAGCGTGCAATAATAGCGCCTTCAAAAATCCCCAAGAGAGCGAGCACTGCTAACCGGACACCAATGATGATGTTCAGGGAACGTCGTCGTGCATTTATTGTTTCAATGCCTACCTGCATTTGAGAGAATGCGCGGCTCAGGTTCTTCGGCGTATATGCCTGATGTGAAATACTATTCCGTCGCGGCGATACATCCTGCTCAACCTCTTGTGAGGTTTGTGATGGGGCAGGTTTTGATGTAGCGGATACATCCGAAGAACTAGACGCAGGCGGCGTTGATGCGGGTGCGGGAATAAAACGTGGGGCAGGCGCATCCTGAGGTGCCTGAGGCTCGGCAGTTTTCGATTTCGTAGCCGCCCGAAGCGCCTGACGAACCGCGCCCTGTTGTTTCTTGGGTTGCGGCGGCTGCGGGGCTGGCTCCGGCTCCCCCGAATTCTGTCGTGCATGCTCAAGGGCGTATGCGGGCGGCGCCGCCGGAACCGCGTGGCGAATCGGTGCCGTGTAGCGGGTGGGCACCGCATCCTGACCGACCTGCGAGGCTTCGCCCCGAGGCGAAGCATCTTCGGCGTTCACGTGAGCAGGGGGAACCGCATCGGCATCATGCACGCGAGATTCGTGATCCACAGCAGTTTCCTCCTCCCCCATATACTCTAAAGATATAGACGGCTTTTCAGGTATATAAATTCCCGAGGCCGAGTGAGTTTTTTATCTACGCATACCCTATCACGGGTGGTAGGTATTCTTCGGGGAATATACCCCTCGTTTCATGCGCGATGCATGCACTACAAATATAATCGAGAAAGCTAAATCAACCGCAGGTGCAACCGTCGCCACTAGGGAGACTAGCGCCCCTTTATCCACGGTATGTCCCCAGGTCACCACGCTTTTTACTGTCGGGAGTAAAACCAGGGCTCCTCCCATAGTTCCCAAGGCCGAAAGCACAATCCCAATAATGTTGATAACGCGCACCCGCAGATAATGACGGTTATTTTTAACGGCTAACCAACCAAAAATATTGCAGATTGGAAAGGCCGCGATAAGCGTTACTAAAATATACCCGAGCACAATGACTATACGTTCACGTGAAAGGCATTTATCCTGATCCAATGCCCCTTTGCACGAATCAAACGTGTCATTAATACCTGAAATAATACCCATCGCATACAGGGCAAGAAGCGCACCTACAATACCTAGACGCACCAGATATATCGATGCATATTTTCTGATTTCGGAGTTATCAGGACCCGTTGATAATGCACCAGAGTACCCGAAGGTACCAGGCATACCGTACGCTGCAGACCCGACAGTATAGGGGTTCTGGGGTACTGCATAAGCGGGCACACCAGGCTGACCCTGCATTGGATAACCCGCCGACAAGGCTGGATGCGCCACATGGTGTTCCGCACCCCGACCCATCGACTGTATATCAGAATTATTGCCAGATACGTTTTCTACCGGCTCGTGAGCCACATTTTACCTTTCACGCCAGGAGCACTCGAATGGGGCACGGTGTGGCACCCCGCAGTGGTTATACACCGGGTTTCGTGAAGTAGTCCTTATGGTTCATCCACGAGGCATGCCGGACGAAAATAATCGAGAAAATAAGCTCTGCCACAGGTACTGCCCCAGCCACGAGGAATATGATAAGAATGGCAAGTAATCCCGAGGATCCAAACGCCGTTATCATGGCTATACCGCCCAAGAGCATTAAACCAGCAAGCACAATCCCCAAAGACGAAAGCACAATGCCAATAATGTTAATGACAAGCACCCTCACGTGGTGCTGATTTTTCCTAACGGCAAGCAGCCCAAAAATATGACATATCGGGTACGCGATTAAAATGATAAGGAAAATCGACGCCCCCGTGATTGCTGAGGTGTTATCCTCACGGCATACTCGCTGTGAGTATTCACTCCATGAGTAGCTGCCGGTTCCGCAGTCGCTAAGTTCGATGATCGCACCGATAAGGTTGAAAGTCGTCGCAACAATACCGATCGCAATAAGAGCACCCACAATACACAGGCGCAGCAGGTACATCAGCGAACGTTTGCGGACAATCTCATCGTGCGGGTTTGCCGGATATGCAGTGTACGGGTATGCGGTTGGGCTCGGCACTGCATATCCCGAATATCCGGGTACGACATGCGGATTCGCATAGGGATTTGGAGGCGTCGATGGACTCGGCGCAGGATAGCCCGGTTGTAACCCGACATACCCTGGCGCTGACGGAGGAGTCTGCTGATTCTGGGTGTTGCCGGAGTTGTTGGGGTTTTGTTTATCCTCGGGTAAGGGATCCGACTTCGCGGTGTGCTCGCTATGTTCGTGCTGCGATGCGCCACCGGTTCCGTCGGTTTTATGCGCGGTGCTGTCCCCCGAATGATCGTCTACATGCGACGTTGCCGAAGATTCCTGCGGCGCAGTTCTAGGTTCCTCAGGCTGACGGGAAGAATCATCGTTTTTCATGGGATCTGTGCTCATATGTACATCCTCGTTACCGGTAATTTTTGTGTAGCCCGGCGCGCGGGTGCCTCGCTACACCAACGTTGGGTTATGTCATACACTACCACGCTTGCAGGGAGTAACGGCTGCAATCATGGCACGTTGGGGAACGGATAAGCTCAGGAACTCATTATGGTATATCCGAGTCTGAGCGGTGGGTGCTCTGTGCTTCGGCCTTAGTCAGCGTATGGTCGTTGACTGCCTGATCTTCAGACAGGGAAGACTCTTCTGACAGTTCGCGAGCCTCTTGGGCATCACGTTCGGCACGGGAAGGGAACCTGCGGAAGATCAGGAAGACAAATATGAGGGAGCATAAAATCTCGATCACGAAGGACGCCATAATCCAAATGGTCAGAATGGGGTACGAGCCTCCCAAGAGTTTCCACAGGGTTCTTGGCCCGTGAATAAAAACCAAAATATAGGCGAAAAATCCGGTGATAACGGATGCCGCCAAGGCGCTGAGCAGGTTTCCCACCATGACGAGCCCCATAGATTTATTGCGCGCATACGCGACCGCAAACCAGCCGTGCAGAGACAGGTACATGAGGGGAACCGCGCCGATAGGGTCAAGCCCGATAGCCTCGAAAAAATACACCAGCGTCAGTGCAGGCACCACGAGGAAAAGCATGCGGACAAGGTACAGGCGCCGCGCGGGTGGCGGCGTGGAACAAGCCTGATCCCAAAAACCCGGGTTATATTGTTCGCTCATAGGTACCCTGTCTGCCGCTGGCGTTGTGAAGCACTGCCGGAGGCGCCATCGAGAAAGCACTCAATACTACGGTACGAGATGAAACTGAGATAACGCTGAAATTTACGCCCTATTTACTGAAGCGTCACCAAGAGCTTGCAGAACGCAGCAAAAATTATCAGAGTTTATCCCTCGAAAATCCCGCGGGCACGATCCTTACGCACGGTGTGCGCCGGGAAAATTCGGCCACTCATGCTGATATAAACGCCCGGTTCCAGCAGGTTAAGCGCGGAAATCGCAGCCCCCAGGTTGAACCCCGCATCCGAATGCGCCATGACCGCCGGCTGCATGGCACCGGTCAGCACCACAACCTTTGATCCCAGATCGGCGTGCTCGGCGATGTATCGGGCGGATTCGCTCATCGTGTCGGTCCCGTGGGTGATGAGAACCTGGTCGTGTTCAATCGCGTTGAGGGCGGCAACGAGTTCGGCACGGTCCTCGTCGGTCATATCCAGGCTGTCTTTGCCGATGAGCGCGCGAATATCAAAACGAATGTCGGTGAGCACTCTCGACAGCACATCGTGCGCGGCAGGCTTGCCAATATCGAGGGTGCCCGCCACCGAGTAGAACTTATCGATAGTTCCGCCGGTTGCCAGGATAGTGATAACGTCCGGGTTTTTGATGGTGCTCATGGGCGCGGGCTCCTTAGGGGCTGAAACATCGCCGGGGTGTATCTTTGCCCCGGTACCGCATATATTCTAGGGCATTGACGGGTATTTCTTCATGCCTTGTGGGGCACGGGAATGTGGTGTTGGGCCGCGTGTCATTGGCGGGCGTAAAATACCCACCCGGGCGTGGAGGAGGAGTCCGCCCGGGTGGGTAAGCCTTATAGCATGCGCTTATCGCGGTGGTTAGCGGTTGTGTCTGATCCGACAGCACTTACGAATTTTGCTCCGCCGTAGGTGCGGCATACGGCACAATCGTGCGCACCGACGTTGGTCCTTCCGCGGGGCTACTGACGAACATTTCCCCGTCGAAAGTGGCGAGCCTGCGGCGAATGCCTTCCAACCCGCCGGATGCTTTGCTGCCCAGCGCATCCTGTGGGATACCGCCGGTGCCGTCATCCTGCACTTCCAACATAATGAGCGATTTGCCCTGCGTGATACTCACGGTAATATTTTGGGCGTTCGCGTGTTTGACGGCGTTCGTCACCAACTCCGCCGCCGCGAAATACAGCGCGGTCTCCAGCGGTTCGGGCAGACGCCCAGTCAGCGTGCTCGTGAATGTAGTCGGTACCGAGGTGCCGGCGCACAGCGAGCGCACTGCCTCATTCAGTCCGCGGTCCGCCAGCAGCGGCGGGCGAATACCCCGCACCAGTCCGCGTAGCTCTTGCAGGGCTGTCACCGAGCTGTTCTGTGCTTGGGAGAGCATCTGCTGGGCGCGTTCGGGGTCTTCTTTCATGAGCGCGGCAACCTCGTTGAGGGTCATGCCCATGGAGACCAGGTGTGCCTGAACTCCATCGTGAAGGTCGCGTTCGATCCGCGAGATTTCGTCCTGTTGAAAGTCCAGGGCATCGTTGCGGGTGTCGGTCAGGTGGCTGATGCGCTCACGCAGCACCAGTTCGGA
>ERZ773008.3188-NODE-3188-length-10199-cov-2.811810_pt1 | contig 10199 bp, 9 predicted proteins | sample MGYA00580664_ERZ773008 | MGnify/ENA primary metagenome ERZ773008 (study PRJEB29015, sample SAMEA2738016) | human oral metagenome | biome: human oral; feature: human-associated habitat; material: dental | place: China | collected 2048 ... | reverse complement strand
ATCAACATTGTTGAGGCTGAGCTATGCCCTGACCATATACATATGCTTGTAGAAATACCGCCAAAGTATTCTGTGTCGCAAATAGTCGGATATTTGAAAGGAAAAAGTTCTCTTATGATATTCGATAAATTTGCAAATTTAAAATACAGATATGGAAATAGGCATTTCTGGTGCCGAGGATACTATGTTGACACAGTAGGGAAAAATGAAAAAAAAGATAGCTGAATACATACGTACACAACTTCAAGATGACATAGTAGATGATCAAATGACGCTAAAGGAGTATATTGATCCATTCACAGGAGAAAAGATGAAATAGTCCTTTAGGAATTGTAGGAAAGTACGTGCGGTTGGCTAATCTTTTCAATACATCTTAAGATGCAGCAGGTAAAAGGCCCTTATAGGGCCAAAACAAACCACCAGCTAAGCTGGTGGTTATGATTTTGTGCTATAATGAAACGGGTGTAAAAATGAAAGGAGTGTCAAATGAGTGTATCATATAAAAAACTATGGCATTTACTTTTAGATAAAAATATGAAGAAAAAAGAATTGTCAGAGCTTGCAAGGATAAGTAATTAATCTATTAATAAATTGAACGGAGACGGAAATGTTACTGTGGAAGTATTGGAAAAAATTTATCTCGTGTTAGACTGCAATGTTGATGATATTTTGGAATTTACTAAGGAATAGGAGTTATTGTTGTGAATAGGTTTGACATTATTCAAAGAATAGGTAGTCAGTATAATATTGGAAATACTGAAACTGGAGAATTTAGCTATGTTAAAGCACTTGCTTCAGTTGGCAAGGATATTAAAGATTATCAAAAGGGCGATACTCAACAAAATCACCAATTTTTAGATATTCGTTTTGAAAACGACAGGTTGGTAATATTAGTCGAGTGTAAAAACAATTTTTCTAAGTGGAAAAAAGAGATAATTCAAAAACAATTACAGGATTATGTAAGATATGAAAAAGCATACTCTGATAAAAAGATAGTTGCCATATTGGCAGAAACTGATGGCGATGATGTATGGGTATGGTATGGTCAATCAGTAATTATAGATGATGAGCATAAAAAATTAGACGAATCAATTATTAAAACATTTGAAGAATATGAAAATCTTTGTTTTGGTAAAGTCAATGACAAAATTAAAGTCGTGGATTCAATCAAAATACTTAACGAAAAATTGCATTCCGATGGAGTAAATGAAAAACTGAGAAGCCAATTTGTAGGCACTTGTTTATTAGCTTTGAAAAATGGTCTTACTTATAAAAATGTAAGTGCGACTATTAATCCAAATACTGGAAGCAGCTTATCACCTGAAAAAGTCGTAATAAACAATATAAAAAGTATTTTATCTGGCTTATTGTCTAAAAGTGGTGATATAACTGACTTAAATAAAGCGGGTAAGTTATCAGTTCTGAATAACAAGGTTTTGGATGACCAAGATATAGCGACTTTAACATATGAAGAAATAAAGGATATATTAGAATTCATAGATTCTAATATTGTTCCATATATAAACGATAAAAATACGGCAGGGCAAGACCTATTGAATTTATTCTTTACAACATTCAATAAATACGTTGGAAAGTCTGATAAAAATCAAGCATTTACTCCTGACCATATTTGCGATTTTATGAGTAAGGCGGTAGGTGTAAATAAAAATTCGAAAGTTTTAGACCCTTGTTGTGGAAGTGGAGCGTTTATAGTCAGGGCAATGACAGATGCTATGGATGATTGTGAAACTGAGATAGAGCGAGATAATGTCAAGAAGAATCAAATTTTTGGAATAGAATATGAGGATGGAGCCTTTGGGTTATCTTCTACTAATATGTTAATCCATGGGGATGGTAATTCTAATGTAGTGCAAGCATCGATGTTTGAAAGGGGAGAATGGATACAAGAAAAGAATATTAATGTTGTTCTTATGAATCCGCCGTATAATGCTACAAAAAAGTTTTGTGATCCTCAATACACAAAAACATGGGATTCTAAGAAAAAAGAAGATCCGTCAAAAGGGTTTCATTTTGTAGAATGGGTTGCAAGACATGTTCCAAGTACCTGTAAAATTGCAGTCTTGCTTCCTATGCAAGCATCTATTGGTAATAGTAGAGATGTAAAAAAATTCAAAAAGAAAATGTTAGACAAATATACATTAGATGCAGTGTTCTCATTACCAAACGAAATGTTTTATCCGGGTGCTTCAGCTATTGCGTGTTGTATGATATTCGATTTGTCTCAGAAGCATGAGAGAGCAAATAGGGAAACCTTTTTCGGATATTTTAAAGATGATAAATTCATTAAAAGAAAAGGACTTGGTAGAGTAGAACAAACAAATCAAGATGGAAATAGTCTATGGCTTAATACTGAAGCTCAATGGTTAGACTTATATAAGAATAGAAGAGTAGTGCCTGGATTATCTGTTATGCAAAAGGTAACATATGAGGATGAATGGTTGGCAGAAGCTTATATGGAAACTGACTACTCTACACTTAGTCAAAAAGATTTTCAAGGGGTGATTAATTCCTATGTTTCTTATCTTGTGAAAGAAGGTTATGTATATGAGGATTAATATTAGCAATTGGAAAAAATTCAAATTTAATAAAATTTTTGAGATAAAGAAAGGATTTTATAACAAGAAACCTGAAGATTTATATGGTGGAGATATACCATTTTTAGGAGCGACAGACAGCAATAATGGAATCACGGGATACTATTCATTAGAAGATATAGAGGCTGCATCTAAAACTGGAGCGAAGCCCAATGACAATATTGATAAAAAGTTATTTCCTGGGAATGCCGTTTGCGTGACCAATAATGGTTCAGTAGGTTTTGCGTATTACCAACCAAGAACATTTACTTGTAGTCATGATGTGAATCCTTTGTATAGAGTAGATGGAGAGTTTAATCAATATACTGGTTTATTTGTTGCATCTATGATCATGAAAGATAGATATAGGTGGGGATATGGAAGGAAATGGAGACCTGAAAGAATGGTTAAATCTGAGATTTTCTTACCAGCAACAGCTAACGGAGATCCTGACTGGGAGTGGATGGAAGAATATATAAAGACCTTGAACTGCACTCCTATTAAGACGAAGAACAGAAAAGTACACTTAAATATTGATACCCAACTCTGGAAAGAATTTTACTTGCACAAGTTATTCCATGCGACTATGGGGAATGGAATTGATGCTGTTCTAACCACCGTAGATAACCCGAAATACAACTATGTATCAAGAGATAGCAATGGTAATGGAGTTGTGAGTTTTGTTGATGAGATAGAGGGAGAAGTACCATTTCCTGCAGGAACGATGTCTTTAGCTTTGGGTGGTAGCTTTTTAGGTTCCTGTTTTATTCAAAAAGAACCCTTCTACACAGCCCAAAATGTCGGTATTTTACAAGAACGAGAACCTTTGTCCATATATACCAAGCTATTCATTGCTACTTTGATTAGAAATGAGTGCAAGATAAAGTATCAAGCTTTTGGTAGAGAACTAAATTCTCATTTCAGAAAAGATTTTACGATTAAACTACCCATTAAGATGGATAAGACAAACATAGTGTATGATGAGAACAAGTTCTACTCTGATGAAGGGTACATTCCTGATTGGGAATGGATGGAGAATTATATTAGAGAATTACCTTATGCGGATAAAATATAATTGTGTAAAGGAGAGTTAACATGAAGCCTATATATGTAGATATTCATATTCATACTTCTGAAAATCCTAATGAATTAAACTTGCAATATAATAAAGATAAACTATTAGAAGGTATTAACAAGGTTGCTGGTCATAATCTAGTGTTAATTTCATTAACTGATCATAATACTATAAACAAAAATGCATATTTAGAATTATTAGACAGTAAAGTCAATTTAATTTTAGGGGCAGAATTGCACATTAAAAAATATGAAGATGCACCTCCGTATCATTGTCACATATTATTTGATGTTGAAGTTAATGGTGAAAATATAGATGATATAAATTCTATTTTGGATAACCTATATCCAGATAAAATTGTAAAAGATTCTGATAAAAATGTGCCTAATGTAGAAACAATTTCCAATTCTTTTGATGAATATAATTACATTTTATTGCCTCATGGAGGTCAGTCGCATCGAACATTTGATACGGCAACGGCTAAAGATCATAAATTTGATAACTCTATGGAAAAGAGTATATATTATAATCATTTTGACGGATTTACAGCAAGAGGCAATAAAGGCTTAGAAGAAACTAGGAAATATTTTGAGAGACTAGGGATAAATGAATATATTAATTTAATTACATGTACTGATAATTATAATCCTGATGTATATCCATCGGCAAAAGCTAAAGATGCAGGTGAATTCATTCCCACATGGATGTTATCGGAACCGACATTCGATGGACTGAGATTGGCATTATCTGAATCATCTAGGCTACATTATGGAAATAAAGCTCCTGAAAAGTGGATAAGTACAGTTAATAGCGTAAAATTGAGTACAGAAAAAGCAGAAATAGATGTTGATTTATTACCTGGTTTAAATGTCGTTATCGGAGGTTCTTCAAGTGGTAAAACATTATTTGTGGATAGTTTGTACTATGGAATAAAGAAAGAATTTAATAGTAGTAAATATATTGATTTTGGAATTGAAGAGATATATATTGACAATCCAGGAGGTGAGATTCCTCACTATATCAATCAGAATTTTATAGTTTCTATATTACAAAATAGCAAAAGAGAAATTGGAGAAATAGACATTATAAAAGATGTATTTCCAGAAGACAAGACAACAGTTGAAAAAATTCGGATGGTGCTTGCTAATTTAAAAAAGCTAGTTAATAAAATGGTTGATTCTGTGAAAATAATAGAAGAATGTGAAGAACATTTATCGCATCTATCTAATTTATCACATCTGATTTTAAAAGATAAAATGAATAAAAATATATTTTCTTTGTTAATTACTTCTTCGTCAGATAGGAAATTTCTAAAACTATCAGAAATTGAATACGAAGAATTTAAAGAGACTTTAACAAAAATAAATTTATTTTTTGTTCAACATCCTGTCTTAGAACACATGGAGAATGAAATAAATGCTTTAATTAAAAAATTGGATATTGCCTACAATATTTCTAGTTTTGACGAAGATATTTATGATTCCATCATAAAACTAAAGGCACAAGAAGACAAAAAGCTTAACAAAGATAATAAGGAAAATGGTCAGAAAACAAATCAGCGAGAACAAATGATAAGTGAAGTTAGAAAATATTTGGGTGCATTAAATGATTTTTACGAAACAAAAAAAGAACTATCAAATCTTGATGTTTCTTTTAAAACTAAAGAATTAGAGGTAAGAGGGCATAAATTGAGTGTGGAAAACTCATTTAAAATTACTAAAGAAACATTGATTGATGCATTTAATAGTTATATAAAAGCACGCTACAGAATTTCAGATATAAAAGATCTTAAGCCAGAAATATTATTTAAAAAATGTTTTTCAGAAAAGCCAAAAGTTAGTAGTTACGATGATTTTGCGAAAAAAATTTACAATGAAATTAATTCTACCAATACTAAGAAGTATAAGATAATCACATCGAATGGAAAAGATTTTGATAAATTGAGTCCTGGATGGAAATCGGCAATTATACTAGATTTGGTTTTAGGTTATGAGAATGATATTGCTCCATTAATAATTGATCAGCCGGAGGACAATTTGGCTACAGATTATATTAATCGTAATTTGATAGATTTGATAAAGGCCATCAAATCAAAAAAACAAATTATTTTAGTTTCTCATAATGCGACAATTCCTATGTTAGGGGATGCTCAAAACATAATTCTTTGTGAAAATAAAGATGGGAAAATTCAAATCAAATCTGCTCCCCTTGAATCATCCATAAATAATAAAAAGGTTCTGGACTATATAGCAGAAATTACTGATGGAGGAAAAAAATCAATAAAAAAACGTATTAAAAAGTATAATCTAAAGGCATTTAATAAGGAGATAGTAAAATGAAGTTTAAATTCAAAAAAGAAGATGAAATCAAGGTGTCTTTAATAAATAAGGAAGGTGCTGAATTTGATTTTAATTATTCTGAAATGATAAAACTTTTATATTTCGAAGACTGTGTTGATAAGTCAATTATTGAAGGAACATTTTCAGAAGAAGAAATAAAATCTATTTCGGAGTTAGTTTCTAGTATTAAAAATGTAAAGCAAGAGCAAAATATAGAAGAGTAGTTTATCTCGAATACTATAATGCACATTAGCTTTATGAAGTACTTTTGAAGTGTTTTCACTAAAAAACACCTATAAAAATTGCTAAATTATAGAATTGTTGCAAATTAGAACACTGTAAATGCTTGTTTTATAATGGGTAGCATTATTTTGGTCATCAAAGTTTTTTAGGGGCGAATTTTAGGGTCTTACGAAATGCAAAGGGATTGGACATTCTTGCCCAATTCCTTTTTCATGGGGAAACATCAGTGATTAGTTTAATAGCCTTTATAAATTAGATTCTTGCGAGTAGCAAAAAGAAATCTATTTCTCATGTGTTCAAAGTTTCGAAAGCCTCTACCAAGTCACTTTAGGTCTTTTACTTTACGATTTAAAGATTCAATTGGACTATTAGAAAGTCGACTTTTATATACCATCTGGTCCTATTCGCTCCACCATTATGAATGAGTTAATAATGGTTTTTGTATTTACGTAGTAAATTCCCAAACTCAATAAATATCTTATATTCACTGCTACAGTATTTGTGTATTAAAGAAACTATTTCCTCAGCAGCTTTTAAAGGATTGCCAGCATTTCTAGAGTTGAATCTTACATACTCTTCTTTTAAATCTCTGAAATCTCTAATATATTGGTGAAGAGTTAGAAACTTTTCTTCGTATCCAAAAGTGTTTATGAAATACCTAAAGTGTCTGTCATACTTAGGTTCCAGATGATATTCTAAATTATCTTGATTTGAAAGAAGCAGCCAGCGATACTTTTTTTAAAGATATACTTCATCTGAAATGCGGGTTCTTTTTTGATACCCATATGTAGAATAATATATTTGTTTCATAGATTCATCTCGTGCTTTGTATTCCTTTTGTAAGCTTCTAAGAAACATGTCAAGAGAATGAATTAGCCATTGCATTACATGAAAAGAATCCACTACAGATACAGCATTTGGGAAGTATAGTTTTATATAACATAGATGGCGGGACTTCAAATGATGGCATAAAATTCTTAAAAATAATTCATTTTTACTAAATTTGCATATTACCATAATGCCATTCTTAATACAAAATCTTAGTAAAATCCGTTAAAAATTATAGAGTATATGCTTTTTATTTTAAAGGAAGCTATATAGTAGTAAAAGAACCTTATTACTAAAACTAGTAATAAAAGGTATTGACAACTACTGTCAGAGAGGTGTATAAATATTATAGAAACCAGTAAAAACCATTACAGGATAAGAAAGGGGTATTTCATGCTTGAATCTAAGTTCATACAAATAGAGTTTGCGAATGATAATATAAAGGCAGTTGATGCTATCAAGGATATCTATGATGGTATAAAAAGTGCATCATTAAATTTATATTCACGTTATGATGTGCGTATCGAAAGACCAACGATTTGCGGAGGAGATAAAGTCGTCGTAGAGCTTCGCATTCCAAAGGAAATTATAAGCACTTTTTTGATCGGGCCTCACTTGAAGGGAATAGCAAGTTATCTTCTTAAGAATTGTAATCATAAGTATGATGAATGTCTAGTTGGAAAAAGGCTACTTGTATATACAGAAATAGCTACACCTGATATGTCAGATAATAAGTTTACTCTAGTTGATAGGCTAGAAGCAATTTCAAAATTTGCTAAGCTATTAGAAAGGTCGGATAGTGATGCAATGGAAGCAATTACTAATATACTAACCATCTTGAAAAATATTGGAGATGCGAGCGTGAAATACTATAGAGGGGAATAATCAAAGTATGGATCAAACTATAAAGAAAAGTTTATGTCAGAGTCTAGTTGAAATCTCGAAAAGAGTTGATATTTCAATTACTCTTAGTGAGTGGGCCGGTGTGGCTACGGTTATCTCTATATCTGCATCGATAGTAATGATATATTTTATTAAGTTCAAGTTCCAACGAATATAAAATATATTAGGAGGTACTATAATGACTTATAATGAAGTATATAACTATTTTATTGATTTTAAGGACACTAATCCACCAATTACATCAAAACTTGTTTCAAATGGATATAGACAGATTAAAGGTGGTTATATCAAAAAAGCAAGGGAAAGAAATATTGATAACCCAACGCAGTGGTGGCACATAATAAGTCTTTGTGAAGAGAAAATCAAAAATGATGAGGGTAATAAGTACTATAGTTATACACCTTGTGGTGAGCTTTTAGTATATATGGCTGAAATGACAAATGCTGTAGATAAGAGTAGTCTCGAAAACCTGATAAATGATATAATCAATAGTAATAAAATTAATAATCGTCGTGAATGGAATAAAGTAATAACGGAGTTATGCTGGTATAAAATAAAAAAAGCAATAGAAGAAAGCAAATAGCTGTAAATCAACGCCATACTACACAAAAAATACAAACTTTCTGAAATACTAAACACACAAGAAAATTCTTATTTCAAAAACAACTAATTTTTTGAAATAAGAATGAGATATTCTCAAATATAAATAGTCCAGTCTTAAAGGATTGGATTCTGTAAAATATTGTGAATTTAATTTAGTAAGGTTTTTACTTTATATTTTTAGAAAGCAGGGCTAATAATGCATCGTTATCATTTGAGCCATCAACTTTGACTAACCCCGTGTCAACTCTGCTAAATAGTGCATTCATTATTATTAATCTCTCATCTTTGTCTATATCTGTTCCTGCATACGTCAACGACTGATAGAATCTGGTCAAAGCTGCTTTCTGCCGGTATTCAGTAGCTAAATGATGATTTGATAGTACAATTTTTATCAACACTCTTACTACATAAATGAAGAATGATATAACTGAAACAAGTATAAATGATCTGGATATAAAAGGTGTTTCCTTGAGATTTCCTAGTGAATAATCGTGTAGTACGATAATGAACCGCGATGAAGCAATAATTAAAGCTACCGAAGCTAAAATCAGTCCTCTTGACCAATATGTTGCACTTTTTTGATGCTCTTTTGCACGATCTCTCCAAAGCTGCTCTGGTGCCTCTAGCTTTAACTTGCTGTTATATGTTTCTTCCAAGTCGTTGATTTTTTTCTCTTTGCAATCCTTCCAAGTTTCTATAGCGTTTTGAAATTCATTTAGTTCATGAACCTTATCATCAAACAGTTTCTGAATTGCATTATGCTTTTTTTCTACAAGTGTTGTAATGTCTTCATATTGCTTATCAGCATCGCATTCAATCTCGTGTAATCTATTAGATAATGGAGTTAATCTATTTGATTCAAAATCCGAAATATAATCGGCTGTATTTGAAAAATTTTGACGCATAAAATACAGTGCAGGATAGTATGAATAAGGTGTAGCGTTTGAAAGATGGGTTCCAGCTTTATAAGGAGTGTTACAAATATCTATATATGTACCTACTGCAAATGCTAAATTTTCTTTATTTTGTCTTATATAAAAAGAAACAAAATCTTTAATTTTACAAAATTCTTTATCTTCGTCTATAGGAGATTCAAGCGAAATTATATAAACTTTTTTCTCTGGATCTCGTTCTTCTATAGAATATGTGAGTGTGTTGTATAGATATGAATTTACTTCATTTATCTCTAAAGTCTCAGCATTAGAAAAGTAATTCCTAACTGAATTAACCTTATCGTTCAAGTCTTTCCATAATATGAAAAATGTATTTGAGTCATCTTCCGATATTGATTTCCAATAATTGAAATTTCGCTTAACTATTCTTTCTAACTCGTCAAATTTATATAACGATGTATATGTATCAAAAGAAATCGTGTAGCTATCACTTATTGCAAATCTGAAGGAGATACTTGGATTTATTCGATTAGATACCTGTTTATGTGATAAACTCATTGTCCACCTCACTTTTTAAAATATTAAAATTTAATTGTTTTATATATTAACTGTACCTATGAAAATATAAAACTAATTATGTGCTCTATTGTTTATAACTCCAGCCCTACTCACACATCGCCATCTCAACACTATCGAGATACTGACAGAGCGACTTATTAAA
>ERZ773008.3184-NODE-3184-length-10210-cov-11.800985_pt1 | contig 10210 bp, 6 predicted proteins | sample MGYA00580664_ERZ773008 | MGnify/ENA primary metagenome ERZ773008 (study PRJEB29015, sample SAMEA2738016) | human oral metagenome | biome: human oral; feature: human-associated habitat; material: dental | place: China | collected 2048 ... | reverse complement strand
AGCCTACAACTTTTCCACCCTTCTTTTGAAATTCAATAAGTTCTGCAGGTCTAATCCCATGAATTTCTGCAACTACCATATTAAAATAATCCATACTCTCTGGTCTGTTCTCTTGACTTAAAAAAACATCCCCAAATGCGACAGGTAACACTTCGCATAAAATATCATGAGTATTTACGTCCATATCTAATTCTTCCCACATTTTTCTGTAATCAGCCATTTTTTGCCTCCTAAAATAAATTTTTATTTATTATCATAGGGACAATCTTGAAATAAAATATCTAATTTATCTGATTTTTTAGAATTATACTTCTCTTTTAAAAACTCATAACCACTACTTTTATAAGTCTTAAAAACTTCTCCAAGACAAAAATTTTCTATGATTTTATAGTCCTTATATTTTTTATCGATATAATCTAAAATCTGAATTGCTCTTGGAACATATAGCTTCTGCCTTTTTTTATTAACATCTTTAAAATTAGACAACACTCTATCAATCATATTATTTTTTTCTTCCAAAGATAAAATAAATTGAGTATAAAATTCTACTTCGTATAAAAATCTGGAATCAATATTGGTTTTGGAAAGTTTTTCCAATTTTGAAGAAATATTTTTAGATAACTCAACGGCTTTTAAGAAATTTGTTTCAGAAAAATCTCTTTTATAAACGTCCTCCACTCTATTTTTTAAATTATTTATATTACCATCATAGAAAAAAATCTTGTCCTTTAAATTTTCTTTTAATATTTTTAAAAGTAAAGGACAGGAATTATCTACAACAACCAATTTTGCATTATAAAGTAAAGGGCATTTTTTTGTCATAGCATAAGCCAAAGTTGAATCAATTATGCTACACAAATCTTTTTCATTTGAATATTCCAATATGTATTTATCTATTCCGTCCAAAGGTAAGGGCACTAGGTCAAAACCATAAAATATCTCTTTTGGAACAGTTCTTCCCAAGTAACCTATTATGTATATTTCATTCTCCAAGCCCATTATTGTTTCTACAAAAGCATTTCGCCTAAGTTCTAAAATTTCTTCTCTCAAATCTTCCATAATTTTTTCTATCCAGTCATATCTCCTCAAATTTTCTTTATTTAATCCTTTAGATATTATTCAAGAAATTCTATGATAAAATTACTTTTTACACTGTATCTGACTATTTAATTACTCACCTCCAACTGTAATAAAAATTTTTTATTATCATTTAGTCAAATACACTAACTCATAATGTCATATTTGTATTATATCACATATATTTTGTATAGTAAAATTAGAAATTTTAATTGAAACTCTTTATTCATAATAAAATTTTATAGTAGAATATCGATTTATCAATTAAAAACTTAAAAAAACTCCGATAATATTATCGGAGTTTTTAATAAGATTATTTTTTACTATTTAACTAATACACCATTTGAATCAAATATATAATTTACATTATTGATTTTTAGAGTTTTTCCTTGAGCAATTAGTCCACCTTTTTCAGCATAATACCATTTGCCTCCTACTATGAACCACTCGCTATCTGCTATACGTCCGCTTGCATTTGCATAGTACCAATTTCCATTTACTAATACCCATTCATTTTGTGAAATTCTTCCACTTGCATTTGCATAGTACCAATTTTCGTTTACTAGTACCCATTCGTTTTGCGAAATTCTTCCACTTGTATTTGCATAGTACCATTCTCCATTAACGATTATCCATTCGTTTTTAGACATTGTTCCATTTTCTTCAATATAGTACCATTTTCCATTTTCTTCAAACCATTTATTTGATAGCATTTTACCATCTTTGTCAAATCTATACCATTCATTGTCTATAAATTTCCAGCTGTCTTTTACTACTAACTTCCCATCAGATGATTGATATGTCCATGTTCCATCATCATTTTTAACCCATTCATAAACTTCTGTTTGTTCTGGATTATTAGGCTTATATTCAACACCATATTTAGAGAAGTGAGTCGTATTAAATGTTACAAAATTTTCATCTTGTGTAAATTTAATCTCTTCATTTTCATTATTATCATTCAAATAAAATACCTTAAGAGCTTCTCTACCATTTTCTTTTGGAATTTTAACCGTATATTGGTCCATTGGCAATTGAACTTTTTCTTTTGTAACTGAATCTACAAAGTAAATATCGAATACAGAAACATCTTTTGACTTAATTATCCATAATCTATTAACTACAATTTCTTTTCCAGTTAAATTTTTACCTGTTACAGAAATCTTAGTTTCTGAATCAGTAAGAGTTTTTACTTCATCTGGATTTATTTTGCTCTTATAGATAAAAGTTACTTCTTTAATATCTCTAACTTTTTCTTCATGGATATTTCCTATTTCTTTTTCTTCAACACTTCCATCAGCTCTTACTATCTTATATTTTACAGCTTCAAAATCCTCATTGTTTTCTATAGGTCTTACATTAAAAGATCTAAGTTTAGACCATTTATAACCTTTAACAGTTATTTCTTTAGAAACTACTTTGCCATTTTCTGTTTGATGTTTTACTTTTACTTCAGATATTTCATCTGCTGTCATATTTTCCTTTTTTCCAACTTTATCATTTACAACAGTTGCTTTTACAAAAACTTCTTCATCAAAATTTTCACCATCAACAGCAACTAAATATTTAAAAGTAACATCTCCATTCGGATTAGTTGGGATTGTAACATTTCTTGGACAAATAAGTTCAAACATTTGAGTATTTCCATTTCCGTAAATTCCAGTCCCATCTGCACTTACCATTATGAAATTATCCATACTATCAGATGTTCCCTCATTTTGTAGCGGGTACCATTCTATTCCGTTTTCATCTACAATTTTTATCTTCGTTAAAGATTTATTAAAATTTGCACCAAACATAGTAACCCAAGTTTTCTTACTTTCTTGACCAACTGGAGTATAAGTATGAGTTACATCAGGTTGTTCAGTACCACCGCCTGATGTTCCATAGGACTGAATTGACATAAAACTCAAAATTGGCTTGTCTGTTATTTTATCTGTAGGTAAAACTGTTGAAACTAATCTTTTTGCTCTATTTTGTAATATATTTACTCCAATTGCTGAAGAATATGTTTTTCCACCATCTAAAGATACCATAACTGAATAAGTTTCTGCTTTTAAGCTTTTATTTGCTGGTAATTTAAAAGATATATTTTGTTGATTGTTATTTATAACTTCAACTTTTACATCCGCTGATTCTGTTATTTCAGAATTAGAAGTTTTATCTTTATTATTCTTTAAGATTTTAACCTTAAGAGCTTCTTTTAAGTTTTCTCCAATTATCTTAACTTTTGCATTTCCACCTACTTTTGTTAAAATTTCTCCTTCAACAAAATTAGCTTCATTTACTGTTGGTAATGCATCATTAATAAATCTTTCAAAGGCTCTGTTTTCTCTATCTTTTCCGTCTTTGATTATTCTATCTGCAAAGTTAATCTTTGCTCCCATTTTAATTTCAATTGGATTTGCTAAAGTGATTACAATTCTATCTTCAACCACTTCAACCTTATCTTCCGGCTTTAAATTTTCAAAATTATCTGATACAGATTTTTTATAAGAAATTCCAGATTTTAGACTTTCAATGTCCTTTACTGGAAAAATTTTTTCATCAAATTTTAAAGTGACTTTTGTTTTACTGTTATTAAGATAAACGTTACTTGGAACTAAATCAACTACTTCTCCACTTTCTTCGCCACCTACAGTAACAGTAACTTCTTTATCTTTTAATCTTATCTTATATACTTCTTCCTTATTTGACTTTGCTTTTGGGAAATTTAAAGTTGCACTTTGAACTTCGCTTGTTCCTGCAAAAGTATAATCTATATTAATTTTAGTTTCAATACCATTTTCAATTTTAAAAATTTCAAGTTTAAGTTTATCTGATTCTAAATTTTCACCTTTTACAGTTATAGTATTAGCTCCACCCGCCTTAGGTAGATTAGGAGTTTTCACTCTAAGTTCATTTACAAGCATTTTACTTTGCTCAGAAGCTTCAACTGTAATCTTAACTGTTGGATTATCTTGAAATACAGTTTCAGATCCATTTGTATTAAACTTTATAGTATAAACTTGTTCCTTAGAAGTTTCATTCTTTGGAAAACTTAAAGTAATTGTCTTTCTAGCCTTATTTCCTTTAACTACTGCATTTTTTCCTAAATCAGTAGGAATATTATTTAATAATACTTGTACTTTAACATTTTCAGCAGAAATATGATTTTCATTAACTCTCTTAGTAATTAATTCTAAATTTATTTCTCCCCCTTCCGTTGGCAAGTTTTGATTTTCAGGTGTTACTCTAATAATCGCATTTTCTTCATTATTTTGCTCAGATGGTGCAACTTTAATAGTAACTATTGGTTCATCTTGAAAATCTGTTTCAGAGCCTTTTGTATTGAATTTTATAGTATAAACTTGCTCTTTAGAAGTATTATTCTTAGGAAACTTTAGAGTTATAGTCTTTTTTGCTTTTTCACCTTTTACTTCTATATTTTTTCCTAATTCTGTTACAATTCCATCTAAAGATACTTGAAGTTTTACATCTTTAGAAGATATATGTTTATCATTAATTTTTTTAGTAAATAATGTTAAATTGACCTGTCCACCTTCTGCTGACAAGTTTTCAGTATCTGTTGTTACATTTAAAATTGCATTTTCTTCAACAGGTTTAGGTTGTTCAGGATTTACAGGTGGTACAACAGCTCCACCACCACTTGAAGAGCTCTTTCTTATTCTTATAACTTTTTTAAACTCATCTACAAAAGATTCATTATCTCCTTTGACACTAAAAGAAACTTCATATTGTTGCATTTTTCCAGTTTCATTTTTAGGAAAAGTTAAAGTAACAACTTTATTACTTGTGTTTTCTTTTGTTTCTTCAGAAAAAGTTATTGACTTTTCAACTTCAGTTAAACGTTCTGTACTTCCTTTAAGTACTACTTTAGCCTTAATATCTTCTTCTTCTAAATCAGAACCCTTAAGTGTAAAGGTCCTCTTTCCGTCCTCAGTAGGAGACATAACAGTTGTATCTTCTACATCAGTTAAAGCACTTGTTTCTTTTGCAAAAGTATTTATACCGATAGAACTAAATACAATTGAAAACAAAAGTACAAATGCAAAGATTTTTTTAAGCATTTTCATTCTAATGCTACCTCCTTAAAAATTTTCTAACATATAGATTATATATTACAGAAAATTTTTTTGCAAATAATTTATCAATGAATAAATAATTTTTATGAATAATCATTATTCATTAATAATCTTTATTAAAAACATATAGAATATGCTTTTCTTAGACTTAAAATAAAATTTTCTCTATTGACAATGCTTATTATTTATGATATACTCAACCTATCTTCAGGGCGAGGGTCGTTTCCTCACCGGCAGTAAAGTCTGCGAGCATTATGCTGAATTGGTGAAATTCCAATACCGACAGTTAAAGTCTGGATGAAAGAAGAGATGTTTATGCCCTAAAGATGGCATTTTTTTTTGCTAAATTTTAGGAGGTTATTATGAATAACAAAAAATTCGGTATTTCAGAAATTACAAAGATTGCAATTCTTGCATCAATATCTGTACTTTTAATGTTTATTAAAATTCCACTACCTTTTGCACCTACATTTATGGAAATGGATATTGCAGAACTTCCTGCATTAATCGGAGGATTTGCAATGGGACCACTAGCAGGATTTTTAATAGTATGTATAAAAATATTACTTAATATTGTAATTAATGGAACAAAAACTTTTTATGTTGGAGAACTTTCAAATTTAATAGTTTCTTCAGCATTCGTATTGACAACAGCATTTATCTATAAACATAACAAAAGTAAAAAATCTGCTTTGTTAGGTCTTTTAATCGGTAGTATTTCAATGTCTTTGGTTGCAACTTTGAGCAATTATTTTGTTATATTTCCACTTTATGCGAAGTTGTTAAAAATTGACTTAAATTCTTTTGTAGGTATGGTAGCAAAAATAAATCCTCTTGTAAAAAGTTACTTTACATTAATGGTATTTTCAGTCCTACCTTTTAACTTAGTTAAGACAGCAGTTACGTCAATTGTAACATCTTTATTATATAAAAGAATTTCCCCAATACTAAAAAGAAAAGCATAGAACTCTATGCTTTTTTAATAAATACATCAAAAAACGGCAAATTATATTTGCCGTTTCTTTATATTTCTTATTTTATTTTTCTATTCCTTTTGTTTTTTCCATTCTTCTATAAAGTAATAATGCAATCAAAGTGAATAATAATGGTCCAGCGATTGACATTATTGTTGTTAACCAATCTCCTGATGAAATAGCTGGTTCAATAACTGTAAATAAGTTTGCAAAACCAACTATAAAGCAAGTAACTGCTACAACAACTTTAACTGTTGAATATGTTTTAAATCTTACAAAAGGTCTTTCAATATTTTCATTTTTTCTAAATGCTAAGAATGAATAAGCAATAAAGAAATAAGGTAAAGTCATAGATACATTAGTCATGGAAACTAAAATTTGGAAAAATTGTTGTGCACTCTTTCCACCAAATGATACTATAAATATGATTACAACTACACAAATTGCTTGATATATCATTGGTTTAGTATATACTCCATTCTTTTGTTCAGTCCATGATTTTGGCCATAATTCTTTAGGAGTTCCACCAATTAATTGTTTTAATGGTGAATAAATAAGAGTAAAGAATGCTCCAGTTAAAGCAAGGAACATTGAAATACCCATATAACGAGCAACCCAAAGTCCTACATTTCTTGCAGCAGATTCAGCAAGACCAAAAGCAAGTCCTAATTGATATCCCATGTGATTCATAGCAATATATGATACATTACCTAAAGTGATTTTTTGTGTTGAAAATTGTGTAAATGCAAATGACCATTTAGTAAAAGTACCAAAAATCAAAATACCTAATGAGTATCCTAAAGATACAACAATAGCTGAAATAACTATACCTTTTGGAAAGTTCTTTTCAGGATTTTCAGTTTGGTCAACAAGTCCACCAACAACTTCCAAACCACCATAAGCAAATATAGCATATACTATGAATGATAATACTTGTAAACCACCAGCATAAGCAGGGTTTGGTGAATGAGCTAAAGCATCAACAGTTATTGGATCACCAACTCCACCTTTATTAAGGATTAACATTAAAATTCCGCCAACAAATAAAAATACATTAATCAATGCTACGGCACTACCACCAAAAGATGTGAACTTTTTAATTTTATCAACACCTTTGTTAGAAATGAATGTTAAAAATACAATCCATATAATAGCAAGAATACCTAATGTTTTTACAGAGTCAAGTCCAAATAATGACCAACTTTGAGTTTTATCAACCCCAAAAATTGCATTTGATAAAACTATCCAAATACCTGAACCAACATTTACCATCCATACAATGTAAGATGCATACCACATAAACGTTACCATAAATGCATACTTACTTCCTGAACTTCCTTCCATCCATGAGTAGATTCCCCCCTCAGAATCTTTGAAAGCTGAGCCATATTCTGCAATCATAAATGCAAATGGCAAGAAGAATGCAACACAAGAAATAATAAACCAAGGAATAGCTGCGTATCCCATAAGATAATATGATCTTGTGATGTTAGTAAACCCAAAAACAGAAGTGAACACCATCAAAACGAGTGCTCTTAAACTCAATTTCTTTTTAGACATAATATCCCTCCAATATTTATTTTTTACATTTTGAATTTTAACATAAAATCACAGTCCTGTCAACATATCATAAAAAAATTTTATATTTCTAATCGAGTATGATTTTCAAAATTAAGCCATATATTCAAAATATTGAATTTTTATAAAAAAATTAAGTTTATAATAGTGATATATATCATATTCTAAAGGTATCATCACTTTTAAGTTAGATTGTTATGCTATGACAAATTTATACGCAAAAACTTTCATAAGTAATTTTAATATAACATTTATTCACAGCTTAAGAGTTGACGTTATTTTGCATATTTTGATAATATCATCTTTTAAAATATGTATCTTTGACAATTTTTTCTTATTTTATATTTATGTAAAAAAACTTTTGCGTATTTAAAAAAGTTTTTTACTTTCTTTCGTACAAATGAATTAATTCAAAAATGCATAAAAAAACGGCTTTTAATTTTGCCGTTTTAATAAAACTATTTTTAAATTTTTACTTTACATCTTCAATAAAAACTTTTCCGTCTATCACCTTAATTATATTATCAAATTTTTTTAGATGCTCAATAGATGTATTATGTGTTACAATCAAAACTGTTTGATTCGTTTTCAATAAAATATCTTCTAATTTTGAAACACTTTCCGTATCAACACCTGTAAAAGGTTCATCTAAAACCAGTATTTCTCCTTTTCTACACAATATACGAAGTAATGCAAGAACTCTTTTTTCACCACCACTAAAGTTTGAACAGTCATCAGTATTTCTATTAAGAATATCCTTTATCATAGCAATTTCATGAGCATTATTAGGAATATAATCATAGGAATATGAATCAAAAACAGTTATATTTTCTTTTACAGATGCACGATAAATATGCTCATGTTGACTCATATAAAGCAATGTATTTGATAAATTAAGCTCTTTTACATTTTCTCCGTCAATAATGACTTTCCCCTGATTTGGCTTAAGTATTCCAAGTAATAAATTTAAAAAAGTTGACTTTCCTGCACCTGATTTGCCAACAATTGCATATTTTTTCCCTTTTTCTATTTTTAAATTTATATCTTCTAGTTGTAGTTTATCAACTGTGAATTTTACATTATCAAAAATCAGCTCATTTTTAAAATTTTCCAATTCTTTTTTGCTTTCTGTTTCTGATTTTTGATTTAAAAACGAAAGGATATTTTGTTTTGTAGAATTAACTGAACGAATAGCTGTAATGTCGTATAGCAAACTATCAATAGGGTCGATAAATGCAGAAGAATAGCTTAGTGTTGCTATTGCCACACCTACTGTTATCTCTTTTTTATAGAATAAATATCCTACAATTGCAAAAGTTAATGCCCTAACCATTTTGGTCATTAAATCACTTACTCCAAGTACAAGAGCCTTTTTCTTTCCAAATTCATATCTTTTATCTGCTGTTTTATGTAGAATCTCATTATGTCTATTTTTTATATTTTCAATCGTTTTAGAATTTATTAAACCAAAACCTTCAAGCAAATCAGAAATAGTTGAAGTATATTTCCCAAGATGTCTTTGGTATTTACTTCTGCTATTATCCAACATTTTTCCAAATATTTTTGGAATAAAAATCGCAAAAATAGAAGATAAAACTACTACTAGACCAATTTTATAATTGATATTCATAAAAATAATAACTCCATAAATCAACATCATATTTACAGAACGAATTACATCTACAATTGGTTGTAAATAATCTTGTTCTAATGCAGTAATATCATTTGATTGAATAGAAATATATTCCCCTATTGGCTTCTCTCTAAAAACTTTACTATTCATATTAAAAATTTTATCAAAAAAATTCTTTTTAAGTCTTGTTTCAAATGAAATTCCTGATTTAAATGCTACTAAAACACAAAAATATTGCATTAATGAATAAATTCCAAGTAATAAAGCATATAATAGAATTGCTAAAATTATTTGACTTGACGTGCTTTGTAATCCATAGTCGAATAACCACTTTTGAATCAATGGAGTTAATGCTAAACAAATAACTCCAATAAAATCCAATACTACTTGAAGAATAATATATTTTTTAACTTTAGATAAATAATCTTTCATTTTTACTCCTAAATAATTATTTTAATAACATAATTCACTTTTTACACAACTTAATTATATCATACTTTTCATTTCTATAACTTTTTTAGAGGTTAAGTATGATGAAATTAAGTTCTCTTTTTGAAATGTTTATGGTAAACTTAATTATATCATACTAAAAATCAAAATGAAATCTTTAATTTTTAATAAATTTATGAAATTTAAGACTTTACTTTTTGTGTTTTATGCTGTATAATTGTAAAGATAAATTTAAGGAGGTATGTTATGACAAATTTGATTAAGTTTTCTAAAGAAAATATATTTAATTATTTTGATTTTGTTTTAACGACTCTCTTTTTTGATTTTAATAATGGACTTATTGTCTTAAAAAATATTGTATTTAATTATTAATGAAATAACTGTTGTTATTTCATTTTTTTTATATTTTTAAG
>ERZ773008.3183-NODE-3183-length-10215-cov-3.971260_pt1 | contig 10215 bp, 5 predicted proteins | sample MGYA00580664_ERZ773008 | MGnify/ENA primary metagenome ERZ773008 (study PRJEB29015, sample SAMEA2738016) | human oral metagenome | biome: human oral; feature: human-associated habitat; material: dental | place: China | collected 2048 ... | reverse complement strand
AAGCCGTAATATTAAATACCAATACGCGCTAACCACATCGAACCTAATAAATAGTTAGTTTTTCTGCCTAAATTAGCCAAAGCGAAATAAAATTTGTAATAGCCAATAAGAATGCTGCGCAACGAGGTAAATTTAATGCGAAATTTAAAAGATGGATCGCAGAGGTCGCAGCAGCCCGAACAAAACGGCGCCAAGCGCCGAAATCCGCCGAAATTTGACAATAACCCCCTCGTCGTCAAAGACTACAACATAATAGTATTCTTTATTTATAACCTATTCTTCGCTCCCTTGGCGGTACCGGTGTTTCTGTATATAGGGGATATTTTCCCATACTATACGCCGTTTGTCCCTATAGTATTCGCCGTCGTGTCCTATCTCAACAGCGCCCATACGCGCTTTGTTCATTTGACGGACAGGAGCATCAACTACGTCAATAAAGGCAAAATCACGAAATCTATAAAATTCGATGAGATATCGCTCATAAAGCTCGCCGCCACGCCGCTATTCGGGCATATCGTCCCCGCTAGAAATTCCATCGGTATTGTGCTTTCGTTCATCGTGATGGGCGTTGCGTTTGCCGGATTTTTACAGAGCTTTAGAGGATTTATAATTTTTATTATGAGCCTGACGGCATTGGTTTTGCCTTTTTTCATAGCCAAACTGATTTTTTCAAAGATCACGGAGGGGAAATTTAGCTTCCGTGCGATCGATACTTTGATCATCTACGACGGCAAGGGCGAATTTATCAGTTTTATGATGAGCGAAACGGACTTTGAAAGAGTTTGCCGCTACATGCTGAAAGAGCGGCGGATCAGCCCGTCAAAATTTCAAAAGCAGTTTGTGATATTTCAATGAAAGAGCCTATTAAAACGATATCGGCGTTAAATTTAAAAAGTCGTTTCGACTCCTTAAATTGATTGCAAGTTAAATTTGGGCGTAAATTTTATAATTTCGCATACGCTAAAATTTTACAGCGCGCGATGCGGAATTTTAAGGAGCGCGGCATGGAATTTGAAATCTCGCAAAATGCCGTAAATTTCAGAAAATTTCACAAAATTTTGCGGAGCCCTGAAATTTGAAAAGCTCCGCAAATTTAGCTCACGCTACCACCGAATGCCCGCTTCCAGCCAAAACTGCCTGCCCGCCTCATAGACTAGATCGAGCGAGGTGTCGCTGCTAAGTCTTGCTTTGTTGCGCTTATTTAGGACGTTGTAGATGTCTAAATTCGTAAAAAATTCCACCTCGCCCGCCATCTTTTTAGCGTATCCGATGCGCGCATCCCAGCTGTAGCTTTTGCCGAGATTTACCTTTTCGTATTTATCGTATCTAGCAGGATACTTGCCCGCAGGCGTCCTGCCGGTGCGAGCGATCGCTTCTTGCGAGCCTTTAAACGAGAGGAAGTTATTCACGCTGATACCGTAGCTTGGAATTTTCGTGATGATGTTTAGGCTCGCAGTCCAAGGCCTAGCATAGTCCTGCGCCGGAAGCTCCGATAGCCTCATCAGCCTGCCGTCGTATTCGACGATCTTTTCATCTTCAAGCGTTTCTCTATCAAGCGATATGTCGTAAAGGGTGTTGTTCGTCTTCATCTTGATGTGCTCAAAGCCCAGCTCAAAGCCGTTTAGCGTCCCAAACGCCTCGTAATCCTCGATCGTCTTAACGCCGAAGGTTAAAATTTTATTTTCGCTTCTGCCGTCATTAGTAAAGGTTTGATAGTTGTTTTGGTAGTTCGGATTCGGCGCTAGACCTAGATCTCTTCGCGTGGATTTGATGATCTGATCCCTGCCCTTGCGGCTTACGTATTTGCCGAAAAACTCGAAATTTCCAAGCTTTTGCTTTGCCCCAAATACAAGCTCATCCTCATAAGGCACCTTTAGCTCGTTAAATTTCGTTAGAGACGGGTCTTTTGGCAGTTGCGTCCAGTTTTGCGTATAGGCATTGCGTGGGCGCGTGTAGGTAGTGGCAAGACCCTCTCGCCCCTCTCTTAATTTGTAGGTAAAGAGATTGCGTCCGTAGTAGCGGTTTGCGCCGAAGCTAATGATCGAACCGCCGTCGCCAAAAATATCGTAGTAGCTGTTAAATCTCGGCGCCGCAGTCGTTTGCTTCATATAATCGTCCCTATTTAATCTTACGCCCGGTCGCAAGGTAAGATCACCGATTTTTATCTCATCCTCCAGATAAACCGCCAAGCTCTTCATATCTACCTTAGTATTGCCCTTGTAATAGCTTTTTCGCGTAAAAAACTGGCCGCTTCTACCACGCCTCGCAAAAGAATCGTCTATCGAGCAGAGCTCGTCATTCGGATCGCAAGCATTTACGCCCGCAGGTAGCGGTGCTATTCCGCCAGCGGTCATAAACTCTTTTTTTACGTTAAATTTAGCCTCTTGCTTTTTAAACTCAAAGCCTGTGATAAATCTATGCTTGCTGCCGCCGAGATCAAATTCATTAAACTCCAGATCCGCGTTGTATGAAAAGCTCTTTTGAGTTTGATCGAGATCCCCAAAGCCGCCCTCTATCGCCGCAGCAGATAAAAATTTACTGCCCCAATTCTTTACGTTTGAGTATTGCCAAGCCCTGTAATATTCATTCTCGGCATCACGCGAACTCTCCAGCTTGCTGTAGGATAAAATTTGATTAAATCTAGCAAAATCGCCATCGTAGTCGGCTTTAAGCGCTAAATTTAAACCGCCCGATTTCATATCGGCGTAGGAGTCTTTGACGTGGTCGTTAAACATCTTGTTTCGCTCGGGCGCGTAGGTTACGCTCGGCGTGATAGTTAGGCGGTCGCTTGCATACCAAAGCGCTTTTAGAAAGTAGTTGTCTATATTTCGCCTCTGAACTCGCTCGGTGATGGTCGTATCTGCGTTGTATCTTCTGTCGTAGGCCTTGAGCGGAATTTTACTTCTAGTGTTGGTGTAGCCGAACATCAAGCCCAGATCCTCGGTAACGGTGCCCTCTAAATTTAATCTCGTGATCCACTTATCGAATCTCGGCTGATTTAGCGGCGTAGCGGAGTTTTCAAAGCTCTGTTCATCGCCGTAGATATGGTATCTAGTCCAACTATCTTCGGTGTGCTGCATCGAAAACTTGCCGTGAAAGCCCGCGCGCGGATCTCGCGTCTTAGCCTCCACTACGCCGCCGGTAAATCCGCCGTATTTGGCGGAGACGCCGCTATCGTGCACCTCGACGCTCCGTAAAAAATCGCTATCGATCGCCATACCTTGCGAGACGGAATTCATCGTATCAAACGCCGAAAAGCGCGTAGGATTGCCGCCCGGATTTCTAGCGGGATCGAGATCGTTATTCATATTCGCGCCGTCAAGCATAAAGTTGTTTTGCCAATACTTCGCGCCGTTGATACTGATATTTGCGGGGCTGATCTCGCCTAGCGTCGTGCTCTGGCGGTTTGTGGAGCTGAATTGCACATTTGGATTGGTACGCAAAAGCTGCACGAAGTCGCCGTTGCCGCTAGGCATCGACTCGATCATCGTCCTGCTTATCTTTTGCGTACCGCCGTAGCTGTCGCCGACGCTCGTCAGACTCGAGTCGATGTTGCCAACAACTACTATTTCGGGAAATTTATAACTATTTGTCGTAGCAGCCGAGCTTCGTGCCTCCGAGCCTTCTTTGGTAACAACGCTTCTGGTTGCGTTATTTTCAGACGAATCCTGCGCGACGCTTAGACCGCAAAGACACGCCGCGACTATTAAGGAGCGTGCAAGCCCCCCCCGCAGCGATTTTGAGTGGATTTCTCGCCTTTTACGGAAGCGGAATAATTGCGGCCTGCGCCGCTTTTACATGGCTTACAGGCCCAAAAACCGACAATCATTTTTTCTCCTTTTTTGAAAATAAAAATTAAGACTGAGGAAATTTAGCCAATAATATTTTAAATTTCAATAAAAGTGATAACAATTATACGACTTATGCAAACAATAGAAAAAATGTAACAAAATAGCGATATATCGGCGAGATAAATCTATTTCAAAATAAAATTTATCTAAAATCTATGCACGGTACAGATAGGTTTAATTGAGTTTTATTCTTGGGTATATTTTTAAAGCACGTAAATTTACGGCGCTGAAATTTGCCGTGCAAGCGCCGTTAAATTTAAACGCGACTAGTAAATTTAACGAGCAAAATTTAGATGCGTCTAGCCTGTTAAAATTTCAGCGCATTTATCCTCACGGTTTCATCGGTATCAAAAATATAGGTCTGCGCCGCCTCCGCGATATCCTTCGGCGAGATGGAATTTATGATCTTTTCAAAGGTCTTAAAATCGGCGATCTCCTCATTCCAAAGCGCGTATTTTACGAGCGCGTCGTTCCAAAACTCAGGGCTTTCGCGAGCGGTGCGAGCCGTGATGATCTGAGATTTTTTAAAATTTTCAAGATGCCGCGCTACGTCCGATCCGCCGCCTGCGATCTCTGCAAAAATTTCTCTGATTGCGGATAAAATTTGATCCGTATTTTGCGGCGCGCAGGAAAACGAAATATGAAGGCTAGAGTGCTCGTACGGGATGCGGCTTAGGCTCGAAGCGACCGAAAAGCCATAAGTGCGCCCCTCATCCTCTCTAATGCGCTCTCTAAGCGCCTCCTGAAGCACCGAAGCTAGGGCTGAAATTTTTATCGTATTTTTAAGCGAGTATGGAGCGGATCTGTTTATCGCGGTAAGCGCGACGTCGCTTCTAGGGGAGTTTTGATAGTTGCGCATAAAAACGTGCCGTCCGCTTAAGCTGCGAATTCCGTCGTCTTTAAAATCCTCGCGTTCGCCGCGAGCGGGCAGGTTCGCCAGATACTTTTTTATGAGGGCTTCGGCGTCTTTTAACTCAAAATCGCCGCTAAGTACGAAGGTGTAGGATGCGGCGTTGCTAAATTTATCATAGACGATCTTTTTTAGCTCATCCGCGTTAAGCGCTTTGATCTGCGCGGCGCTTAGAGGGCGCATTCGCGCATTGCCGCCGTAGAAAAACTCGCTAAATTCCCTGCTAAATTTATACCCGGGCAGCTTCTCGTTTCGCGCAAGCTCGTCGAGCGATTTGATCTTTAAATTTTGCAGCGCTTTCTCGTCCGTGCGCGGAGAACTAAACTCCAAATTTATCGCTTCCAGCAGCCATTTGAGATCCTGCGAACCGCAGCTTCCGTAAAATCCGTGCGAGAATGCGGAGATATTTTTGCGGTAATTCACCTGCCGCCCGCTTAAAATTTGCGAAATTTCATAATTGTTAAACTCGCCCGCGCCGCTTTCGTTTGCAAGCATCGCTGCAAAACTGCCGAGCCCGGGGTGCGCCAGATTGGACATTCCGCCTCTGCTTACCGCGGCAAACGAGATGAAATCCTTGCGCGTCTTAAGCGGCTTTAAGATCACGGTCGCGTTATTTTCAAGCAGGTAGGTATAAAATTTAAATTGCGGCTCAAAGCTCTTGCTTAAAATTTTGCCCTCAGGCAGGTTTTTAGAAACCAAGCTACCCGGCAGCTTTTTATGCGCGGCATGCGTATTTATCGCCCTGGCGCCGCTTTGCAGCTTTTTAAATTTAGCTTCATTGAGATTATATCTGGAGCCGCTAAAGACGCTTGCGTGCACCTCGCCCAGATCCGTCACGCGCTTAAATTCTAAATTTAGCTCCTCCAGACTGATCTCACGCAGCAGTTTTACTTCCAAATCACGCTGTTTTGCGGCGCTAGGCAGAACGGCTCCTGATTTTACGGCATGAAGAATCTCTCTTGCAAAAAACGCGGAATTTGCGCTTTTTTTGCGCTCGAAGGCGCTGTGCCGCGAGCTGATCAAAGCATCCTTCGCAAGGGCGAAATCGCGCGCATCAAAGCCGCTATCTCGCAGACCTTTGATTAGCCCGAGCGCCTGCGAGATCGCGCCGTCAAAGTCTCCGCCTAAAACGGCGACGTCAAAGCTATAGATCGTTTTTTGAAACTGCAAATTCGATCTGGAAAAATTAACTCGCAGCAGCGCGCCTTCGCTAGCTTTTGCCCTCTCATAAATCGTAGAGATGAGGCTTGAGATAAGCTCGCTTTTTAAAATTTTTCTCGCATTCGCCTCGCTGCTTGGGGGCGCAAATTCCTCCCAAAACGAAATTTTGACGGAATTTAGCGATGTTTCGTTCGTATCGTAATTGTAAATTTTCAAACCCTGCCTAGACGGAATAGCCATATCCGGGCGGGCGTAGGAGTTTGTATTTTTAAGAGGCGAAAAATTTTGCTCTAGCAGTTTTAAAATTTTATCCCTTTTAAAATCGCCCACGGCTATAAATTTCATAGACCTGGGTTGGTAAATTTTTTGATAAAGCTCCTTGATTTGCTGCGCGCTTACGGATTTTACGACCGCCATATCGCCGATCGGCGCGCGATCAAAATACGCGCTGCCGCCGTAAAGCTCCTCATCCATCCGCTCGTAAAGCCTTGCGATCGGCGTATCGCGGCTGCGCGCCTCCTCGATTATGACGCCTCTTTCTTTTACGAGCTCGAGCGGATTAAACTCCACTCCGTCCGCAATCGAAGCAAAAATTTTAAAAACGTCCTTTAAATTTTCTTCGCTAACGGCGATGTTAAGCGTGTAAATCGTGCTGTCGTAGCCCGTCTGCGCATTTACGTCGGCGCCGAATTTCACACCCAGGCTCTGTAGCTTTTTGATAAGCTCGTTTTTACTAAAATCGCGGCTTCCGTTAAAGGACATATGCTCTATGAAATGCGCAAGCCCGCGCTCATTAGGGCTCTCATCGATCGAGCCCGCATCCACGACCAGATAGAAAACGGCGGAATTTTTGGGCACGGAATTTTCTAAAATATAGTATTTAAACCCGTTTGGCAGCGCCCCCCGCAGGACGGCTCCGTCCCACTCAAGCGCAAAAGCTCCCGCACAAAGCAGTAAAAATAGTAAAATTTTTCGCATTTAAGCCTTTCATTTATTTCTGGTAAAATTCCGTCTCGCAGATATTTCGGCAGACTTTTCTCTTTCGGCTTATCAAGCTGCCTACCTGCGCCATTTTTTGGATTTGCTCGCCTCGACCCGTTAGCCCGCAATATTTCTTAAATTTGCCAACTTTTAAGCCGCCTGTTCGCACGCCGATTTCGGTATACTTCGCTAGTTCACTGACTCTAGCTCCATACCGAGTAGCTTCTCTCATTTTGTGCATCGCCCGAATCGTCAAATGCGTCGATTTTTATCTGCGCGGCGGCGCGACAGCATGGCGGCGCGGGCGCAAATTTTAAAATTTACTTGCACCCGGGCTAAATTTAAAAAGCGCGAATCGGTAAATTTTAAAATTTTGTGCCGAGCGTGGCGGACTACTAGGCTTTGAAATTTCATGGCTAAATTTCGCAACAGAGCCCACACGCTTTCATAGCGAGACGGACGAGCATTTAATTTTCATCGCCCTATTCTCGCTACGCGCTGTTTTAGCACGTATCGATCAAACAAGCCGCTGACGCGCAATCTTGGCTTCTTCGCCGTATGCTATTCTGTTTCCCATCTATAAAGGCACCGCCACAAACTGCCGTTTGCTGCAAGATAAAATTTTAGCCTAAAGAGCATTAAATGAAAATTAGTATAAATAAAATGTGAAATTTTTGAAGTTAAAAGGGAATTTCGGATTAGATTAAAATGGCCGGGAGATAGGGATTCGAACCCCAGGAGGCTTTCACCTCAACGGTTTTCAAGACCGCCGCTTTCGACCGCTCAGCCATCTCCCGATTAAGGGCGGGTAGACCCCGCCAAAAGTTCGCGCAGGTTGGGACCTGCGCGTAAAATTTATTCGGTTTTTTCTCCGACCCACTCGGCGCCGTTGTGAACCTTTTCTTTGGTCCATTGAGCCGCGTTGTGCGAATCCTCTTTTACGCCGTGCCAAGTATTAGAGCACCCGCTAAAAACCATCAATGCCAAAAGAGCCGCTAGTATGTATCTCATAATAACTCCTTTTTAGGATCTGGAGGCGACACCCGGATTCGAACCGGGGATCAAAGCTTTGCAGGCTCATGCCTTACCACTTGGCTATGTCGCCGCGCCGGCTTATTAGGTGGTGCCCGGAGCCGGACTTGAACCGGCACGGAAAAAATTCCGAGGGATTTTAAGTCCCTTGCGTCTACCGATTCCGCCATCCGGGCACGTTTAATACAAAAACAGAATGTAAAATGGAGCGGGAAACGAGAGTCGAACTCGCGACATCAACCATGGCAAGGTTGCGCTCTACCACTGAGCTATTCCCGCATGCGGTAAAAATAAAGCGCGATTGTAGCCTATAAATTTTCATTTGTCAATAATTTCTCGCTTAAATTTCATAAATTTTTACGATTTCTCCAGCGCGAACTTTGTCGCATTCGGGATCAGCCAAGAAAAAATGCGATGCCGCAGCCAGCGGCCTGATGCGTCCAGAAGGCGACGGCATAGGCGTAAAAACTCCGCCTTCATATGCGCCTACGGTTAAATTTACTCTGCCGCTTTTTAGCTTCAGATCGCTTGCGAGCTTGGCATAGATCGCCGCTTCTGCGCTAAAAGCCTCACTTGCGCCGCTAAGCTTAAATAAGATCGGTAGTATGACTGCGCGCGTAAGCACGAAAGCAGCCATCGGATTGCCTGCCATTGCAAAGACGAATTTGCCGTCTTTTGCGAAGCACTTGCTGGGGCGGCCGGGCTTGATATCAATGTGATCGAAAACCTGCAAAAATCCAAGTTCACTCATAGCGCTTTGCATAAAATCCGCTTCCCCAGCACTTGCTCCACCGCTGGTAATTAGCACGTCAAATTTACGCGTAGCAGCGTCTAGTGCCTTGCATACTGTACTAAAATCATCCTTTAAAATCCCCAAATACTCATTTTTAAAGCCGTATTTTTGCAGCAATGCAGCAATACCGCTAGAGTTGGCGTTATAAATTTCGCGCTCACTTGCGCTCTGCCACGGCTCTTTTAGCTCGTTTCCGCTGGAAAATAGAGCGATTTTAGGACGCGCGTAAACGTCCACTTCGTAAATTCCTTGCGCGGCAAGAAGCATGATTTTAGCAGGGTTTAAAATTTCGCCACGGCGCAATAAAAGCTCGCCCGCGCGCACCTCCTCGCCTTTTTTACGAAAGCCGTCGTGAGCATGAACGGAAGCAGGGATTTTTAGAGTTCCGCCTTGCGCGTCTACATCCTCTAGCCTCGCGACAGAGTCCGCGCCCGCAGGCATTGGCGCGCCGGTCATTATCTTTTGCGCTTGCGTAGCCTTGATTTCGTAGAATTTCTCATCTCCCGCAAAAATCGTAGGCTCTACGATTTTTAGCTCTTCGTCTTTGAAGTCCGCCGCATAGGCATAGCCGTCAAGCGCCGAATTATCGAAGCAGGGCAGGTTTTTAATCGCAGAAATATCGCTAGAAAGGATGCGACCTAGGGCGCTGGGAAGAGGCACCTTTTCGCTTTGCCTGCTTGATGTGATTCTAGCCGTAGCCAAATCTATAGCCTCATTTATTCCTATCATTTTAAGTCCTTTTTATCATTTTTTTACATTTTAAATTCGCGCAGTTAATACTTCGCGTGACCTTAAATTTTATGTTGCGCCAAAGCTTGCAAAGCAAAATTTTACCCAAATGAGTGCGCAAAATTTCATGGGCTCAAACTTACCTTATTTTAATGCGAGCGTTGCTTAAAATTTCAAAGCATATCACTCGTAAAATTCCGCGAGCTTGCTGTAGAAATTCTGCCCGTATTTGCTTAAAGAATTTCACTACGGCTCGTTCATTAAATTTTACCAAAGCTCGCCACTTAAATTCTTAAGGAACTCATCCTTGAAATTCTACCAAGATTTGCCTTTAAAATTTCGCCACACTTAGCTTTAGCGATTTAAATATATTGCTATTGATAGAATTTACGTGGCTCTTGCGCGGCGCGTTATTTCGAAACGCGTTTTGCGTAAAATTCCGCATCGCTTGCTTGCGCAAGATTTTATTCCGAAGTCTTCATTCCTCCAGCCTCTGTATGTCTGCACCAAGCGCACCAAGCTTAGCTTCCAGCCTCTCATATCCGCGATCTAGGTGGTAAATTCTATGTATTTTGCTCTCGCCGCGCGCCGCAAGGGCGGCTAAAACGAGTGCCGAGCTGGCGCGCAGATCGGTCGCCATCACGTCCGCGCCGTTTAGCTTGCCGCCGCTGATCGTCGCGATGTGTCCGTTTAAACGGATATCTGCGCCCATCCTCGAAAGTTCGCTAACGTGCATGAAGCGGTTTTCAAAGAGCCTC
>ERZ773008.3181-NODE-3181-length-10217-cov-4.087089_pt1 | contig 10217 bp, 9 predicted proteins | sample MGYA00580664_ERZ773008 | MGnify/ENA primary metagenome ERZ773008 (study PRJEB29015, sample SAMEA2738016) | human oral metagenome | biome: human oral; feature: human-associated habitat; material: dental | place: China | collected 2048 ... | reverse complement strand
CGTCTCAAAGATGATTTTATCTTCTGTAAATTGACTCATTCAACTACCCCTTTCTATTCTTACTTTCCTATTTTATCACATTATCGTTTTTTGTAGAAAATCTATGATTTTTCCTAAAGGACGGTGGATGCCGCTTTTTTCAAACGGTTCATATACGCGATTCCAACGCCCTCTTCTGGCGCGCTCTGAGCTAAAATTATATCTAACCCCAAATGATCTAATGTTCGAAGTGCATCAAATAACGAGCGATTCATAGCATCCACGTTCGTACCCATCTTGTAAATACCTTTCACTCTACTTTCAAGCGCATCTACAATTGCGTTTTGAGCCATGATACCGACTGTCTTCCCATTATTTTGAGCTTCTTGGATAGCTTTTGTGAAGGACTCTACTGTCCCTTCTAGAACCAACACTGGTGTTTGGGGGGCGTAATGACGATATTTCATCCCTGGAGATTTCGGTACTTCACGCTCTCCAGTTTTTGTGGTGACAGAAGACTGAATAGGCCCAATAACCGATTCAATCTGCTCTTTTGTTATCACGCCCGGTCTTAAGATAACCGGTCCCTCTTCGTTTGTTAAGTCAATTACCGTTGACTCTACACCGACAGTGGAGGAGCCTCCATCCACAATTCCACGGATACGACCATTCATATCTTCAAATACATGTTCTATTTTTGTTGGACTTGGCTTCGTTGATAGGTTCGCACTTGGTCCCACGAGAGGAATACCCACTTTTGTGATTAATTCTAATGTCAATGGATGATTAGGCATACGAAATGAAACCGTTGGAAGTCCAGCTGATAAAGCCGGTGCATAAATTCCTGGTTTTGCCTTTAGAATCATCGTCAGTGGTCCAGGCCAAAAAGCCTTCGCTAAGGTTAGCGCAATTTCAGGGACTTCTTCTACAGTAGAAGTCATATGATGGATATCACTAATATGAACAATCAGTGGATTATCACTTGGACGTCCTTTGGCTTTAAACACCTTTAAAACAGCTTCTTGACTTGTTGCGATTGCTCCTAATCCATATACCGTTTCCGTTGGAAAAGAAACAATTTCACCTTGTTGCAAAGCTTTAGCTGCAACATCTAAGTTTTCTTTTGTAAAAATTTGTGTTTCCATTACTGCGCCTCCTTTCCACTCACAATAATCATTCGATCCATACCTGCAATATCTTTATGAATCGTTACCTTTCGATTCGGACAAGCTTCACTGAAAATTCGTTGTACGCTTGCTCCTTGGTTAAATCCAATTTCAAAAAAGGCTTGCCCGCTGTCTGTTAAAAATTCTTCTAGTCGGTTAGCAATCTTTTCGTAAATCGCAAGCCCCTCATTCTCTGCAAATAACGCTTGAGACGGTTCATACCGTCGCACTGATTCATCCATTAATGCTTCTTCTGAATAAGCGATATACGGTGGATTACTAATAATACACTCAAACTGTTCACGAGGTACATTGCTATACACGTCGCTGTAAATCAATTCGGTTTGAAGATTGAACTTTTCTCGATTCTTTTGAGCAACGATGAGTGCTTCTTCAGAAATATCGCACCCCATATAACGATGTCGTCCAACCAGTCTTTCAAGACTTAAAATAATACATCCCGTTCCGACGCCAATTTCTAGGACATTGCCAACTGGGCACTGTTCTAAAAATAGCTGTGCTTTTAAAACTAGCTCTTCTGTTTCTGGACGAGGAATTAAGGTATCCTTAGTAACAATAAATTCTTCCCCTAGAAACTCAGCAACTCCTGTAATTTGCTGCAATGGTTCAAACTTGCTTAAGCGCAACAACTCAGGTTCCAAGTCTTCAAAAGTCACCGAGGCCTCTTGTCGTAAATTCAACAGAAATTGCGACAGGGTCCATTGATTCTTGAATAGCATTAATTCTCTAACTAGGTTCTGGCATTCTTTAAGCCCTATATTCGGTTGTTTCTCTTCTAAAAAACAAGAAGCCCTTATGAGGACTTCTTGGTTCGTTGGATTAGTTGTTTCCATTATTTAATTGCTCCAATTTTTCTGTGTGATCATAAAGAATTAAAGCATCGACAATTTCATCAATTTTTCCAGCTAACACTTGGTCTAACTTTTGAAGTGTTAAACCAATACGGTGGTCTGTAACACGGTTTTGTGGGAAGTTGTACGTACGAATACGTTCTGAACGGTCCCCAGTACCAACTGCAGACTTACGGTTTGCATCATATTCAGATTGGGCTTCTTGAGAAATCTTGTCGTATACACGCGCACGTAATACTTTCATTGCTTTCTCACGGTTCTTCAGTTGCGAACGTTCATCTTGCATTGCAACAACAATTCCTGTTGGTAAGTGCGTTAAACGTACGGCAGATGCAGTTTTATTAACGTGCTGTCCGCCGGCACCTGATGCATGGTAAATATCCACACGAATATCTTTATCTTCTAATTCAATTTCTACTTCCTCTGCTTCAGGCATTACAACGACTGTAGCTGTTGAAGTATGCACACGTCCTTGAGATTCAGTTGATGGAACACGTTGTACACGGTGCGCACCAGATTCATATTTTAATTTAGAGAATACATTATCCCCTGTAATCATTAAAATAACTTCTTTATATCCACCGATACCTGTAACGTTGGCATCCATCACTTCTACACGCCAGCCTTGTGACTCTGCATATTTTTGATACATATTCAAAAGGTCTCCGGCAAAGAGTGCAGCTTCGTCTCCACCAGCAGCTCCGCGAATTTCCATGATGATGTTTTTACCATCATTTGGGTCTTCTGGTAAAAGTAAAAATTTAATTTTATCTTCTAATTCTACTTTTTCTTTTTTGAGGGAGCTTAGTTCTTCTTTCGCCATTTCTGCCATTTCGGCATCTAAGCTTTCACCAAGCATTTCCTCTGTGTCGCTAATTTCTTCAACCACTTGTTGATAACGTTTAAAGGTTTCTACTTTTGGGCGTAAATTCGCTTCTTCTTTTGTTAGTTCCATGAAGCGTTTTGTATCGCCGATAACTTCCGGGTCACTTAATAGTTCTGAAAGTTCATCGTACCGAATAATAAAACTATCTAATTGATCGAACATACTTTTCTCCTTTTTCTTCTCTTATAAGCGTTCTTCACCAGGATGGTTATAGTGATAACGACAAACTGGATAATAAGCATCATTACCCCCAATTTGGATTTGTTCTCCCGTATACACTGGTACACCATCCACTACACGCATATTCATACTTGCTTTTTTATGACAATACCAACAAATCGTTTTTATTTCTTCGATTTTATCAGCATAAAGTAATAAGTATTTAGAACCTTCAAATAATTCGTTTTGAAAATCATTCTTAAGTCCAAATGCCATTACTGGAATATTTAATTCGTCAACAATTCGAGCGAGTTCAAGAATGTGATGTTTTGATAAGAATTGAGATTCATCAATCAAAATACAATAAGGTTTTACAGCTTGCCCTTCGACAATTTCGTAAATAGGTGTCTCTTCAAAAATTGGAATTGCTTCACGACGAACACCGATACGGCTAGATACATAGCCAACTTGATCACGATCATCTATTGCACTCGTAAATAATAAAACAGGCTTATTCTGTTCCTCATAATTATGAGCAACCTTTAAAATTTCAATGGATTTACCACTATTCATTGCACCATATTTAAAAAATAATTGTGCCACTTTCTATTCCTCCAATTGATAAACTATACCTTTAATATCTTACGATAAACTGCTACGTTTGTGCAAAGAAAAACCGTTTCTTATAAGCACATTACCCTTAATAAATTTGCATGGTATTTAAAAAGTTTTTTTAAACCACTTTTGATTAAAGTATGCTACAATAGTGAAGAATCTATAGGAAAGGATCGTCAAAATTGAATATAAGAACACAAGTTGCTTTAGGAGCAGGGAAATTCACTAGATGGGCTCTTAAAACTTTTACAAAAGGTGGCAGTAGCATGCCAGGAAAAGTGGCACATGCTATTGATCCTACAATTTTAAAATCCCTAGCGGAGAACTACGATGTGATTATCGTCAGCGGAACAAACGGAAAGACATTAACAACTTCCCTTATCGTTCAACTTTTAAAACAAAAATATCCTAATATTTTAACAAACCCAACTGGAGCAAATCTAACTCAAGGGATTGTATCTACTTTTTTAAATCATTCTCCTAAAAAGGGTGAAAAGAACATTGCTGTTCTAGAGGTGGATGAAGCTACGATTAAGCATATCACTCCTTATATCGAACCTAAACTATTTGTGTTTACGAATATTTTTCGCGACCAAATGGATCGATTTGGTGAGATATATACAACTTATCAATTTATGTTAGACGGAGCGGCTTTTGCTCCATCTGCAACCATTCTTGCAAATGGAGATGCGCCAATATTTAATAGTGACGAATTACCTAATCCACGTCTATATTTTGGATTTAATCATACTGAAGATAGCGAAATGATGGCGCACTACAATACTGATGGTGTCCTTTGCCCACGCTGCCAATCCATCTTACACTATAAGAGCATTACTTATAGTAACCTTGGTAAATATTATTGTCCAAAATGTGATTTTAAACGACCTGAATTAAATTATGAGGTCACTGCTTTAAATGAATTATCTTTAACAGGATCTTCATTTGATATTGATGGAACTACATTCTCTATCCCAATTGCTGGACTTTATAATATTTATAACGCCCTAGCAGCTTACTCTGCTGCAAAATTCTTTGGCCTTACTACAGAAGAAATCCAAGAAGGCTTCTCTAAAGCTCAGCGCGTATTCGGTCGCCAAGAAACTTTTGCCGTTGAAGATAAAGAAGTAATGTTGAACTTAATTAAAAACCCTGTTGGATTCAACCAAATTGTTCAGCTGTTAAGTTATGAAAAAGAACCGTTCAGTTTAGGTGTTCTCTTAAATGATAACCCTGCTGACGGTCAAGATGTTAGCTGGATTTGGGATGGAGATTTCGAAGGGTTACAAGCTTTGAATGCTGTCGACACAGCCATTAGTGGTATCCGTGTGGAAGACCTCGGTGTACGTATGGAAGTTGCCGGTTTTGAAAATATCAAAGTCTTTAAAACAAATGCAGAATTAATCGATTGGATTCGCAAAGCGCCAACGAAGAAAGTCAATGTACTAGCGACTTATACTGCGCTACTTAACTTACGTAAAGACTTTGCTAAAGAAGGATACCTTAAGGAAGGGATGAACGGATGAAATTAAGAATCTGTCATTTATATGGAAACCTAATGAACACTTACGGTGATAATGGAAACTTACTCATGTTGCAACACCGTGCGAAAAAATTAGGCTACGAAGTGGAAACTACTTTAATTAGTTTAGAAGAAGTTTTTAATGCTGAAGACTTTGATATTGTGATGTTTGGTGGCGGTCAAGACTACGAACAAACCGTTGTTGCTAAAGACCTTCAAAATAAAAAAGAGGCCCTCATCCAATACATCGAAGATAATGGTATTGTCGTCGCGATTTGTGGTGGATTCCAATTACTTGGTCGCTACTATGTGAATGCAAGCGGAGAACGTCTTAATGGGATTAGTGCTATCGATGTTTGCACTAACGGTCAATTTCCAAATCGTTTAATTGGTGATGTTGAAATCTTTAACGAAGAATTTGGAGAAACGTATTTAGGATACGAAAATCATATTGGTAGAACTTACTTAGGTAAAAATATGAAACCTCTTGGAAAAATAGTAAAAGGTTATGGAAATAACGAAGAGGATCATGCGGAAGGTTGTCTCTACAAAAACGTATTTTGTTCTTATTTTCACGGACCAATTCTCGTTAGAAATCAACATCTTGCAGATCGAATTATTAAAACTGCTGCTCAAAGAAGACGTGAAAAAAATGCTTAATAAAAACCTCTATTCAACAATGAATAGAGGTTTTTCAATATACTACTCTAATTCTGCTAACTGAGGATTCAGTTGAATATTGCGTCCTTCTTTTTTCCATTGCCTAAATTCTGCTGCAGCTGTAAATAATACATCTGTAGAAGAATTCAATGCAGTTTCACAAGAATCTTGTAGAACGCCAATAATAAAACCGACACCTACAACTTGCATGGCAATATCATTAGAAATTCCAAATAAACTACATGCAACAGGGATTAATAAAAGTGAACCTCCAGCAACACCTGAAGCGCCATAAGCTACAATTGTAGAAAGAACACTTAGGATTAATGTCGTTAAGAAATCAACTTGAATGGCTAACGTGTTCACCGCACCTAACGTCAAGACAGTAATTGTAATTGCCGCTCCAGCCATATTTATGGTTGCTCCAAGTGGAATCGATACGGAGTAGCTATCTTCGTCTAACCCTAAGTCTTTACACAGTTCCATATTCACTGGAATATTCGCTGCAGAACTACGTACAAAGAATGCTGTTACTCCACTTTCTTTCAAACAACGGAATACTAGCGGAAATGATTTTTCACGAATCATAAAGTACACAATCGCTGGGTTTACAACCAAAGCAATGAAGAACATACTTCCTATAAGAACAAGAATTAATCCACCATAGTTTACAATTACTCCTACTCCATTTTCAGATACTGTCGTAAATACGAGTCCCATAATGCCAATCGGTGCAAAACTAATCACAATTTTAACGACATGACTTGTCGCATCCGCTACTTGGCTTAAAATGTTTTTCACAGATTCATCTGCTTTTCTAAACTCCATCCCGAATAATACTGTCCAAGAAAGAATACCAATGTAGTTTCCTGAAATAATTGCATTGACTGGATTATCAACAATTTTTAAAATGAGTGATTGTAACACTGCTGCGTTTCCTTGTGATGCAGCAATATCTGTAGCACTCTCAGCAAGTGTCATTGAAATCGGAAAGGCAAAACTTGCGATGACTCCGATTAAAGCATCCGCGAAAGTTCCAAATAAATACGACATCACGATGGATTTCATATTCGTTTCATGGCCTTCTTTATGCTGAGCAAGTGCACTCATTACGATAAAAAATACTAGTAAAGGTGCGATTGCTTTTAAGGCATTCACAAACACCATCCCAAGCATCCCAAACACCTTAAATTGCGGTAAAGTAATTCCAAATAGAATTCCAATCCCTATCCCGATAATTATTCGATTGATTAAACTTAAACTTTTTAATTTATCTACAAACTGCTTCATATATTCCCTCTATTCTCTTCCAATATAGCGACTATAATACACAATCATCTAGTATGATGCCAAAATTTTTCCATATATTGTAAACATTTGTATATGAATCAGAAAACAATGTAACATATTTATAGTTCTCTCATAGATTATCTCTTTTCATTAAAATAAAACTAAAAATTAAATCCATTGAATTGGAAATAAAAAAGTCAATAGAGCGCTAATACTAATAAAAGGAGCAAACGGAATTTCTATATGCAAGTCATTTCTATTAACTAGAAGCATCCAACTAATCACCACTCCCCCACCAATTACAAAGGAAAAGAGTCCGATAAAGAGAATTTGACCTAGTGAGAAGAAAGGACCTAAAGCTGTTAAATAGTATACATCTCCGATTCCAAAGACTTCCTCTTTCCAAATCCATTTTCCAACACCATAAACCGTACTGTACAATAAGAGTCCCATCATCATAGATAAAATGGCTTCTTCGACAGCATTCACTCTGGTATAAAAACCAATGATTGCTAAAATGAATAACACGCGCAAATCTACTTCAAATGAATCCATATCCATCAGTGCAATTAGCATACATATTGTGCAAAAAAGGTATCCAACTATCTCTACGGGAGACTTTAAGTAAGCTACTAGAAAAAACAAAACGAAAAAAATAATTTCTACTAAGAAGTATCGTATTTGGATTGGTTGCTTACAATATCTGCACTTTCCTCTTAAAAATAGAAAAGATAGGATGGGGAACAAGTCAAAAGCACATAACAAATGACGGCAATGAGGACAATACGATCTTCCATGTACAAAGTCTTCCCCTTTAGTTCCTCTCACACTGACAACATTCATAAAACTACCGATAATTGCACCTAATACACCCATACACAAATACAGCATAAAAAAACCTCCCTTACTAAACATTACGTTTTGTAAGAGAGATTTGATTTTTAATTTTCTTCTGTAATAACGACTTCAACTATTTCTTTTACCGACTCTTCTGGAGTGTAATACAAACCAGAATAGTCTTTATACCATGCAAAGAAGTGAGTTACAAATACTTTAACTACTGCATAAACAGGTACTGCAATTAACAATCCTGTTAGTCCAAACATTTTTCCGGCAGCTAGTAAGATTACTAAAATCGTTACTGGATGCATCTTCAATGAAGAGCCGAGGATTAATGGTTGAAGTAAACGACTTTCAATCAACTGTTCGATTACAAATACCAATAACACTTGCAACGCAAAAGATGGGCTTGTAACAAAGGCAATGATAAGTGCAATGGCCAATCCAATAATAGAACCAATGTAAGGAATAATTGTTAATAATCCGGCAATCATCCCAATTGTGACTCCATATGGTAATGCAATGATTGAATACCCAATCGTATATGTCACACCAACGCAAATAGCTACTAGGATTTGTCCACGAATGTATGAGCTGACTTGTTGGTTCATTTCATGTAACATCACGCTAATTTTATGACGTGAACGAGTTGGGAATAATCGTGTAATCGAAGGAATGATTTTATTACCGTCTTTTAATAGATAATAAAGAATGACTGGCATCGTCATTAAAGTAATGATGATATCTCCTACAATCCCTACTACACTTCCGATACCGCTAAATGTAAGATTTAACACTCCATTTAAACGTTCTGTTATCGATTGGATGAAGTCCATGTTAATCGTATTAAACTGTTCCTGCAAGGCTGTAAACCAACTAGATTGCATGAACTTTTCAACTTGTTCACTGATGATTTGGTAGTAATACGGTAATTGTGATACCAAATCGAGCAATTGCTTTTGGATAATCGGCACTAAGCTTGTTACTGCGATGATAAACAGAAAAATAACCCCTAACATTACCGCTAAAATTGCAATACCCTTTGGCACTTTTTTACTAACTAAAAAATCATAAACGGGTTTTACTAAATAGTAAACCACTGCACCGCAAGCAACAGGTACTCCGATTGCTGAGATAAATCCTTTAATTGGATTCAATAAGTACGATGTTTGCGAGAATAAAATCAAGTTAACAAGGAGCAATAATAAAATAAGCAATCCTGTCACCAATTGATTATCTAAAAACCATTTCCAAAACCATGTTTTCTTTTGGTTTTCAGGTCTATGATCCATAAAATTCCTCCTTTTCACATTTTCTCTAGTGTATCATATTTTTGGCCTCTATGATTAACATTTGATTAGATTTTGCAAAAAATTGTATAATTATTTTATATTGTAATTCGGAGGGAATCGTATGAATGAAAAATTTTATTTAGGAACCTATACAAAACGCGATAGTAAAGGAGTCTACTCTGTCCTCCTTAATAAAGAAAGAGAGCGACTAGAATCTCTTACTTTAGAAGCGACCATCGAAAATCCAACGTATCTTTCTTATTCAAAGACCGCCCAATTATTATTTGCTGTTGGTAAAGGTAAAGAACTATGCGGGATTTCAGCAAATGATGCACAAGTTTCTTCATTAGTGCCTTTAGCGAGGTACGACGATCAACAAGCGGTCCCTTGCTATATTCGTTATAACGAAAAAACTGGAGATGTTTTAACAGCCAATTATCACGGAGGATTCGTTGAATTATACCACTACGATAAAGAGGCAAACTCTTTTATTTTCGTAGATAAAAAGGTTCACTCGGGTTCTAGTGTTAATATAAATCAAACAGCTCCACATGTTCACTATACAGATTACACTCCAGATGAAAAATGGATTGTTGTATGTGACTTAGGAATCGATACTGTATTTACATATAAACGTACTGAAGAAGGCTTAGAGGAAATCGCACAGTATAAGACAAAAGCTGGAAGTGGGCCTCGTCACCTAGCATTTCATCCAACGCTTCCTATTGCTTATCTGATTTGCGAATTAGACGCAACTGTAGAAGTACTCTCTTATGATAACGAAAATGGAACTTTTAGAAACTTAGACAAGATTGCATTAACGACTGAAGACCAACAAGCTTGGGGAGGCGCTATTCATCTCACCCGCGACGGACGTTTTGTTTATGCCTCAAACCGAGGCTTTGACGCGTTATACACTTTCTCAATAGATGCATC
>ERZ773008.3180-NODE-3180-length-10218-cov-2.106366_pt1 | contig 10218 bp, 10 predicted proteins | sample MGYA00580664_ERZ773008 | MGnify/ENA primary metagenome ERZ773008 (study PRJEB29015, sample SAMEA2738016) | human oral metagenome | biome: human oral; feature: human-associated habitat; material: dental | place: China | collected 2048 ... | reverse complement strand
TCCTGCATGCAGGATGGTAAGAACAACCTCAAGCGTCGGTATCTTCTTTTTTGGGTGTATATCAACGGGAATGCCGCGACCGTTGTCCTCAACGGAAACGGAATTATCTGCATGCACCGTTACCTTAATTTTGGTACAAAATCCTGCAAGGGCTTCATCTACTGAGTTGTCAACAATCTCCCATACAAGATGGTGCAAACCAGCAGAAGAAGTGGTACCAATATACATACCGGGGCGTTTACGAACCGGTTCCAGTCCTTCAAGAACAGTAATGTCATCACTGCTGTAGTTTGACTTCTTTTCTTTTGCCACTCGCTGTCCTCTCTTTTGACTCAGATAAATAACCTATTTATTCTACTTCATTTTTCGTAAATTACCCTTGGCCATGTGAAAATTTACCATCTCCTCATTAAAATTACGTCTCATTACGCATCCTGAACGTATTTGTGGGGTGGTTTTACCTTTTCTCGACTATTTACACTTCCTACGAAGAAAAGAAGCAAGGACGGCCTTATATCCTTCCTCACGATATGACTCGGGAAGCATTTTTACAATACTTTCAATTGTTTCTCTTTGGTCTTGGGTCAGTTCGCTTTCCGGAGCAGTATAGTATTTTTTCTCTGGCTCCGCCATAAGACGAACATCGTCTGTTATTTGCTTCTTTTTATACTTCGAAAGTTTAAATTCAATACATGAAAACTCATGACCAACAGTGGCAAACCTTTGCAGATATACCTCTCGACGAGCCATACAATCAATACGCAGAGAATTTGAATCAACATACACAATCAGCTTCGGCGGTTGATTATATTTTGTCGGTACAACAAATACGCCTGTTGTGTGCTCTTTCTCAGCGATCCCTGCCACACGGTACCACGCGAGAAGGGCTGCGTGGTTAGTGCTTGAGGTATCTGTAACACGAGTCTTTTCAAAATAAGAAGTTAAAAGAGAAGAAAGGTTCTTCTCGCCACCTCTTTTTTGTTCTTGCTCTTCATTTTGAAAACCTCTTTTTTTAGAAGACACATGGTGCGCATTCATTCAAAACTCACCACTTTTGCAACATCAACCATATCCGGAGAAAAATATCCTAGATTAGTTGTGGTAATAACGGTTTGAATATCTCCAAACGTAAAATTCATGATTGCTTCACGACGACTTTTATCAAGTTCAGACATGACATCATCAAGAAGTAAAAGTGGCTTTGTACCAAGAATCTCTTCTGATACTAAAACCTCTGCCATCTTAAGGGCGAGAATAACGGAGCGCTGTTGACCTTGAGATCCATACATCCGAGCGTCTTTTCCGTTAATTAAAAAGACAATATCGTCTCTATGAGGACCAACAGTGGTTTGTTGACGTCTTTCATCAATACCATGTGCATCCTTAAGAGATGAAAGGAACTTATCCAGTAATTCCTCTTTCGTTTGGTCGGGTGATATCTCTCCTATGCTCGACTCGTATCGCAAAACAAGATTTTCTCCCCCGCTGATTTGTTTATAAATCTCACTTGTTTTGGCTGAAAGCCTTCTAAACAGTTTTAGACGCGCACGAAGCAGTGCTGCTCCACCAAGAGCAACCGAGGTGTCCCATGCATTAAGTAAACTAAAGTCAACAACATTCTCTTTTAAGAGTCTATTTCTTTGTTCAATACTTCTCAAATATGCCGCAAGCACTTTTGCGTACGTTTTGTTTGCCTGCTTTCCAAAGTCATCAATCTCTCCCCTTCGATATGAGGCGCTTCTCTTAATGCACGCAAGGTCATCAGGCGTAAAGAGAACCGACATAAGATCTCCTGGAATGTCAGTTGCATGACACTTCTTTCCATTTTTCTCATACTGTCGGCGTAAGGAAGAAATTGTACAAGAAAGATCAATAACCCGACCGTCTCCCGTGAGATGGGCATGAATCTTACTTTGTTTCTCCCCTTCAAGCATAAGCTGTACTGGAGTAGGTTTTCTAAATGAATACCCTGCAGTAAGCATTTGAAGTGCTTCTATTGTGTTTGTTTTCCCTACGGCATTATGTCCAACAAGAATCGTTATAGATTGTGAAAAATCTACACTCAACATCCGAAAGTTGCGGAAATTTACAAGCGATATGTTGTTGACGATAAGTCCCACAAACCCTACTTACAGATGAACCGGAATAAGAAGGTAGAGGTAGTTAATCTTACCGCTTGCTTTAAATACTGCAGGTTGTGTTTCACTTAACAGTTCAAAACGAACACTTTTTTGCTCTGAGAGAGCATTTAAGCAGTCAAATACATATTGATAATTAAACCCTATCGTAAGTGATTTTCCTTCAACATCTGCTTTTATAGTTTCAGAAGCATTTCCTTGATCAGGCGAAGAGGATGAGAAACAAATTTCTCCACCTTCAGCATTAATATCAAGTCGCACTGCAAAGTTTTGAAGAGCAACGACAGATACATGTTTAATTGCGGCAGAGGTCTCTTCAATAGGGAGTGTTATTGCAGTAGAACAAGAGGGAGCTAAGAGTTTTTTATAGTCAGGATAGTTTCCTTCAATCTTTCTTGAAACATGTGTGGTATTTCCAAAAGTAAACACCACTTGGTTATCACTTATTCCCACCATGATGGTTTCGGTCATGGTACGCATTGAAAGAACATTGTGAATTGCTTCACCCGAGATTATTGCTTCGAACTTTTCTCCGGTCGGAGTATCGGTATGCGTATCACAAACCGCAAGGCGGAATGAGTCGGTTGCTACAAGACGAATGGTGTTTTCTTCTGCAGTAAGGAAAATTCCTTGAAGAATAGGACGAGAAACATCATGGGAAACCACTCTATATATCTTATCAACCATCTTAGAGAGAAGTGCACTCGGAAGCTCGATGCTCTTCTCGGGAATAACTTCAGGGAATGCTGGCCAATCTGCTACAGGAAGAACCGTGAGGTGATATGTTGGGTTTTGGCAGGTAAGCTTTATTCCTTCATCTTCATATTTAAAAGTAATAGCCGCATCAGGAAGGTTTTTTACAATAGTCTGCAGAACTTTGGCAGAAACAACCGTTTCTCCTTCTTCTTCAATATTAGCTGCCACTTTATGTTTAATGGAGACGGTAAGATCGTTTGATTGAATCTCAAGAGTTCCTTCTTGAGCCTTCAGATATACACCAGAGAGAATAGGTAATGAAGGATTTGATCCAATACCTTTCATTACAATATCGAGGGCGGTTTGTAATGAGGACTGACTAACCGTAAAGTTCATAACATTCCCTTCTTTATATAATAGTAAAAGAAAAAGGACAGTAGTAATAATAAGCTTTGTTGAAATGTAGAAAAAGGTGAAAAGAAACAGGTAGAGGTCAGAAAAATCTTTCGGTATTCACGTGTATCTTTAAACCTCTTTTGACATATCTTTCTGTTTGCATTCCCTTCTCTGAGATATCTTCGATGTTTTCAACATCTTTCAACATGTTTTCTTCATTACTCACTCTTTCCTTCGGTGATGTCTCTTTGAAGATGAAACACACGGTCATAAAGTTGTTTATTTTCTCTCTGCCAATCATCAACAACCTTAATACTATGTTTAACGGTTGCATGAGAACGACCTCCGAAGTTCTTGCCTATGTCGCCAAGCGTGAGATCGCAAAGATTTCGAGAGAGCCAAATTGCAACGTGACGTGCCTCTGCTATGTCTTGACTGCGTTTTTGACCGACCAAATCATCATGGCTGATACCATATCGAGAAGTTACAGCCTGTTGAATCTTAGTAACCGTAATGATTTTTGTCTCTTTAGGCCAAACGGTTGAGGCAATCTTATCGATATCGTCACGAGTAATGGATTTACCCTTTTCTTCTGCGCGCGTTTGTTCGCCGACACAACGATTACAGAATCCTTCAATAACACGGATGCTTTGACCGCTTCTCTCGGCCATATATTGAATTGTTTCTTCAGAAAGCGTGCCTTGCAGATATGTAAGCCCTTCTGTAACAGCTTCGTTGTGAATGCGCTCACAAAACGTGTTAATGAGGTTTACTTTCATTTCATAACTTGGTTGTTCTATACCAATAACAATACCGGAGCTCACTCTGGTAGTAATACGCTCATCAAATCCCTCAGCTCCAAGTCCAAGATCAGAAGGGGTTCTATCAGCAGCGAGAACAATCTGTTTCCCGTCTGTTTTAAGAGAGTTAAACGTATCAAAAAAGAAACTTAATGTACCCGCTTTTCCGGCAAGTTTTTGTACATCGTCAATGATTAGAACATCAATGTCTTGATAGGCTTCAGTGAGAATTTGAGGTGCGCCATCAGCTTTGTTTCTCATGGCACGCGTGTAGTCGTCAATGACAGAAGTGGCGTTTTTATAGACACAAAGCCGGCTTGGGTCGTTCTCTATAATGTAGTTTTGTATTGAGCGCAGAAGATGTGTCTTACCAAGACCACTACTCCCATAGATAAAAAGAGGGTTTCCTTTCCCTTTTTCATCGTTTGCTACACGAAGAGCTTGTTCAAAAGCAAATTCATTCTCTTCACCAACAACAAATCTATCAAACGTGAGTTTTGACGTTTCATCAGTAATTTTCTTCTCAATAAGAGGGTTGTTCCTCTTTTTTGCATCTATTATGTTCTTTTTAGAAAGATGCTTTCTCTGGGTGGTATGAGAGGTCTGTGTATTTTGGTGAGAAGATTCATTCCAACTATGTATCTCTTCAGGAGATACAACTGAAGTAAAAGGGTTAAAAGAGGTCTTTTCACTTTTTTCTTGTACTGGCGAATCTTTTGTTTGTTTTACAAAGCTAATAGAAAGCTTTGTATCCCTAAAGGCAGCTTTAGAGAGATAATGTTCTACAACGGGTTGATTTTTTACAATGTTGTTATAGGCACCTCGCAGGTTTGTTTTGACAGACAAAACCGACCCCTCAAGAGATAAAGGGATGCAGCTCTGTAACATAGCAACAAAAGGAGCCGGTTGATCCTCTTGAATGAGAAGATCAATGGTATCCTGCCACAACTCTGTCGCACTTGATTCAAGCGAAATGTCCATTACCTACCAAACGACAAGTGTTAAAAGGGTCATTTAGTATACTCTGGATTGTTGAAAACTTCGCCTTCGTTTTGTGGAATTGTTGAAAACTTTCGCAGATTCTTGATAAAAGAACCTAAAGCAAAGCAAGTCCGGCCTGCGTAAGCTGGTACTTTTGGCCTATCTTTTTAATAAGGCCAATCTCTTCTAAACTTTTCAGTTCACGAGACCAGGTTGGAATTGAAAGATCATACATACGAACAAGTTCTGTTGGACCAACAAGTTCATGCTCTGAGAGATATGCAAAGACTTTTTGTCCTCTTGGTGAGATTTCTATTTTAGGAAGAGAAAAGTGTGATATATCTGGGTTTTTATCACGAGAAGAGCTGTCTTGTTTAAAAGAACCTTGAGAAGAAGTTTCTCTTGAAAAGATCTCTATCTTTTCTGTTGAAGGACGTGTTTGTGTATGGGCATCAGAGGCAGATCGTGTTGAAATAGTAACAACGGTTCCTCCTGAGATGTTATCTTCAATGGTAAGACTCCCACCTTTATCAATCATGTATTGCTGAGCATATGGAAGGCCTGAGCCAACGCCTCTAATGTAGTGTTTCATTGATTCGGTGGCACTTGAAGTCCCATATTGAAGAGCAAGTTCCTTTTCCTTAATACCCGGTCCCCTATCCGAAAAACGAATGGTGTTACCGTGGTCAAGGATGGTAATGGTAGGAGACGCAAAATGTGCGTGGATGAAGTTTTCTACAATCTCACGCATTACCATGAAAGGAATTTGGCCACCTTGCTCGTGAGAGAGGCGGTTAACCGCTTGAACGATTTCTTCAAGATATGAACGAATTTCTGTGGGTTCAATCACAACAACACGAGGAGCAGCGGCAACATCGTCGTATACGGCAATACGCGTTTCATAACGAACAGTAAGTTCTTCTAGGTTGTCTTTGTTGTTTGGAGAAGAAACATCTGTTGGTGATTCTTCTACAAACGGATAAAAATCCCGTGCCACAAAACTTCCTTTTCAACAAGTTTTCAACATTATGTTAAAAACTTTTCACAACATTTCAAATGAATAACAGTTTTCAACAAATAATAAACAATATGTTGAAAACTATAATACAAATAGAAAAGCGCTGAAATAATAGTATCATTTCATATCATTTTGAACGAAAAGAAACATTTCATTCAGATATATATTGATGAAATGAAAGACGGTTTCTACAACACACGTATCAATCTTTCTTCGAAAGTAAAAGCAAACCTTTATAAGTATCTGCAATTTGATTGACAAATTTGGTATAAGGCGCGTACAATTTGAAGGCTTTTTGCTCGATATAGTACCCGTCCGGGAGGGAATAGTTATGAAGCGTACCTACCAGCCTAATAAGCGCAAGCGCGCTACTACCCATGGTTTTCGTGCACGTATGGCAACCAAGAACGGTCGTGCCGTGCTCGCTCGTCGCCGCCTTAAGGGGCGCAAGCGCCTTACCGTTTAGGATTTGTTTCTATGAAGACCATTAAGTCTCCCCGTGAGTTCGAAAGGGTCTTCTCTTGCGGAAAGAGAGCCTATGGCTCTCTTATCTGTATCCGAGTAGCAAAGACTTGTGAGGATGGCGAGGCTCGTGTTGCTTTTGTAGCACCAAAAAGACTAGGGAATGCCGTAGTTAGAAACAGATGTAAGCGAGTATTACGAGAAGCTGCTCGTATAGAAAGCCTACCTGTGGAAGGATACGGTATTATTCTTTTTGCAACGTCTCAAACTCATAATGCATCCTTACAGGATGTCTCACGTGAGTTACAAAGGTTACTCGGAAAAGTTGGTATCTTATGAATGTATCGAGAAGAACTTCTTTTCTCGCTCGCTGTTTTTTAAGCGCAATTCGCTTCTACCAACGAAACATATCTCCTTTGTTTCGGGCACATTGTATTTATACGCCAACATGTTCAGAATATGCAGTTCAGGCGATACAAAAATACGGTGTTGGAAAAGGAAGCAAACTTGCCATTAAACGGATTCTTAGGTGCCATCCTTTTCATGCCGGAGGCTATGATCCCGTTCCGTGAAGGAGCGGATCGGAGGAACTATGTGGGATTGGATTATTAACTTACTTACTTCGATTCTTTCGGGAATCCAAGGGTTTTGTGGTGACTGGGGTCTTGCGGTCATTATTTTAACCGTCATTATCCGTTTGCTTCTTGTACCGCTTACAAATAAGCAAACAGCGTCGATGGCTCGTATGCAAGTGGTGCAGCCAAAACTTAAAGAGATTCAAGATCGATATGCAGACGATCCGGTTAGACAGCAAGAGGAAATGCGCAAACTCTATGCTGAGATAAAATTTAATCCTCTCGGCGGATGTCTCCCAATTTTTTTACAGATGCCTATCTTCTTTGCACTCTTTACCGTTGCAAGAAACGTCCCTCATGATGCTCACTTTTATGGAATCCTCTCCTCCATTGCATCTTCACCTGCTGAGGTTTTTGCTTCTTCTGGCATTACCGGGGTAATTCCGTACCTCGTTTTTGTCATACTTTTTGGTGTACTTACCTTTATTCCTATGATGATGAATGCCAACAACGGGGCTTCTGAGCAGAAACAACAGCAGATGCTCATGGGAGGCATGATGTCTCTTGTGATGCTTTGGTTTGGTTGGACCGTTCCTGCCGCTGTCCTTTTGTATTATGTAACGTCTTCTCTTTGGCAGGTTATTCAGCAGAAACTTATCACAAATAAGATTCTTGAGTCAGAAAAAGCCAAGGTATCTGCACAGATGGAAAATAAGCCTATTGAGGTTGATGTAGTACGAAAAGAGAAAAAGCCGCGTCAGCATAAAAAGAACTAGAAATCTACGTTGCTTTAAAATAAAGAGCTTGGCGAAGTTCAGAAAAGATAATAGTTAATATTTTTATATAATAATGGAGGATGGCGTGGAAGAAATTGATATGGACGAGAGCGATCTTTCTCAGGTTTCTCTCTCTGTAGAAGGCATAACGGACGAATTTAGCGAGATTAGATCCCATTATGAAAATGGTATCGCTTTAACGGATTCTGAGATGGACAAGATAGCCGATAAGGCGGTTCTGTATCTTAAGCATCTTCTCTCCTTTTTTGGTGAGCATGAATGTGAGATTGATGAGTACGATGGAGACGAGGGAGAACTTATTCTCGATATTACGGGTGGGGATTTAGCTATTCTTATTGGTCGCCATGGAAATACGTTGGACGCCCTTCAAATGGTACTCTCCTCACTTATGAGTGCTTCTCTCCACTTCCATTATCCAATAGTTGTGGACGTAGAATCATATAAGAGTCGTCGTCGAGCAAAGATTCAAAGCATGGCGCGCTCTGCCGCTGAACGCGTGAAGAAAAATGGAAATCGTATAGCTCTTGCCCCTATGAATGGTTACGAGCGTCGTCTTGTACATATTGCGCTTCGTGGAGAGGATCAAGTTACCACCCATTCTGAAGGTGAGGATCCGTATAGGCGTGTTGTTATTACGGCAGTGAATGTTTAAGTTTTTTCTTATAACAAGTACACTAAGGGAGGAGAAATCCTCCCTTTCTTTTTGACAAGAGTTTCTGCTATAGAAGGTTTTGTCATTTTACTGAGAGTAAGGAGTCACTGGATATGGAGAAAGTATATACAGAGGAGAACGAGAAGAAACTTTTGAGACTGCTTAATATATATGATCTTTCTACAACGCATGAACAACGGAAACTTCTTCTCACGTATCTTGAATTATTATTTGAGAAAAACAAAACTCTCAATTTAACCCGTATTACTGATATAGACAGTGCACTCGTACTCCATATATTGGACTCCCTTTTGCTGTCAAAATTTATGCTATGTTCAGAAGAAGATTCTTTTTGTGACATAGGAACCGGAGGTGGAGTTCCTGGAATTCCTCTTGGCTGTGTCTTAGGGTGTAAGGGGCTTCTTATTGATTCTATTGGAAAGAAGATTTCTGCGGTAAATGAGTTTGCCGAGCAGCTTGGAATACAGGATAGAATTATTGCAAAACAAATGCGTGCAGAAGAAATAGAAGCAAAAATGAAAAGAAACTTTCGATTTGTTGTTGCCCGAGCTGTAGCAAAAGCAAATGTTGTTATGGAATACGCCGAGCCGTTTCTGATGGACCAAGGAAAACTCCTTTTACAAAAGGCAAATATTGAGGAAAAAGAGCTTCAAGACGCACTTCAGATGGCAAAACTTTGTGGATTTAAAATGGTTTCACGTGAAACATTTGAGTTACCGAACGAATTTGGACATCGGGAGATTCTCATTTTTCAAAAGAATAAGAAATCGAGAATAATCTTACCGAGAAAAAATGGAGAAGCAAAAAAACATCCACTTTGCGGATGACAATTAGTGTACGATTATTGCATAAAAAAATGCCGAATGTTTCACGTGAAACATTCGGCAAGATTATTATGTCGGTAACGTTTTGGGTCAATTCGGAGGAAATATGGACTATAAAGACCAAAAGCGTGCATATCCCGAGAAGGATTGTAAGGTTATTGCGATTATTAACCAAAAAGGCGGAGTTGGAAAGTCAACAACAGCTGTCAACTTAACCGCTGCCCTTGGAGAGACAAAGAAGAAAGTACTTCTTATTGATTTTGATCCCCAAGGAAACGCTACAAGTGGGTATGGAATAGAAAAAGAAGAGCTTGAACATGATATTTACGATGTGATTCTCAACGAATATTCCATTAAAGACCTCATTCTTCCAACTCCAGAAGAACGTGTTTTTGTTGTTCCCGCAACCATACAACTTGCCGGTGCTGAAATTGAACTTGTAAATAAGGAAAATCGAGAGTATGTATTAAAGAAAGCAATTGAAGAGGTAAAAGACGAGTTTGATTATGTATTTATTGACTGTCCCCCGTCGCTTGGTCTTCTTACTATAAACGCTTTTGTCGCAGCCGATAGTCTTCTTGTTCCAATTCAGTGTGAATATTATGCCCTTGAAGGGGTTTCAAAACTTCTTGAATCTATGGCCATGGTCCAAAGTAATCTTAACCCGGATCTTGAAGTGTTCGGCGTGGTAATGACCATGTTTGACAGCCGTACCACTCTTTCAAAGCAAGTAGTTGAAGAAGTTTCAAACTACTTTGGCAACAAGATGTTTAAAACTCTCATTCCCCGAAACATTAAAATAGCGGAAGCTCCAAGTCATGGACTACCAATAAGTATGTACGCTCGTATTAGTAAAGG
>ERZ773008.3176-NODE-3176-length-10221-cov-3.576038_pt1 | contig 10221 bp, 10 predicted proteins | sample MGYA00580664_ERZ773008 | MGnify/ENA primary metagenome ERZ773008 (study PRJEB29015, sample SAMEA2738016) | human oral metagenome | biome: human oral; feature: human-associated habitat; material: dental | place: China | collected 2048 ... | reverse complement strand
TATTGTAGAAAAGATGCAAGTTCGTAATATTCCCAGAGAAGAATTCCTTGAAGGTGTCCAAGATATTGCTGGTCTTCGGATTATGTGTCAGTTCGTTGATGATATTTATGAAGTGGTTCGCTTGATTCGTCAGCGTAATGACTTTGATATTGTAATCGAACGTGACTATATTCAAAGTAAAAAAGCAAGTGGCTATCGTTCGTACCATATCGTGTTGGAATATCCCGTTCAACGAATCGAAGGGGAAACAAAGATTCTTGTAGAAATTCAAATTCGTACCTTAGCGATGAATTTCTGGGCAACGATTGAACACTCATTAAACTATAAATATAAAGGGGAATTCCCTGATACGATTCATGAGCGTTTGGAACGTGCTGCAGAAGCGGCGTTCTTGCTAGATGAAGAGATGTCTCAAATACGAGAAGAAATTCAAGAAGCGCAATATATTTTTGCAATTAATAAAGAAAATCAGCGTAAAAGAAAGAAACGGAGGGACTCATGATGAAAGTCGGTTTATATGGAAACCAAACAGAAAAAACAAAAGCAGTCATGAATGCCTTCGACCGCTTATGCCAAGAAGGGTGTTTTGAGCGTGATGACGAGCATCCTGATGTCGTGATTACGGTCGGCGGAGATGGAACGCTTTTAGGGGCTTTTCATCATTACCGCAATCAATTAGACAGTATCCGTTTTGTGGCTATTCATACAGGCCACTTAGGATTTTACACGGATTGGCGTAACTTCGAAGTAGACCAATTAATCCAGTCATTGAAACAAGACAAAGGAGAACATGTGAGCTATCCATTGCTCGACGTGAAAGTAAAGTTCAAAAGCGGAGATATCATTCGCTATGCAGCTTTGAATGAGGCCACCTTACGTAAAGTGAATGGCACGCTTTTATGCGAAGTATATATTAATGATGAATTATTCGAAAATTTCCGTGGAGATGGGCTTTGTGTGGCAACTCCAACTGGATCAACAGGTCTAAGCAAGTCTCTAGGGGGAGCCGTTGTGCATCCACGTGCAGAAGTGATGCAGATGACAGAGATGGCGTCGATTAATAATCGTGTGTATCGTACACTGAGTTCGCCAATGATTTTTGCGAAAGATAATGTCTTAACACTACGTCCTGAAAGTAAAGAGGGCATGGTGATGGCGATTGACCATTTAACGTATGATGGGAATGAGATAGAGGAAATTCAATTAAAAATTAGCAATGAACGTATTTCATTTGCGGCTTACAGACATACTCCATTCTGGGATCGTGTGGAAGATGCATTTATCGGTTCGCGTGAAGTGAATTGCCGTGGAAATGAGGAAGTCCGTTGATTTTAACGTGGAATTACCCATACGAGTATCCGATGATGATGCGTTCTTTCCTGCAAGAAGTAGGCATTTCAAGAACGTTTTTAGCTCATATCAAATCTAACGGAGAATTACTCATTAATGGCCGTCATGAGATTGTTTTGAAAACACTCCAACCTGGAGATGTCCTCACGATGGTGATACCACCTTCTGGAGAGCATGAAACGGTCATTCCAAGTGAAGTTCCGATTGACATTTTATATGAAGATGAATATTTACTTATTATTAATAAGCCTGTTGGGACTGCTTCGATTCCTTCAAAGTTACATCCGGACCATTCGATGGCCAATCGAGTGAAAGGGTACTATAAGAGACGTGGGTATGCGGACCAAATTACTCATGTGGTGACACGTCTTGACCGCGATACAACAGGAGTGATGATGTTTGCCAAGCACCGTGTTGTACATGCATGGATGGATCAGGCATTACGAGAAAAAACAATCCAAAAGAAATACTTGGCATTAGTACATGACACTTCAACTCTAGAAGAGCATGGATTTATTGATGCCCCCATTGGACGACATGAGGGATCTATTATTAATCGTTGTGTATCAGAAGATGGGAAACCGTCCTTAACCGAATATTGGAAGAAAGAAACCCTTATTGGAGCAGAACTTGTTGAGATTTTATTACACACTGGGCGTACGCATCAGATTCGCGTTCATTTCTCGTGGCTTGGGGCACCGCTAGTGGGGGATGATTTATATGGTGGGGTTAAAGACGAACTTTTAGACCGGCAAGCTTTGCATTGTCACTCACTTACATTTATTCATCCGATGACGAAAAAAGAACTGATAATAGAAGCTCCACTCCCTAAAGATATGAGTCAGTGGATAAAAGCACATAAGAAATAAAGAGAGGAGAATCACCATTGAGCGAAATCGTTTATGAATTTGAAGATATTTTAGAACAAATTCAACATACTTTAGCAACAGAAGATAAGCAGCAATTCAGAGAAATCTTCTTTGAAAACCACACTTACGACCAGGCACAAATTTATTTGAGTTTAACCTTGGAAGAGAGAAAGCTGGCTTACCAATACTTAAGTCCTGAAGAGATGGCAATGGTGTTCGAACTTTTAGAAGAAGACGTAGAAGATGTGGAAGAGTACTTAAATGAAATGGACGAAGCCTATGCCTCACGAATGCTCGCGGAAATGTATTCCGATAATGCAGTAGACGTGTTGAAGCAAGTGGGGGAAGAAAATGTCCGTACATACTTACGCTTGATGCCACATAAAACGGCAAGTGAACTCCGTCAATTATTGAATTACGAAGATGAAACAGCAGGGGCGATGATGACGACGGAATTTATCGCCGTGCGTGAATCAGATACATTAAAGACAGCGATGGCAACTGTTAAACGTTTTGCTGAAGACGCTGAAACCATCTATTATGTGTATGTGACTGACGATGAAAATCATTTAACTGGGATTCTTACATTGAAAGACTTAATCGTGAAACCAGACGAAAAGCTCGTCAAGGATATCATGATTGACCGTGTCGTAACCGTGCACGTCAATGATGCGCAAGAGGAAGTAGCCCAAACGATTAAAGACTACGACTTCCTTGCAATTCCAGTCGTTGACGATACGAATACACTAGTAGGGATTATCACAGTCGATGATGCCCTAGACGTTATCGAAGAAGAAGCAACTAGTGACTATTCAGGTCTTGCCGGGGTAAACGTTGATGAAGCCCACCAAGGAGTATGGGCAGGGATTGTCAATCGCTTGCCAGGGATTATGACTCTTCTCATTATGGGAACCGTGACAGCATTCCTCTTCAGACATTATGAGCCTCTGATTCAACAAGCAAGTATCTTTGCCATCTTCATCACCTTAATTACTGGTACTGCCGGAAATACAGGGACACAATCACTTGCGGTTGCAATCCGTAAGATTGGGCTTCATGAAGAAGAACAATCTTTCTGGAAAGTACTTGTCCAAGAGGGGACAACAGGGCTTGGGATTGGGTTGATTTCTGGAGTAGTGGTATTTGGTATTGTGAGTCTATGGCAAGGTAGTGTTGTTCTTGGTGGCATTATCGGTTTTGCGATGTTCGCTTCGATATTTGTTGCGGCGTTAACAGGGACTTGTATTCCTTTTGCTTTGGAGAAATTTGATTTTGATCCTTCGATTGCCAGTGGACCATTTATCACAACCGTGAACGACTTGACGACTGTGCTTGTGTATTTCACGATTGTCAGTCAATTTATTTCGGTGTATTTAGCAAAATAACAGAAGATATAGTATATAGGCGTTTGTTTATATACTATATTTTTTTAATTTAAAAATAAATAGGTTGACTACCTATCTATTTTGTGCTAGGATACTTTTTGTAAATGAAAGGAGGCTATTATGAATTCAAAAGAATTAACAGATGAACTTATTCGTCTATTTACAAGAATACAGAAGATTAATTTATTTCGAAACATCGCGTCGAACTTAACGCAAGCAGAGACGGATGTGTTGATGTTGTTATATTTCCATCAACTGGATTTTAACGGGCCGCTGACCATTAAAGGGATTAGCAACTTTTTCGAAATCAAATCTTCCTCAACGATTCAATTTGTCAATTCGCTGGAGAAACATGGATATGTAGAGCGTAAGACAGACGAGAATGATAAGCGAGTGACGCTAGTGTTTATAACAGATTTTGGGATGACAATCGCAAAAAAAGTTGATACAGACAATCGTTCAATTATGAAAAAGATTGTTGAGCAAGAAGATAAAAACGAGGTAAAAAATGCCTTCAACACGATTAACCGTGTATTGGATACAATCGAAAGTATCCCTATGAAAACTATAGATATTAGAGAGGAGTTAGATTCATGAAGAAAATTATGGAACACGTGAAAGTCTACCGTAACATGTTGATTACGATTTTAGTACTTTCTATTTTCCAAGTATTATCAGGTTTATTAACGCCAACGATTTTAGCAACTCTTGTTTCAAACGGGATTTTAAAACAAGATCAAGCAGTGGTTCTTCAACAAGGGGGACTGATGTTACTTACGACAACAATGGACTTAATCTTATCCATCACAGTTGTTCGTTTTATCGGAAAATTCTCAGCAGGACTTGCCAGAGATCTTCGTATGAGTATGTTTAAAAAGATTCAACAGTTCTCAATGCAAGATTTTCAAAAATTTGGAACAAGTTCATATATCAACCGTACAACACGTGATATTCAAAGTTTATCGCAAACGATTGGGTTCGCAGCATCGATGGTTCTAATGGCTCCATTAATGTTTATCGGTTCGATTATCTTATCAATGCGCATGAACTTTACGTTGTCACTTGTGCTACTAGCTTCTGTACCAATCTTATCCATTGCAATTTATTTACTCGTTCGTTCAGTATCTAAAGACTTTATTGTTCTTAGAAAAACAACAGATAAATTAACGCAAATTATTCGTGATACTTTAACAGGGATTCGCGTGATTCGTGCTTTCAATAAGGGTGAGTATGAAGTGAATCGCTTTAATGAAATCAATGAAGGGTACCGCGAGCATCTCTTCCGTATGAATATTAAATTTAGTTTAATCACGCCAATTATGATGATTACGATTAACTTTGCAAACCTTGTAGTCGTGATTGTTGGGGCAAACTTGATTCATGCCTCTCAATTAGATATTGGTTCATTGATTGCGGTCATCCAATACTCAGCGCTTGTATTAATCTCGCTTCTAATGCTTTCATTTGTATTTATTATGGTTCCACAGGGGATTGTTGCTGCAGAGCGTATTAATGAAGTATTAGAACAAGAAAATGTTCAAACTTTTGTCGAAGAAGATTTTGGATTAAATCGTATTGAGACAGTTGAATTCCGTGATGTTTCATTTAGATATGAAGGTGCGGAAAAAGAAATGTTAAGAAACGTAAACTTTACGGCTAAAACAGGAGAGAAAATCGCGATTATCGGGTCAACAGGGGCCGGTAAGTCAACAATGATGAACCTCTTACTTCGTTTCTTAGACGCTACAAGTGGAGAAGTTCTTTACAACGGTATTAATATTCAAAAATTTACGGAAAAAGAACTTCGTAATCAAATTGCATATGTTCCTCAAAACCGTCTGTTATTTGCCGGAACAATCCGTGATAACTTACGATTCGGGAATGAAAATGCGACTGACGAAGAGATGATTGAAGCATTAAAATTAGCAGAAGCATGGGAATTCGTTTCAGGACTTGAAGATGGATTAGATGCTCAGGTAGAGCAAAAAGGGGATAATTTCTCTGGAGGACAAAAACAACGTCTATCTATTGCTCGTGCTTTAGTGAAAAATGCTTCTATTCAAATCTATGATGATAGCTTCTCAGCACTTGACGCGAAAACAGAAGCAAGATTACGTGCCAATTTGAAAGTAATTAATGAAAATGCCATCGTCTTTGTCGTGGCTCAACGAATTTCTTCAGTTACAGATGCAACGCGCATTATTGTATTAAATGAAGGAGATGTTGTGGGTATTGGTACTCATGAAGAGTTAAAAGAAACAAATAAAGTGTACCAAGAAATCATGAACTCACAATCAAGTTTAGAGGAAGTGGAGGATACACATGAATAAGAAAGTTCTAAAACGTTTTTTAAGTTATTTAAAAGCAGACCGTATTATTCTAGGGATTGTTGTGATTGTTTCGCTAATCTCCGTTATTTTAGATGTGCAACTTCCTAAAATCTTAGGGGAAATTACAACACTGATTAGTACGAGTCTAGTGGAATCCAACTACACTTCTGTAGACATGGCTGGAGTGTTTGCGATTGCTAAAACATTAGCGATTTTATATATCTTAGCATCTGGATTAAGCTTCCTCGGTAAATTTTTCATGTCACGTGTCGCAAGTGATCTAGTATATCGTATTCAAAAAGAAATCGATGAGAAGTTCACACGTTTGCCTGTTCGTTATTTTGATGAAAACTCACGTGGGGACTTATTAAGCCGTGCTACAAATGATGTACAAACAATTGATGATTCATTTGCACAAGTATCAGGGCAAATTTTCACAACCGTTTTATCTTTTATCGGGATTATTATCATGATGTTCACAATCAATGTTCCGCTAGCGCTAATTGGGATTCTTGGGGTTCCATTATCGATATTTGCTATTAGTATTATCAGTAAAAAATCACAAGCGTCGTTTGCAAGCCGTCAAGAAACAACTGGCCGCTTAAATGGTTATATTGAAGAATATTACAGTGGACATGAAGTCGTGAAGGCCTTTAACTATGAAGAGCGTTCGCAAGCTGAATTCATTCAGTTAAACGAAGAGTTGTATGATCATGGATGGAAAGCACAATTCTTTTCTGGGCTCATGCAACCAATTTCTCGTCTGTTGAATAATGTTGTGTATGTATTCGTTGCTGTGATTGGTGGTCTTATGGCTGCTAATGGGTTGGTTGCGATTGGGGGAATTCAAGCGATTCTTCAATACATGCAAAATATTAGCCAACCAATGGGTGATGGAGCAAACATGGTAGGATTAACGCAATCTATGCTTGCTGCAGCTGAACGTATTTTCGAGTTATTAGATGCTGAAGAAATGGAAGAAGAAACAGGAAAACCAGCCCTTCCAGAAGTTCATGGAGATGTAACGTTCAAACATGTAAGTTTTGGTTACACACCTGAAGTTCAATTGATGAAAGATTTAAATATCGATGTTAAAGCTGGTGAAACAGTAGCGATTGTTGGACCTACAGGAGCAGGGAAGACAACGGTTATCAACTTACTCATGCGTTTTTACGATATTACAGGTGGAGCTATTGAAATCGATGGTCATAATATCCAAGACTATACGAAAGAATCTCTTCGCTCGAAAGTAGGAATGGTGTTACAAGATACATGGCTCTTTAAAGGAACGATTCGTGAGAATATCCGCTATAGTCGTCAAGATGCAACGGATGAAGAAGTAGTAGCTGCTGCTAAACAAGCCTTCGCAGATGATTTCATTCGTAAATTACCTCAAGGATATGACACAGTGATTACAGAAGAATCTGATAATATTTCTCAAGGACAAAAACAATTATTAACGATTGCACGTGCGATTCTAGCAAGTCCGTCAGTGTTCATCCTAGACGAAGCTACTTCAAACGTAGATACACGTACAGAAGTGGAAATTCAAAAAGCGATGGATCATATTATGACGAATAAGACATCATTCGTGATTGCGCACCGTCTTTCAACCATCCGTAATGCAAACAAGATTCTTGTAATGCAAAAAGGAGATGTTATTGAACAGGGAAGCCATGACGAATTGATTGCCCAAAATGGATTCTATGCAGGATTATACAGAGCCCAGTTTGAATAACAGGATACGAGAAAAGGCGATTAGAAACGAATCACTGGACCGAAACACTGAAAAGAACGTGAAACGTTCTGCGGTGTTTCGGGAAGTGGACGTCAGTCCTGTGAGCCCGAGCTCAACTACGCAGGATGGTAGAAAGACAGAAGACAAGAAAAAACTCACAGTGCGATTTTTTTCTGCTTTGTAGTCTTTCGCCCGCATAGTTTATTAGACTTTCTTGAATCACGAGTGATGAAAAGAAAGTCAATAAACCACTGCGTATAACTCTATAAACCAAACAACTTACGTATGCAAAATTTTAGAGTTCTTTGAGCATTAAAAGACTGTTTATAAATAACAGATAACGAAAAAGGATATCCCCTGGGGATATCCTTTTTGGTTACTTATTCGAAATTTATGTTGATTGAGCAATGTGACTCAAAAGTTGTGTAGTTTAGTTTGTTTCTAAGCGCGATTTCTCTCATCCTATAATTTAAAGTAATCTTGCAAATACTTCGCTAATCCATTTTGGTCATTGGTGAATGGAGTAATGGCATTAGCCACATTTTTCAATTCATCAATACCGTTTTTCATCGCAACGCCGTGACCTGCGTATTGAATCATTTCCATATCATTGTCTTCATCACCAAAGGCAAGAATGTCCTCTTGCTGAATATCATAGTAACGAGAAAGATGTTCAACGGCTTTTGCTTTATGAATTCCGCTTGTAATCACTTCTAGACAAGGGTAACTGCCTCCCCAAGTTCTTACTTCAATGCCGTTATTGTAACGATGTAAAATTTTCTTCTTGATTTCAGATTGTAATTCTAAGTCAGAGAATAACGCTACTGCTGTAGGCTTTTCTTTTAATTTTGTTGTTGGATGAATCAGTAATGGTTTTTGATCTTTTGGATAATAAGGACAATCAGGTAATTCTGCAATATTGGAATACATTAATTCAGTCCCTTCGACCATCAAATAATCCACTGGTAAAGTCTTGTTAAAAGCAACTAAATCTAAAACAAGTTCAGTATCCAATGTGATATGATAGCGTCCATCCCATTCTGGCTTGCTTGGAATATGACAGAGAGCACCATTAAAGTTAACAATAGGGCCTCCCAGATTCAATTGGTTATAAATTTCTTTTGAACTACGATAAGGACGACCGGTAACGATAGCAACTTTATGACCTAGTTTTTGAACAGCATGAAGTGTGTCAATCGTTTCTTGTGTGAGTTCAGAATTTGCATTTAAAGTAGTCCCATCTAAATCGATGGCAATTAATTTTTGGTTCATAAATACTCCTTTCTAATAAAGTTATGTAAATTGGAAACTTGAGGTTAAAGTTTCATTTTAGTACAATATCTGTATAAGTGTACCATATTTTCAATAAAATAAGAAGAAAGAGGAAATTATGATTCAAATTGATTATCGTGAAGTAAATGGAATTCCATATGCTGAAGTGGTGGATGTATCCTTAAAAGACCAAGTTCTTCCAATCGTTGTGTTCTATCATGGTTGGACAGGTAGTAAAGATCGTGTAGTGACGATTGGGGTTGAACTCGCTAAGCGTGGCATTCGTGCGATTTTACCAGACCAACTGTTACACGGAGACAGAGGTGTGCGTCTAATTGGAGGAGAAATCTGGGAAATCGTTGCCAATAATATTAAAGAACTTCCTATTTTAAAAGAAGAGATGAGACAACGTGGACTCTTAAATGAAGAGAAGTTTGGTGTGTCTGGTTTAAGCATGGGTGGTATTACGACATACGCATTGTTCAATCACTATCCTGAGATTACAGCTGCTGCCAGTTTGATGGGAAGTGCGGATCCTGCTCGTTTTGCTAAATGGACGATTTCTTCCATTTGGATGACAGGAGCAACGAAGGAACAGTGTGATGCATTAGAAGCGGAAATTGAGAAGAATAAAGCATTCTTAGATGCAATGGCTCTTGCAAAACAACCTGAACATATTAATGGACGTCCATTATTCTTATGGCATGGGACGGCAGATGATAAAGTGCCATATGAATTAAATAAAGAGTTTTATGATAGTATTAAGAATGAACCTTACGCTACAAAGGTAGAATGGCATGAGACACAAGGGGAAGGTCATCGTGTACCTCACCAAGTGTTTGAAGCTGTAGCGGATTTTTTCCAAAAAGTATTTCAATAGGAGAGAAGCAAATGACAGAAGAGAATAAAACTGCAGCAGAAGCAATGCAAGAAAAGATTTTAGAAGCGTTAGAAACAGTCATTGATCCTGAGTTAGGAATTGATATTGTAAACTTAGGATTGATTTACGGAGTGGACTTAAATGAAGAAGGCCATTGTAAAGTGGATATGACCCTTACCACAATGGGATGCCCTTTAGCAGATATTATTACAGATGAAATTCATCGTGCGCTAGCTGAGATTGAAGAAGTGAAGACAATCGATGTGAAACTCGTTTGGTATCCGGCATGGACTCCTGAACGGATGTCACGATACGCAAGAATTGCATTAGGTATTAGATAAAACAAAATCCCCACAGATGTGGGGATTTTTTTGTGCAATAAAATAAATTCTGTCAG
>ERZ773008.3175-NODE-3175-length-10223-cov-5.557337_pt1 | contig 10223 bp, 8 predicted proteins | sample MGYA00580664_ERZ773008 | MGnify/ENA primary metagenome ERZ773008 (study PRJEB29015, sample SAMEA2738016) | human oral metagenome | biome: human oral; feature: human-associated habitat; material: dental | place: China | collected 2048 ... | reverse complement strand
ATAGTACGGCAAGGCGAGCCAACGCTGTACTGGTTTAAATTTAATTCACTATAGTATGAGAAGGACTTTGCAATGTGCGGTATTGTGGGCGCGGTGCGCGCCAAGCGGAATGTGGTGGATTTTCTCACCGACGGCCTGAAGCGGCTGGAGTATCGGGGCTATGATTCTTCCGGTATTGCGGTGGGCACGGAGCAGGGTGTGATTGAGCGCGTGCGCCGCGTGGGCCGCGTGCAGCTGATGGAAGACGCGGCCAAGGCGGCCGGCCTGTGCGGCCACATCGGCATCGGTCACACCCGCTGGGCGACGCACGGCGGCGTAACCGAGCCCAATGCGCATCCGCATATTTCAGGTAGCCTGATTGCGGTGGTGCACAACGGCATCATCGAAAATTTCGAGGAAGAGCGCGCCCGCCTGCAAGGCTTGGGCTATGTGTTTGAATCACAAACCGATACGGAGGTGATTGCCCACAGCGTACACCACGAATACACCACTAATGGACACCGGCTGTTTGCCGCCGTGCAAGCTGCCTGTGCGCGGTTTCACGGCGCGTATGCGATTGCCGTGATGGCGCAGGATAAACCGGCGGAATTGGTGGTGGCACGCATGGGCTGCCCGCTCTTGGTGGCCTTGGGCGAGGGCGAAACCTTTGCCGCATCAGACGTTTCTGCCGTGGTGGCCTTCACGCGCCGCATCGTGTATCTGCAAGACGGCGACATTGCCGAATTGGGCAGCGAGGGCATCCGCCGCCTCGTCGACCGCAGCGGGCAGGAAGCCAAACGCGAAGTGCGCGTGTCCGAGCTGTCGCTCACCTCGTTGGAGCTGGGCCCTTACAGCCACTTCATGCAGAAGGAAATCCACGAGCAGCCCAAGGCGATTGCCGACACCGCCGAAGTATTCCTCGGCGGCGGCTTCGAGCCGGAAAACTTCGGTGCCAAAGCGCGGGAAGTGTTCGAACACATCCGCAGCATCAAAATCTTGGCCTGCGGCACTTCCTACTACGCCGCGCTCACCGCCAAATACTGGCTGGAAGCCATCGGCAGAGTGCCGACCGATGTGGAAATCGCCAGCGAATACCGCTACCGCGACGTGATTGCCAGCCCCGACCAACTGGTGATTACCGTATCCCAATCCGGCGAAACGCTGGATACCATGGAAGCCTTGAAATACGCGCAATCGCTGGGGCAGAAGCACAGCTTGTCCGTGTGCAACGTGATGGAATCCGCCCTGCCGCGCGAGAGCGAACTGGTGCTCTACACCCGCGCCGGCGTGGAAATCGGCGTGGCCTCCACCAAGGCCTTTACCACCCAGCTGGTGGTGTTGTTCGGGCTGGCGGTTACCCTGGGCAAAATGCGCGGTCATGTTTCCGAGCAGCAGGCGCAGTCTTATATGGAAGAGTTGCGCCAGCTGCCCGGCAGCATCCAGCACGCGCTCAACCTCGAGCCGCAGATTGCCGCCTGGGCGCACAAATTCGCCGAGAAAAACAGTGCCCTGTTTTTAGGGCGCGGCATCCACTACCCCGTGGCCTTGGAAGGCGCGCTGAAACTCAAAGAAATCACCTATATCCACGCCGAAGCCTACCCCGCCGGCGAGCTCAAACACGGCCCCTTGGCGCTGGTGGACGCGAATATGCCCGTGGTGGTGATTGCGCCGAACGACAGCCTGCTGGATAAAGTAAAAGCCAATATGCAGGAAGTGGGCGCGCGCGGCGGCGAGCTGTTTGTGTTTACCGATTTGGACAGCAACTTCCAGCCCAGCCCCAATGTGCACATCATCCGCACCCCGCGCCACGTGGGCGTGCTCTCGCCGATTGTGCACACCATCCCCGTGCAGCTTCTGGCCTACCACGCCGCCTTGGTGCGCGGCACGGATGTGGACAAACCGCGCAATCTGGCCAAATCGGTAACGGTGGAATAGCGTTGCCGGAATGAGAAAAGGCTACCTGAAAGTTTTGGGCTTTCAGGTAGCCTTTGGTTTGGGGTAAATATCAATTGGTTGGGATTGCGGTATATGTTAGTGGCAAAGGTGATTTTTGGGCTGGTGGAGACAGGGTAAGGTTTTGGTATAAATGGAGATAGCGAATGAAATTTGCGGCGGTAAGGCTACCTGAAAAAGTTTATTCGGCGGAACACAGGGTTTCTCTGCTTTTTTGTTAATTCACTATATCAGTTGTGCTTACCCCTCGAGATATCAATTTGAATAAAGGCTACCTGAAAACCAGTTTGGCCATGGCTAATTTCGTTTCGGCACAGCTTGTTTTCAGGTAGCCTTTTTGCAGTATACCCTTATTCGGCGGCGGTTTCGTCGTCTTCCGGGGTGATTTCAGAAAGCACCAGCTGGCGTTGCTGCTCGGCCTGCTCGGGTTTGTCCATTTCGTCGAACACTTTGGCCAATACCAGGCGTGCCTGCGGGGTGACTTGGGCTTGCAGGCTGGCTTCGAGATAGCCTTGGGCTTTGCCCCACAGTTGTTTGGCGTAGGCCATTTGGCCGAGGTGCAGCAGTAGGGCGGCATCTTGCGGGGCGTCGTGCAGCCAGCCTTCCACGGTATCCATGATTTTCTGCTGTTCGCGCGGGCTGAGGTAGCGGGCGGCTTCGATCATGGGCGGCAGGAGCTGGGCGTTGCGATGCTTGGGATAGTGGGTTTTCACCCATTTCACCACGCGGGGATACTGGCCGATTTGCAGCATTTTCTCGGCAATTGGGGCGCAGAGTTCGCCTTCCTGGATTTCTTTGGGAATGCGGCCGAGGCAGGCTTTGAGCGCGGGATAGTCGGTGGCGAGGGCGAGGAGTTCGCGCCAGGCCCATTCTCGGTATTGGGCGGCTTCGGCAGCGTTGAGGGCGGAAGCTTTTTCCAGCTTGGCCACGCGGTCGAGCACTTCCAAGGGGTTGTTTTGCTCGAACATATAGCGCAACTGCAGGCGCACCAGGCGGGTGAGCTTGGGGTTGATGGCGGCAGCGGCGGCCAGGGCGGTCTCGGCGGCGGAATAATCCTGCCGGTTGAGCGCGGATTCGGCTTCGAGCAGGTGGCGCGAGAGCTGGGCTTTATGCGGCAGCTGGGCGATTTCTTTCAGGTAGCCTTCGCGCTTGGCATCGTCGCCCATTTGGTCGGCGCTGTGCACGGCGAGCATCAGGGCGAGGGTGCGGTTGTGGCCGGCTTCTTTGTTTTCCAGCACTTTGGCGGCTTCTTGCTCGGCGTGTTGGAATTTGCCTTCGAAGTAGGCGAGGCCGGCTTTGTTGAGCGCGATTTCGGCATGATGCGCCTGGCGGCTGCGGCCGAAGCGGCGCACGCGGCCGGGAATGTTGATGATGCCGTTAATCAGGCGCAGCAGCAGGTAGAGCAGCACCACGAACACGATCATGGCGCCCACAAACAAATGCAGGTTTACCGCAATCTGGGTTTGGGTTTGATCGATAACGATATACACGTTGCCGCTGTAATGCTGCGCGGCAATGGTGAGGCCGACTGCGGCGGCAAACAGCACGATAATCCAAATCAGGCCTTTCATGATTCAATCCCCTTGCGAGCGGCGGAAGCCTGAGCCGGCGCCGGAAGCGCGGGGGCGGAGGCTGCCGGAGTGGGTTGGCTGGCCGGTGCGGGCGCGGGCGCGGGCACGGAAACGGGCGCGGCGGGCTGTGAAGCGGCGGCTTCGGAAGCGGCTTCAGGCTGGCCGAGGATGTCGCCTTGGCGCTGTTGGCGGTAGTCGGCGATGGCTTTCAGGCTGGCAGAAAGGCTGTCGCCCACATTGCCGCTGCCCGGCTGGATGGCTTTGAGCTGGGCGATTTCGCGCAGCCAAGATTGGGCGGCGGGGGTGGCGGCGTCAAAGTATTGGCGCACGGCGTTTTCCGAGGCGGCCAGGTCGTTTTGGTAAATATCGTTTTGGCGCTGCATCAGGGCCACGCGGGCGGAGAGCAGGTGCAGGCGCAGGTTTTCGCGCACATAAAACGCCTGTTCGGGCGACATCAGGAGCGCGTCGGTGCTGTTGAGGCGGCGGATTTCCACCATGCCTTTGAGGCCGCCGAGGGTGCGGTTCCAGGCTTGGCGCCACCACGGATCATTCGGCGAGACGGCAGCGGGCGCGGCGGCTTGCGGCGGGCGCAGGCTGGAATCGGCCAAGAGCGGCAGTGCGCCCACGGCGGCTTCCAGGCGGCTCAAGCGCAGCGCGGCGTTGGCGGTGTCGGTGAAGGGGCGCTGGCGCAGTTTGGCTAAGTCGGCGCTAACGGCCTGTTTCAAAGGCAGCAGCTGCGGCTGCTCGAAACGCGCCAAACGGGCATCCAGCCCTTCGAGCACGGCCACGGCGGCGGGCACATTGTCGGCAATCACCAACTGCTGGCCGGCCAGATTGAGCGCGGCTTCGGCTTCGTCCACCACCCAGTCGCTGCGGGTTTTCAGCAGCTCTTGCAGGGCGCGGTTGTTGGCGGCGGCTTCGGCCTGCTGGGTTTGCATATCGCTTTGCAGTTGCTTGATCAGGGCTTCGTTGTCTTGCAGCTTGCGGCCGGCATCGGCTAACAGGGCGGCGTTTTGCGATTCGCCCAAGGCAGCCTGATTGATTTTTTGATCGAACTGGATTTCCTGGCGTTTGAGCAGGTTTTGCCCCTGTACAAACAAAAAGCCGCTGGCGCCTAGGCCGAGCACGGCCAGCACGAGGGCAAACGCGCCCAAACCTTTGCCGCCGGATTTAACGACCACCGGCGCAACAGGGCTGGCCGGGGCGGGAGCGGGAGGCTGGAGGGCGGGTACGGATTCGTTTTCCGGTTGGCTCATGCTATTCCTTTCATAGTATTCAATCGGTTGTGAGGCTACCTGAAAGCCGGTGCGGCGTTTGCACACATTGGAATTTCCATTTTCAGGTAGCCTGAGTGAGGTGTTGCCGTTCGGCAATTAAAGCGTTTTCCAGCCCTGCGGCCGAACGGAGCAGGCGGATGCGTGCCGCGCCTGCTTGGCCCAGTGCCTCGGCAATGCGCGGATGATGGGCGAAGTATAGCAAGGATTGCAGCCGCTGGGTTAGGCTTGCGGGCGCGGCGGCAAACAGCAGGCGCACTTGTTCGGCGGAAGTAATCCACACGGCGGCGGGCTGTGCGGCGGCAAACAGCGCCCAATCGGGCGCGAGCGGCCGGCGTTGGTAAATATCGGCACAGGCTACCTGAAAACCGTGTTGGCACAGGCTTTCGGGCAACAGGTTGCGGCCATGTGCGCCGCGCACGATCAAGATATTTGCGCCGGGGTTCAGCGTGCGCCACAGGGGCAGGGCGAGCACGGCTTCGCTGTCGTGGCCGCCGTCGGGCGCAACAACGTGGGCAAACCCGGCCTGCCGCAAGGCTTTGGCCGTGCCGCTGCCTACGGCGATTTGCGGTTGCGGCAGGCTGGCAATGAGGCTACCTGAAAAAATGGGCGGGTTCGGTTTTATATTCGGCAGAAGGCTGCTTGGTTCGTTTTCAGGTAGCCCGGTGTTTGTGGCGGAGTGGCTACCTGCAAGCAGCGGCAGGGCGGTTTCCACGGCGGTGGGGCTGATCCAAACGGCGGCCGCGGCCTGCTGCAACTGTGCGGGCAATCCGGCCAGTGCGTTTGCTTCAGGTCGGATATGGATGAGCGGGAAGGGCACGGGCTGCCAGCCGGTGCGGCGGCACAGGGTGGCATCGGCGGGAATGCGGTTGGCGGGGCGGATGATGAGCAGGGCTGGCGGGTTGTGCATCGGTGAAGATGGATTCGGAAATGGTTGGCCTGATGTTTTCGCTTTGTATGGTGGGCTAAAATCGCCGTGCTGCGGCATTGGCCAACTTGGGCGTATAGCTTGGACACCCTACGGCTCGCCGCCTGGCATTATTATTAATCCACTATTCAGAAGCCCGGCTTTGGCGGTGCGGAAACCTTTTTCAGGTAGCCGTGATGCAATGGCGGAAGGCTACCTGAAAAAAAGGAAGGCATTTGCCGTATACCGGAAAAATCGCTGAAAACCTTAGGCGGGGTTTTCAGCGATTTTATCATTCCATCCGCTCTTCCGCTTGGCGGCTCCGGCGGCAAAACGGTTCGGCAGGTTTCATCAGCGCGCGGGGATGGTGCCCAGGCGGCGGGTGAGGGAGGTGTTCGGCTCGCCCAGCAGGCTGGCGTAGTAGGTGGTGTTGGCCATGACGCGTTTGACGTAGTCGCGGGTTTCGTCAAACGGGATGGTTTCGGCATACACTGCGCCTTCGAGCGCGGTGGCGGCCTGCCAGTTGCGGGCGCGGCCGGGGCCGGCGTTGTAGCCGGCGGTGGCGAGCACTTCGCTGCCTAGGCGGTTGCGGCCGTCGCCCAGATACCAAGTGCCCATGCGGATGTTGCCTTCGATGGTGTGAAGTTCGGCAGGGTCCATGCCGATTTTGCCGGCGATTTCGCGGGCGGTGGCGGGCATCACCTGCATCAGGCCGGTGGCGCCCACGCGGGAGCGCACGCCGATCATGAAACGGCTCTCCTGGCGAATGATGCCGTAGGCCCAGGCGGGGTCGATATTGGCTTGGGCGGCGTAGCGGGTAACGCTGTCGCGGAAGGGGGAGATATAGCGCAGGTTGTAGTTGATTTGGCTGTGGGTTTTGTCGGCGGCATAAATGCCCATTTCGTAGAAGCCGGCATCGTGGGCAAGCTTGGCGGCGGCGAGCAGGGTGGGTTCGTTAAAGCCGTCCACGGCATAGCGCCACTCGGCCTGTGCCTGTTTGCGCATATCCCAATCGCCGCTACGCTGGGAGGCGCGGAATAGGCTGAGGGCGCGGGAAATTGCGCCGTCGGCGGCCACTTGGCCGGTTTGGCTGCTGCCGGGCTCGGCGGCGGTGTTGCGGGTGTTCACTTGGCCGCCGAGGGCTTCGGTGGCAAGCAGGGCGTAGAAATTGCGGCCGGAGGCGGCGGCTTGGCGGTAGTGCTGCTGGGCTCGGGCGGAATCGCCGTTGGCGGCCAGGCTGCGGGCGAGCCAGTATTGCCAGGCGGGGTCGGCGCGCAGGGTGTCGGGCATGGCTTCGATGATGTTTTGCAGATCGCTCCAGCGGCCAAGGCGCAGGGCGCTGCGGGCATACCATTCCCAGTGTTCTTTGCCCAGCTGGCTGCGGTCGGCGCGGTTGAAGGCGTCGAGCGCGGCGGGGAAGCGTTGGTTCAGCGCGTAGTGGTGGCCGAGCACGGCCCAAGCGAAGCCGGTTTGGGCCGGGCTGAGGCTGGCGGAGAGGTTTTGCAGGCGTTGGGCGGCATCGGCCTGTTTGCGGGCGTTTTGGCCGATTACGCTGTGCAGCAGGGCTTCGCGGCCGCCTTGGCTGTCGGGCGTGGCGTTGGTGAGCGGCTCGGGCAGGGGCGAGCCTAAAGCAGCGGCCAGGCGGCGGGCGTCGCTGATTTGGTTGTTGGCCAGCAGGCCGCGTACGCGCCGCCAGGCGGCTTCGGCAGGCAGTTTGCCTTGGGCGGCGAGTTGCTCGAGCAGGCGGTTGCAGCCTTCGGGCTGGCGGCCGAGTTCGGCCAGCACTTCTTGGGCGGCATTTTGGTTTTCCTGCCCGGCCAGCGCGGCGTAGCAGCGGGTTTCCTTATCGCGGTTGGCGGGTTTCAGGTAGCCGTATTGCCGGGCGAACTCTTGCCATTGGCCGCTGCGGCCGAGCTGTTTGAGCCACTGGTTGCGCAGGCTGTCGGCCATGGCGCTGGGCTGGGCTTGGGCGAGGAATTGGGCGACCTGGCCGGCATCGCCTTGTTTGAGCGCGGCTTGGGCGGATTGGAAGAGTTGGTAATCGGCCAGTACTTTGTCTTCGGAATCGCTGCGGCGGCCGCCGGGCAGTTGGATAGCGGCGGCGCTGCTGTCTGTATTGATGGGTTCGACCGGGGTTTCGGTTTGGCTGGAGCAGGCGGCGAGCAGGCCGGCGGCGAGGAGGGGGAGGCTGTGTTGATAGACGGTTTTTTTCATGCTGGATGTCGGCTTGGATAATTCGGGACGGCCTAAGGCTACCTGAAAGCGGCGGGGCAATGAAGCGGCAGGCGCAAACAGACGGCGGGTTTTACTGCTTTTTACGCAGGGAAAGATTTTCAGGTAGCCTGATGAAGGAGGCTGCCGGAAAACCGAAATGCCTCAGCCGGGCGACTCGGGCAGGAAGCGGCCGCGCTCGTTGATGACTTGGTTGCCCCAGTCGGTGAGCATCTGCAATGCGGGCAGGAAGCTTCGGCCGAAGGCGGTGAGCGCGTATTCCGTTTTCAGCGGCGGCCTGCTGCCGAACACCTGGCGGGAAATGAGCCCGTCGCCCTCCAACTGCTTGAGCTGGCGGCTCAATACTGCCTCGGTAACGCCGGAGACCCGTTTTATTTCCACGGCACTTCGCCCGCGCTCTACAGCCGCGAACAGATTCGGGCGTGGGCGGAAGAATGCGCGGGCGGGCTGGTGGAATTACTGAGGAAGCTGGGCGGCTGAGGGTGGCCTGTGGCGTGGCCGGCTGAGGGATTTCGGGCGGCTTTATGTTTTCAGGTAGCCTTTTGTGGCAGGCGGAACGGGCTGCGCCTGTTTTGGCTGCCTTTGTTAATAAAGGCAAAACCTGCCGCTAGAATTGTAAGCCTAGGCTCGGATGATTGATAATAAGTTCGGCTGAGGCGGCAAACCGCCGCAGGCAGGTTTGCCGCCGCAGCCCCCGCTGTGCAGCCCCCGCTGTGCAGCCCCCGCTGTGCAGCCCCCGCTGTGCAGCCCTTTTTTTCGGGCTTTTGCAGCATCGTTCAATCCCCATTTCAAGGAGACCGAATTATGCAGAAAACCCTACTCGCCCTTGCCATCCTTTCCTTCGCCGCCGCCGCATCCGCCGCGCCCGATTCCCAAGAAACCCCGCTGCACCCGATTAAAGACGGGCGCTATACCGTGTCCACGGGTTACGAATATTTCAATGAAAAAGTCCATAACGAGAAAAGCAGCGTGAATAGCTTTACTCTACGCGGCCGTGCCGATATCCCGCTGGCGCAACAGCATGCCATCCGTGCCGAGCTTGGCTATATCCGCCACAGTTTCGATACAAAAGCAAACGGCGTAACTTTGGTGGACGGTGGTAAGGCCGACACCATTGACCTGTATGCGGGCTATCTGTATTCCCCGTCCGGCTTCAAACAGGGCGGCCTGCGCGTGGGCGGCGGGTTGGGTTACAGTTATACAGATAACGATAACCGCGCACACCGTACCGTACACTCCCCAAATGAGGTGGATGCCAATGCAAGTGTTCTGTATTTGAAAGCGCAGGCGGAATACGAGCAGGATTTGGGCGGCGGTTGGAGCATCACCCCGTGGGGCGATGTACAGGTCAGCCTACGCCGACGCATAGAAACCAAATGGTCGCAGGTTTACACCGTACCGGATGAAACGCATAAGGGCAGCAGCTACGGCATTAGCTTGGGGGTGGACGCGCAGAAACAGTTCACCCCGAATCTGGCGCTGACCTTCGGCCCTTACTACCACTACGTACATTACAAGAACAATGCTCGCGACCATGCCGGCTATCATATCAATTCGGCTACCACCCGATCGCACGGCTTCGGCATCCGTGCCGGCCTGCGCTTTTAAACCGCCGCGCTTGTCTGCAACGCAAAGGCTGCCTGAAATTTCAGGCAGCCTTTTTCACAATAGGAGTGAGCCGTGATTTGGTTTGGGCGGCAAGCCTTAACCCGAACCCTGCCTGCGGGTTGCCGGGTACGCATCCAATCCGCGGCCGGCATGGCTGCATTACCTGCGTTAGGCTTGCTGCTTTTTGATAAAATGGCGGTTTTTATCTGTTTTATGCCAAGGACGAGCATGTCTTTTATTAGAAGAACATTTGGCGGGTTGTCTGCCGCATACTATATCCGCCACTTTCTTATCGGCCTGATTTTCTATATTTTTATCATGTTCGATTTCGGCGGTAGTAAAGAAAATCCGAATTATTGGTCGATCATGATGACGTTTACCGCATGCCAGTTGCTGTATCCGTATGCGTATTTTGTGTATGGCCGTATCGCAGATTATATTTCGGGTGATCGCGGGTCTTACTTTGTTTCGCATATCATGTCGGTTGTGCGGATTTTTGCCGCGATTCTGTGCTGGTTTGGCGCCCCAATCATCGCGCCGCTCGGTTTGGCTTGGCTGTATTGGGAACACGGCAGGCAGGAGCAATGAACAGAATATTAAGGATAAGATGCGGAGGCAGCTTGAAAGCAGTTTCAGGCTGTTTTTGTTTTATAGTGAATTAACAAAAACCAGTACAGCGTTGGCTCGCCTTGCCGTAAC
>ERZ773008.3174-NODE-3174-length-10230-cov-4.521376_pt1 | contig 10230 bp, 10 predicted proteins | sample MGYA00580664_ERZ773008 | MGnify/ENA primary metagenome ERZ773008 (study PRJEB29015, sample SAMEA2738016) | human oral metagenome | biome: human oral; feature: human-associated habitat; material: dental | place: China | collected 2048 ... | reverse complement strand
TTGTCCTGATTTAAATTTAATTCACTATAAAAGGCTACCTGAAAACATCAATTTCGGCGAAGCAAAAACAAACCCGCGGCTTGCGCCCGTTCCCCGGCCTGCCTATATCGGGCGGGGAAATAGTTTTCAGGTAGCCTCACCCACGGCGGCTGCCGATATCCGTAGGACGGGTTTCACACCCGCCCGCCGTTTACCGCGCCAAATGCCAAGTATCCGTGCCTCAAAAGGCTACCTGAAAACCGGATTACGCCTGCGCCCAAGGCAGGCGCATATGGCGGAATGGCAAAACCGGCGCCGCATGGCCTGGCCCTGATTTTGTGCGCCCACAATAAAAAGCAGCCCCAACCGCTGTCGGCTGGGGCTGCTTTTGCTTTCCGGCATGCCTTATTTCCGCAGGCTGGCGAAGATGGCCAAAATGGCTATGGCGCCCAGCGTGGAGGCAATCCAGCCTGCGGGCTGGCCGATGGCATACCAGCCCATCGTCTGCCCGACCCAACTGGCCAGCACCGAGCCGCCGATGCCGAGCAGCGTGGTCATGATGATGCCCAGGCGCTGCCCGCCCGGATACAGGAATTTGGCCAAAACGCCGATGATGAAGCCGATGATAATGGTACCGATCATAGTGGGTTCTCCTCTTAATAGCAGTGATAGCGGATGAAAATCGCCATGTTACGCGTCGCCCCAACTTGGCGTACTGCCTGTACGCCCTACGGCCCGCCGCTTGGCATCATTGTCATTTTAATCCGCTAATAGGTGGCATACATATCAGGCAAATATCCGGCTTTTCAAGCGTGCTACCTGAAAGCGGGGCTTCGGCGGAATTAAAAAGGGCTACCTGAATTTCAGCTTGGCCAGAACGCAGAAATCATTGTAACGGCGTTGGCGCTTACGTTTTCAGGTAGCCTCTTTTTTCCGGCTAAGGCAAGGGGCTAATCCCTACCAAAGCTGTTCCTGCGACACTTCCTGCAGGCCTTGGCGCACGCTGGTGCCCACGCCTTTGCCGAACAGACGGCTGATGTCGTCGGCGGGGGTGTAGTCCACCAGCTCGGGGGCTTTGATGATGTCGCGCGATACGCTGTAGATGTCGCCCAGGCCGTCGATGAGGCCGGTTTTGAGCGCTTCGTTGCCGGTGTACACGCGGCCGCTGAACAGGTCGGGATTATCCGCTTCGTTCAGGCGTTTGCCGCGCCCGTCGCGCACGGCTTTGATGAATTGCTGGTGGATGTCGTCCAGCATGCCTTGCCAGATGGCGGTTTGCTCGGGGGTTTCCGGGCTGAAGGGGTCGCCCATGCCTTTGTTGCTGCCGGCGGTGTGCTGGCGGCGCTGGATGCCCATATTGCGCATCAGGCCGGTGAGGTCGAAGCCGCTGCCGACCACGCCGATGCTGCCAACGATGCTGGATTGGTCGGCATAGATTTTGTCGGCGGCGGCAGCGATGTAGTAGCAGCCGGAGGCACACATGTCTTCGGCCACCACATACACGGGGATATTGGGATGCTCGGCGCGCAGGCGGCGGATTTCGCGGTAGGCCACGCCGGATACCACGGGCGAGCCGCCGGGGCTGTTGGCACGGATGATGATGCCGCGCACCTGTTTGTTTTTATAGGCGGCTTCCAAACCCTGGCGCAGTTTGCCGGCCTGGTTTTCTCCGGCGGTAATCGCGCCTTCGAGTCGGATGACGGCAGTGTGCGGCTCGGCGGAGGCGGGGTTGAGGCTGCCCATCTTGCCGAAAACGGCAAACAAATAGAGTGCCAGAAAGGCGATGAGCAGCAGGCGGAAAATGAGCTTCCAAATACGGGCGCGGCGCTGCTCGCGGTAGGCTTCGAGCAGGAGTTTTTCCAGCGTGTCGCGCTCCCAGTTGCCGCTGTTGGGCTCGCTATTGCGGCGGATGATGTATTTCATGGGGTAACTTTCTTTACATGATGTAGAAAGCCGGAAGGGCTACCTGAAAGCATTCGCTTCAACGGAGTTCAAAGGTATGCGCCTGATTCCGGCGGGAAAGGGCGGCTATTGTAACACGCGGCGGCCGGGGTAATTTCAGGCAGCCTGGGCGGCGGCGGGCGGCTTGATAATATTTGTTCATATTTTGTTTGAATTTGTTGCTTACAGGCTACCTGAAAATATAGAAAGCATTGAAAACAGGTAGATATTGGCTATTTATATTACAATCCGTCTCCTTATAAACCCAACGGAACACACACCATGCGCCACCGTAAACTAGGCCGGCAGCTTGCCACCTTCCACCACACCCTCACTTGGACCTTTCTCGCCACCATTATCTTCCTGCTGCTGATGTTCATCCTGAATGCGGCCATAGGCAAAGATATCCGTGCCTCAGGCGATCCGGCCAATGTTGTGGGCTGGTTTAACATCTTGTTCATCGCTTGGTATGGCCTTTATGTGGCGGGGCAGTTCAGGTCGCGCCTCACGCTGTACGAACACGGCTTTATCCTGCAAACCCTGTTTAAAGAACACATTGTGGTGTATCGGGAAATTCGCGGCATTCAATCCAAATTCTCGCAAATCGAATCGCCCGGCTCGTTTATGCATGCCCGCATCGACACGCCGCAAGGTAGTGTGCTGCTGAAAAACAACTGGAAGCCGCGTAGAGATTTCTACAATTTCATCGCGCAATTCCTGTTTCAGGATGATGAAGACGACATCATCTTCCACTAAGCGGATAAGGAAAAGGCTACCTGAACATTTCAGGTAGCCTTTATTCATCTGAATCACAACAAACTATTTTTCAGCCTGCTTCTCAGCTTGCAGCCGGGCCTTGCGCTCTTCCAGCCAGTGCTCCAGATAATGGATGCTCACGCCGCCTTTGGCGAAGCCGGGGTCGCGGAACAGGTCGTCGTGCAGCGGGGCATTGGTTTTGATGCCGCTCACGGTAAGCTCGGAGAGGGCAACGCGCATTTTGGCGATGGCCTGCTCGCGGTTTTTGCCATACACGCAGATTTTGCCAATGAGGCTGTCGTAGTTCGGCGGGATGCGATAGCCCTGGTAGATGTGGCTGTCCACGCGCACGCCGAAGCCGCCTGGCAGATGGCAGCTGGTGATGCAACCCGGGCTGGGGTCTTCGGCGTTGATGCGGCACTCGAAGGCATGGCCTTGGATCACCACGTCTTTCTGCCTGTATTGCAGCGGCAGCCCGGCGGCGATGCGCAGCTGTTCCTGCACGATGTCGATGCCGGTAATCAGCTCGGTTACGGGGTGTTCCACCTGCACACGGGTGTTCATTTCGATGAAGAAGAATTCGCCGTCTTCATACAGAAATTCAAACGTGCCCGCGCCGCGGTAGCCGATGCGTTTGCAGGCTTCGACGCAGGCTTTGCCGATTTTTTCGCGCTCTTTGGCGGTGATGCCGGGGGCGGGGGCTTCTTCGATGACTTTCTGGTGGCGGCGCTGCATGGAGCAGTCGCGCTCGCCCAGATAGACGGCGTTTTTGTGCTTGTCGGCCAGCACCTGGACTTCAATGTGGCGCGGGTTCTGGAGGAATTTCTCCATATAAACCGCCGGGTTGCCAAAGGCAGCGGCCGCTTCGGCCTTGGTGGTTTGCACCGCGCCGGGCAGCGCCGCTTCGGTGTGCACCACGCGCATGCCGCGCCCGCCGCCGCCGCCTGCGGCCTTGATGATGACGGGGTAGCCGATTTGCCGCGCCATGCGCTTGATGGCGGCGGTGTCGTCAGGCAGCTCGCCTTCGCTGCCGGGCACGCAGGGCACGCCAGCCTGCATCATGGCCCGCTTGGCCGCCACCTTGTCGCCCATGATGCGGATGGATTCGGGCGTGGGGCCGATGAACTGGAAGCCGCTTTGCTCCACGCGCTCGGCGAAATCGGCGTTTTCGCTCAAGAAGCCGTAACCGGGATGGATGGCTTCGGCATCCGTGACTTCCGCCGCCGAGATGATGGCGGGCACGTTCAGATAGCTTTGGGCCGAGGGCGCGGGGCCGATACACACGGCTTCGTCGGCCAATTTCACGTATTTGGCGTCTTTATCGGCCTCGGAATACACCATGACGGCCTGCACGCCCAGCTCGCGGCAGGCGCGCTGGATGCGCAGGGCGATTTCGCCGCGATTGGCAACCAGTATTTTCTTGAACATGGCGCGCCCGCTTACTCAAGGACGAACAGCGGCTGGCCGTATTCGACGGGCTGGCCGTTTTCGCCCAGGATTTGCGTGACGGTGCCGGCCTTTTCGCTCTCGATTTCATTGAGGATTTTCATGGCCTCGATGATGCAAAGCGTGTCGCCCGCCTTCACGCTGGATCCCACTTCCACAAACGGCTTGGCGCCAGGGCTGGCGGCGCGGTAGAAAGTGCCGACCATGGGCGATTTGACGGTAAAGCCCGGCGCAGCGGCAGGCGCGGGCGCGGCGCTTTCGGCGGGAGCTGCTGCCGCAGGCGCGGCCACGGCGGGCGCGGCTGATGCGGCGGCCGCCACGGGCTGCGCTACAGGCTGCATCACCACGGCGGCGGGGCTGCCCTTGACGATGCGCACCTTGCCTTCGGCTTCGGTGATTTCAAGTTCGGAAACGTTGGACTCCGAGATCAGGTCGATCAGGGTCTTGAGCTTGCGCAGATCCATGATTGAAATCTTTCTGATATGAAAAACTGGGCAAATTTACCGCAATTTGCAGCCAACTGCTTCAATTTGCTGGAATTTGAAGCTTACGGAAGGAGTGTGAGGATTCCGCTGCGATTTTGCGGCCATCGCGGCAAAGCGCCGTAAATAAATGAAGTTGCCGCTTTTTGCGATCAATTCATGATGGATGCTGCATCTTCCAGCATGCGGGCGCGCAGCGCCTGCTCGTCGCCACGGGCGGGGCGGCCATCGGCAGCGGGCTTGAGCGCGCCGCGCACGTCGTCATGGTCATGAATCATCAGATGCACGCCCACGTGCTCGCCCAGGCCGGAGCAAAAGACTGAAAAGCTGAGCGCGTCCACCATTTCGCCGCGAAAACCGCGCACTTGCCGCGCCTCGAAAGCCACACCCTGGTTGATGAGGGCGATTTCCGCCGATTTCGGGTCATCGCAGAAAAGCTGCAAATACACGTCAGAAAGGCGCGTGGCCGTGCCATTCCATACCGCGCCCGTCAGGTGCGGGCGAAATTCGGCCAGCCGCTGCATCCACGCCAGCGCCAGCTCGCGCAGCGCCAGCAGCTCGGCGGGCTGGGTGTCGGCGCGAAAAAGCGCCAGATAGGCGCGCACCTGCTCCTGCACGGCGTCATTGTCCGGCAGGGCCGCGCGTGCGGGCGCGCCCAGCTCCTTGACGGCCCGCCGCTTGGCCGCGCCGTAGTCCAGCCCTTCTTCCACCACCAGCCGCGCGGCGGCAGCGGCGATTTCCTGAGAGAGTTCTTGTTGCATGGTGGGCATTTTGCCTCCGCAGAGCCGCGCAGATTGCGGAAAGCGAGCTTTTGAAATGATATTAAGCAAATCATAATTGATATTTATCAACCATTATTTATTTCATAATCTGCCCGCCATGCTCGCGGCCTGCGCATGGGCGCCTGGATTGAACCAGAAAGCTTCCCGGTGCGGCCGCGTAATTTCTCATTTCATTTGCGTTCTCATAATCATTGGAGAAAATCATGAAAAAAGCATTTGCCTGCATTTTGCTGGCGCTGGCGCCGCTGGCTTTCGCGGACATCACGGTGACCGACGTGAAAGGCCGCAGCGTGACGGTGTCCGGCGTGCCCGAACGCGTGGTGCTGGGCTTTTATTACGAAGACTATCTGGCCGTGGCGGGGCCGGGCGCGGCAGACAAGCTGGTGGGCCTGTCGCTTTCCACCTGGCGGGACTGGCGGCCCCGGCAGTTCGCGCTGTATGAAAAGGCGCTGCCCCGGCTGAAAAGCGTGCCGGATGTGGGTTCCACGGATGACGGCTCTTTTTCCATTGAAAAAGTGATTGCCGCGCAGCCCGATTTGCTGATTCTGGCCGCCTGGAATTACGACGCGCTGGGCGAGGGTGTGAAAAAAATCGAGGCGGCGGGCATTCCCGTGCTCACGCTGGACTACAACGCGCAGACGGTTGAAAAGCACGTGGCGTCCACGCTGGCGCTGGGAAAAATCATGGGCCAGCCGCAGCGTGCGCAAAAACTGGCCGACAACTACCGCCTGGCCATGCAGGACGTGGCCGCGCGCGTGGCCAAGGCCGGGCCGTCAGACAAGAAGGTTTACGTGGAACTGGCGCAAAAAGGCCCCGAAACCGTGGGCAACTCCTACGGCGACACGCTCTGGGGCGCGCTGATCGAGATGGCGGGCGCGCGCAACATTGCCAAGGGGCAGGTGCAGAACTGGGGGCCGCTCAGCCGCGAATACGTGATTGACCAGAACCCGGACATCATTTTTTTGGCTGGCTCCGAATGGCTGAACCGGCCCGAGGCCGTGTCCGTCGGCTTTGGCGCCGATGCCCGCACCGTCAATGAACGCATGGGCGCTTACGTCAATGGCCGCGCGGGCTGGCGGCAGCTGAAGGCGGCTGAAGGCGGGCACGTGCACGCCGTCTATCACGGCGGCACGCGCACCTTGTCGGACTACGTGTACGCCCAATACGTGGCCAAGCAGATTCACCCGGAGGCTTTTGCCGATGTGGACCCGCAAAAGAACCTGCGCGATTTCTACGAAGCCTGGCTGCCCATCAAGGCTGAAGGCGTGTTCATGGCCACTTATCAGGCGCAGCCGCAAGGCCGCCCGGCGGGCGCGAAATGAGCACTGAAGCCCAGAACGAGGCCGGCCACGAAACCGGCCACGCACAGGCCCGCAGCGCCTATGGCCGCCGGCTGGGGCGGCGAGCGGCTTTGCTGGCGCTGGCGGCGCTGCTGCTGGCGGCGCTGCTGCTGCTCGATCTGGCCACCGGCCCTTCGGGCATGGCGCTGACGGACATCTTCCAGGCCCTGCAAACAGGCCCCGGCGGGCTGGAGGCCGTGCGCGAGCGGCTGCCGGGCGTCACGCCCGAAATGCGCAAGCTGCACAGCAACGCCAACATCCTCTGGCACGTGCGCATGCCGCCCGCGCTCATGGGCGCGCTGGTGGGCATGTGCCTGGGGCTGGGCGGTTTGCAGATGCAGACCATTTTGGACAACCCGCTGGCCAGCCCCTTCACGCTGGGTTTTTCGGCAGCGGCGGGCTTTGGCGCCGCGCTGGCCATCATGTTCGGCGGCCTGCTGCCCGTGCCCGGCTACGCGCTCACGCCCGCCGCCGCCTTTGGCATGACGCTGGCCGCCTGCGCGCTCATTTACCTGCTGGCGCTGGCGCGCGGCGCCAATCCGGAAGTGCTCATCCTGGGCGGCATCGCGGTGCTGTTTTTCTTTCAGTCCGTGCAGTCGCTGCTCCAGTACATCGCCAGCCCCGAAATCCTGCAACAAATCGTCTTCTGGCTGTTTGGCGACTTGCAAAAAGCCAGCTGGACCAGCGTGAGCGTGTGCGCGGTTGTGCTGCTGGCCTGCCTGCCCTTTGTCGCGCGCGATGCCTGGGCGCTGACCGCCTTGCGCCTGGGCGACGCCAACGCCATGAGCATTGGCGTGCCGGTGCAGGCCATCCGCCGCCGCGCCTTCGTGCTGGTGGCGCTGCTGACGGCCGTGGCCGTGTGCTTTGTGGGCACCATCGGCTTTGTCGGGCTGATTGCGCCGCACATGGCGCGCGCGCTGGTGGGCGAAGACCACCGCTTTGCGCTGCCGCTGGCCGCGCTGACGGGCGCGCTCATCCTCTCGGGCGCTTCGGTGTTTGCCAAGCTCATATCGCCGGGGGCCGTGGTGCCCGTGGGCATCATCACCGCCGTGGCGGGCGTGCCCATGCTGCTGGGCATCATCGTCTCGCGCAAAGGGGGCATCTGATGGGCCTGCAACTCAGCCATGTCAGCGCCCGGCGCGGCCGGGCCGAAATCCTCAAGGACGTGAGCGCCACGCTGCCCGCCGGGCAAATCGCCGGCCTGATTGGCCCCAACGGCACGGGCAAATCCACGCTCATCAACGCCATTGCCACCACCTTGCCGCACGGCGGCAGCATCCGCTTTCACGGCCAGCCCGTGCGCCTGGGCGAAGTGGGCTTCATGCCCCAGCACTGCCAGGTGCGCGCCGGGCTGTCGGTGCTGGAAACCGTGCTTTTGGGCCACTACGAGCGGTTGGGCCTGCGCGTGGCGGGCGGCCTGATCGAGCGCGCCCTTCAGGTGCTGGACAGTTTTGGCATTGCCCACCTGCACGAGCGGGCCATGACCGCCCTCTCCGGCGGCCAGCAGCAACTGGTGCTGCTGGCCCAGCGCCTGATCCGCCAGCCTCGCCTGCTTTTGCTGGACGAAGCCACCAGCGCGCTGGACATTCGCCACCAGATGCAGGTGTTTGACCGCCTGCATGAATACGTGCAGGCCAGCGGCGCGCTCGTTGTCATCGCCATTCATGACCTGAACCTGGCCGCCCAGCACGCGCAAACCGTGCTCATGCTGCACGGCGGCCATGTGGCTGGCTGCGGCCCGTTCGATGAAGTGGTGACTTGCGAAAGCCTGCGCCGCGTGTATGGCATCGAGGCCGAATTCGCCCGCGCCCCCAGCGGCCGAACCGCCATCGTGCCCTTGCGCGGCTGCGGCGAGCAGCAAGGCCGCAGGCCGCAAGGGCATGGCTGAATAAGCAGATAGGGCGGAATGAGGGAAGGATGGAAGGGAATGCGCAAGGCTTGTTCCGCTCTCTTATCCATAGCATGAGGTCCTAGCAGAAACTGCGCAAGGCGGTATTTTCACCCCCTTAAATTCGCTCCTGTTTCTGATGCTTCCTGGTTGCTGGAGACAAGCTGGAGGGTTGGCCCGCAGACTGGCTTGCGTCTGCGGCGAAAGGGGCCGGTTTTCAGCGGCCCGCTGGCCGCCAGCGCCGCCAGGCCAGGCGGGGCAGGCGCAGCGCAAAGCCCAGAAACAGGCGGGTGTGCATCCAGGTGAGCAGGACGTTGTCGCGCAGGTATTTGAAATGGGAGACGCCGCCTTCTTCGGGCGTGAAGTAGCGCACGGGAGCGGGCAGGTTGATGGCGGGCACGCCTGCCCAGGCCAGGCGCACGGCGGCTTCGGGGTCGAAGTCGAAGCGGCGCATGAAACGCTGGCCGCGCATGACGCGCGCCAGCGGGGCGATGGGATAGACGCGAAAGCCAAAGAGCGAGTCGCCAATGCCCGCGCCCAGCGTTTCCAGATTGGCCCAGCCGTTGGAGATTTTGCGGCCCAGCACGCGAATGCGCGGCGCTTCTGCGCCGAACTGCGGCACGCCCAGCACCATGGCGTCAGGCCGCGCTTGCGAAGCCTGCATGAAGGCCGGGATGAGATGGGCCGGATGCTGTCCGTCCGAGTCCAGCGTCAGGGCGTGGGTGAAGCCTTCGCGCGCGGCCTGCTCAATGCCGTGCAGCACGGCGGCGCCCTTGCCCTGGTTGGCGGGCAGCGCGAGCACGCGCAGGCCCTCGTCTTGCGCGGCCATGTCTTGCAGCCAGGCCGCGCTGCCGTCGGTGCTGCCGTCAATCACCACCCACACGGGGTTCCAGCGCGCGCGCGCGGCGGCCACGGTGTCGCGCACTTTGGGGCCGGGGTTGTAGCTGGGGATGAGCACGAGATGCGTGCGTGAGGCAGCGGGAGCGGAGGACGCGGACGCAGCGGCTTCAGGCATGGCGCGTTTCCTTGAGGGCGTGGGCGAGGCGGGCGTGGATGTCGTCGCCAAAGCGGTGCGCGCTGGCGCCATCCACGTGCATTTGGCCCACGTAGCGCACGCGCACGGCAAGCGGCAGGCTGGGAGGGCGGAAAAGGGGCCAGTGCTTGCCCAGGTAAGGCGTGCTCATTTCAATGACGAGCGTCTGCACGGGCACGCCTGCGCGCGCGGCGATCAGGCCCGCCGTGGCGCTGCACGGCCCCACGGGCGGCGCGCTGGTGCGCGTGCTTTCGGGAAAGATGATGAGCCGCGCGCCGTCGCCGCTTTTGATTTCGGCGATGGCGCGGCGGATCATGGGCAGCGGCGCGTCATTGACGATGTAGCGCGCCAGGCGCGAGCCGGCGCCCAGCAGCAGGTTGTGCATGAGCGCCGCTTTCATGATGCACACGGCATTGGGCAGGCGCGAGACGAGCAGCACTGCGTCCAGCAGCAGGTTCATCGTCTTTATCAACAGGAAAGAGAGCGGAAGCAATGCGGCCATGATACATACGAACAGCATCATCTGGTCGCCCGAGACGCGGGCAAAGCTGCCCAAACCCCAGATGACGTATGCACGGATGTC
>ERZ773008.3172-NODE-3172-length-10234-cov-64.825621_pt1 | contig 10234 bp, 9 predicted proteins | sample MGYA00580664_ERZ773008 | MGnify/ENA primary metagenome ERZ773008 (study PRJEB29015, sample SAMEA2738016) | human oral metagenome | biome: human oral; feature: human-associated habitat; material: dental | place: China | collected 2048 ... | reverse complement strand
CATTAAAGGTCAGCCAATACTTGACCTTGTCCTTATAGCGGGTAAAAACCGTGCGAACATAGCGCTCGTAGAAGCTGATCAAATCGCGGTTGGCCCAACCATTGTACTGACGCGCTAAATGCAGGGGCGTTTCATAGTGAGACAGGGTAATCAGAGGTTCAATTCCATATTTAGCCAACTCATCAAAGAGATTGTCATAAAATTGCAGACCAGCTTCATTGGGCTCCAGCTCGTCCCCATTTGGGAAAATCCGAGACCAGGCAATAGAAGTCCGGTAGACCTTGAAGCCCATCTCCGCAAAGAGGGCAACGTCCTCCTTATAACGGTGGTAGAAATCAATTCCTTCCAGCTTGAGATTATCTGGCGTTGGCCCCTCGGTAATCAAAGGATTGCGATCACCCGGCTTGGCTGGCAGTCCGCCTTTTGGAGTCACATCCTGAACAGACAGGCCTTTTCCATCTAGATTATAGGCGCCCTCATATTGATTTGCCGCCGTTGCACCGCCCCAGAGGAAATTTTTAGGAAATTTAGCCATTGCATTTCTCGCTTTCGTTTTTTCTTTGATTATATTATAATCTTAGATGAAAATGTTTTCTTACACAATTCTCTTATATATTGATACTATTCTACTACAAGGAGCAGGGAATGCTAGATCTTGGACAGCTTCATAAAAATACCGTATATAAAAATCAAGGGACCCCCTATTCACTGACCCGAACTATTACTGAAAATGGGCAACCGGACATCCTCTTTCATTGGCATACTGACGTTGAAATGATCTATGTTCATGAGGGAACTGCCAAGTTTCATATTGACCAGGAATATTTCAACAGCAAGGCGGGGGACATCATCCTGATCCGCCCCAATGCTCTTCACTCCATTCATCCCATCGAAAATCAAAAACATTACATGGATGCCTTGAATTTCCAGCTAGACTTAATGGGCTACTCTGCCATGGACCAGGCTAGTATCGATTACCTTCAACCCCTCTACAAGGGGGAGCTGGACTTTGTTCACGTGATCGAACCCCATCACAAGGGATATGAAGCCATCCGTTCCTGTCTGATTAAGACCATGGAGACCGGCTATCATCGCAAGGACTACTTTGAATTTCAGATAAAGGCCCAGCTAAACCAGCTCTTTTATCTGCTTTTTGAAAATGGTTATGTTGTCTCCAAAACGCAATCTTTGGAAGGCTACCGCAAAGAAGAGAAGATCAGGACAATTATTGATTACATCAACCTTCATTATCAGGAGGAGTTAACGATTGATCATCTGGCTAATATTTGTGGCTACAGCGCTACTCATTTTATGAACTTTTTCAAAAAACATATTGGCATCTCCTGCATGGAGTTCCTCATTCAGTTTCGATTGAGAAAGGCGACCGAGCTTCTGCAACATTCAAATCTTTCAGTCCTTGAAATTGCGAGTCAATCTGGCTTCAACAACTTGTCTAACTTCAATCGTCAGTTCAAAAAATACTATCAAATGACTCCCAGACAGTATCGAAAGAAATGACATTTATTGAGACACATAAAAACAGCTTCGACAATATCCGAGGCTGTTTTATTTATCAAAAATATTGAAAATTATCTTTTTTTATCTTACTTGTCTTTTTATCCAAGTCATTTAAATCAGCATGGCCAGAATGATATTCACAAGTCCCAACATAGCAAACTCCGCAAGAGCAAATGTCCTAACTTCTCTTTAAAAAAATTGCGTCGAAGAAACAGGCCAAAAATCAGCAAAACCATGGTTGCTAAAGCCAGAATCAACCAAATCACCAAAAGCAACCAAAAGAAAATGAATTGATATAAGAACATGATTCCTCCTAATACTCTAGTAGGCATGGCCAGTAATGAGAGCATAGATAATTCCAAAAACAAAGTATAAAGCAAGCCCCATGCCAAACAAGAGCCATAGACGTCCCAAGAACTTCAAATAGAGAGACTTCCCCGTTTGACCAAAGAAAATTACCAAAAGAGCTGGCAGACTAAGGATCAATAGTATATAAAACACAGGAAAAAAGAAACCTACTATCAACAAACCACTCCCTATACCTTCCATCTCTAAGCTCCTTTCTTGTTCATTATAGCAAATGTCATATTCATCACCAAATAAAAACCAGAAAAGCTATGCTCTTCTGGCTGTAGTCACTGACGAGAACACACTTAATCCCAATTTAAGGCAACATGTTCATTCATTTCCCGGTAGGCTATATCGACCCGTTCTTTGGTAGCTTCATCCAGCCTATCCCGATATTTTCCGCCTTCTATAAAGTCTTCCAGAACCAAGGTTTGGTAACTATAAAGCGGATAGCCTTCAGCAGAAAAACCTCCTTTTTCTACACGGCTGACCCAGGTCGGATGAGCCTGAGCGCTCTTGATTCGGGTACCTTTGAGCGTCTTTTCAAGAGTCAGATCCATCAGAACCCCCCGCTCGGTCCACTGAGCATTTTCAACTCCTTCCATGGTCTCAATCCGTTGATTAGAGATGAAATTTCCCATAGAGTAGATGATTAGTTTTTTCTGGCCATCCTTTTCCAGAGTTTCAGATGGTTGTGTCACATGTGGGTGTCCACCAAAGATGATGTCTGCCCCCCAGTCAACCATTTTGTGATAGAGGCTTACCTGCTCTTCTGTCGGTTGTAGCTGATACTCTACTCCCATTTGGGGCATAACAACCGTAATGTCGGCTTCTTTCTCAGCACGTTCGATTTCCGATTTCATTTTCTCCTCATCAAGATTAGATAAATGTTGGTCATATTCATCTTGACTGAGATTTCCTTCCATTCCATTAAATCCGTAGGAATAGGCTAAAATAGCTATTTTAATCCCATTTACCTCTTTAATAGTCAGAGGCGCTTGGCCACGTGGTTCATGGGTATAAACACCAACCGGTGTAATTCCTTGGTCTTCAAAAGCCTTAGCAGTTGAAAATAGACCAGATAATTGGGAATCTAAAATATGATTATGAGCTAAGTCAAGCACATGATAACCCGCATCTTTAATAGCTCCTACTACTGACTCAGGTGCATTAAACAGCGGATAGCCTGCTAAAGGTAGGTCTGGACTAATGGTCCCTTCAAAATCTCCAATCGTAAGATCTGCTTGATGGAGCCACTCTTTAGCATACTGGAAATTCTCTGAGAAATCATAGCTACCATCTTCTCGTAGGGCGCTCATATAGAGGGCATCATGGTAAAGCAAATCACCATTTGCCATAATACGAGCCGTTTGAACCTGCTTGTTTGCTACAGTCTTCGGCCTAGCTGAACTTTTATTTTCTATACTTTCCTGCCTCGTCTGCTTTCTTGCATCTATTTCCTTTTGGAAAAATAAAATGAGACTAGCTGAAAGAATAATCAGACTAAACAAAGCAAAAACAAACCACTTCTTTTGGGCTTCAGCTTTTCTTCTATCCGAACGTTTCATCCTTTTCGCCTCCTACCATATCTATTTTACCATAAAATAGATGTTCCAGTCACCCTCTAGAAAAACATTGTCATCATTAAGGCCTTTTGAAACTTAAAAAGAGCAGGTGGGATTTACATCCTGCTCTTTTCATACGGTTTTTAGTTTAATTCAAATAGAGTATCCCCTAGGTCAACTTCCCCTTCTGCCAAAACCTTCAAGTCTCTGAAGCGACTCATATTAGTGACAATAATCGGAGTTGTCACTGGATAACCAGCTTCTTTAATTGCATCGACGTCAAAGCTGAGTAAAAGTTGGCCTTTTTTGACCTTAGAGCCTTGGACAACATGGGCTGTGAAGCCTTTCCCGTCAAGAGCTACCGTATCCATTCCCACATGGATAAGGAGTTCTGCTCCATCATCTGTAGCTAAACCAATAGCATGGTTGGTAGGGAAGAGCAGGCGAATGACCCCATCGGCAGGGGCCACTACTTCACCGACACTTGGCTCAATGGCAACTCCTTTGCCCATGGCTCCGCTGGCAAAAACTGCGTCTGGAGTGTCCTCAAGAGCGATTACCTCACCAGCTAATGGACTTGTTACAACTTGCTCAACAGCTCCTTCAGAGACTCTTTCTTTTTCAGAATCTAAAGACTCGTCAGCATTTTTTTCTGACGGAGCACCGAAAAGATTTGGAATCTTGACCAGCTGAGTCAATCCAAAACCTAATACAAAGTTTGCCACAATAGCGATGAGGAAGTGAATCAAGGTCATGCTGTTGCCAGCTTCAATAAAGGATGGAATGGCAAAAAGTCCCATACCTCCCATAACCTGCATTTTGACATCAAAGAAAGCTAGATACGCACCAGTCAGCGCTCCAGAAATACAGGTCATGATAAATGGCAAGCGCATAGGGAGCGTGATCCCATAAATAGCTGGCTCCGTTACACCAAAGAGAGCTGAGATGAAGGCTGGAATCGAAAGCTGACGAACCTTCTCTTCTTTAGTCCGCATCATGATGTTAATAAGAGCACCTGCTTGTGCAAAACAGATAGCAATAGTGGCAACAAGGATGACACCTGGACCCTTTTGAACCTCCAAAATTGCCAACGGTACCAAGCCCCAGTGAAGACCGAACATAACTAGAACCTGCCAAGCAGCCCCTAGAACGATACCGTACAGCACTGGACTAAGGTCATAGATACCTGTAAAGAGAGCACCGACCAAATCAGACGCCCAGCTCATTACCGGACCGATGACCAGAAAGGCCAATGGCACTGTAATCAAAAGGGTAAAGAATGGTACGATAAAGACTTTGACAACATCTGGAATGATTTTTTTAAAGCCTTTTTCAATCTTGGCTCCAGCCCAAACAGCTGCAATCACTGGAAGGACCGTTGACAGGTAGCTAGATGTAGGGAAGATAATAGGAAGACCGAAGAAAGTCGAGAAAATTGGAGACTCAATCGGTGTACCAGCAAAAAGTGTATAAAGCGGTTTTTCCGCTGTAAAACTAGCTGCGATATTTGGATAAACCAAAGCAAAACCGATAGCCAAAGCGGTGAACTGATTCATCTTGAACCGTTTAGCAGCTGTAATAGCCAAAATCAAAGGAAGAAACTGGAAGAGACCATCACCGGCTGCATTGAGCACAACATAAGCACCATCTGTATCAGGCACTCCAATAGCTGCCATAATGGCTACCACACCTTTGATCATACCTGCTGCTGACAAGGTACCGAGCATCGGCTGGAAGAGGCCTGATACAAGCGCAATGAAGCGGTCAAACAGATTTCCTTCTACAGCATCGTCATCTGCATCGACACTGCCTTCGCCAGAAATACCAGCAACTCTGAGCACCGTTTCGTAGACATCAGGCACATGATTTCCAATAACGACTTGATATTGACCTCCGGCCTTGACAACCGTTACAACCCCATCTCGCTTCATCAGATAGTCCGTGTCCGCCTTTGATTCATCCTTTAAGGAAAAACGTAAGCGTGTCACGCAGTGTACTAGTTTGGTAATATTGTCCTTGCCACCTACATGGGCAACAATGTCCTTAGCTAATTCGGTATAATCTTTAGCCATTTGGGATCCTCCTGTTCTATTTTGATCACGCTAGACCTGTTCAAACTCCTGAAAAAAAGAAGAAACCTAGACGAATACCAAATGAGAAGATAGAACAGAGTTCTAACTCATTATTTGTATTCATCTAGGTTTTGCCTGCGTGATCAGTAACAATCCTTGTATCTAGTATAGCATATGATTTTAAAATTGCAAGCGTTTTCTAAAAAAATTTTAATGTTTTTAGAAAGTATCTTAAAAGAAAAGAGACTGAAAGCAAATGCAGCCTCTATTTTCTTCTCAAAATCAATCTTCTATATTGACATTCACTGTCAAAACCTGTCCATCTCGGACAATCTGCCGGCCAGCAATGTAGACATCTTGAACGTCGCTCCCCTTGACAGCATACACAAGATGTGACAGCATATTTTCCAAAGGATAAAGGTGAATCCGCCCCTTTGGTTGAATAGCAATGAAATCGGCTTGTTTCCCCACTTCTAGACTACCAATTTTGTCCTCCAAGCCCAGCGCTTTAGCACCCTCAATCGTCAGTGCTTTCAAGGCTTGATCAATCGTAAACTGACTTGCATCACCTACCCGCATCTTTTGAAGTAGAGCAGCAGTCCGACCTTCTTCAAACATATCCAGATTATTGTTAGAAGCGACAGAGTCTGTTGCCAAGCCAACGGTCACACCAGCAGCTAGTAAGTTGGTCACCGGAGCCACACCAGAAGCCAACTTAAGATTACTGATAGGATTGTGGGCGATGCTGACTGGTGAATTCGCTAAATCTGCAATCTCTGACGAATTCAGCTCAACTCCATGAGCAAAAATGGCTGGTTGTTCCAAGTAGCCCAAACCTTTCAAGAAAGCCAGAGGCCGTTTACCGTAGCGTTCTAGGATAATTTTGTTTTCATTTTGGGTCTCTGCTACATGGATATGAAGCTTCAAATCCAACTCACGCGCTAAATCTACACTGCCTTTTAGCAGATCTTTATCACAAGCATAGGGGGAATGAGGGGCCACCATGACCTGAAAATTTTTGTCATCATAGGAGAGAATCTCCTCGATAATAGCCCGCGTACGAATCAGGGTCTCTTCTGCTGTTTCCGCTGGCGAAGTAAAGAGGGTTGGAGAGAAGTAACAGCGCATCCCCGACTGACGGACGGCTTGATAAACTTGCTTAATATCTACCCCATGAGGATTATACATATCATTAAATGTGGTTGTCCCTGATAGCAACATCTCCGCCAGAGCAAATTGAACTGCTTTAGTAGTCACTTCTGCTGTAAACAGGCTCTCTGCTGGCCAGATGTAATCCTCCAACCATTCATGCAGATTGCTGTCATCACGAATCCCACGTAGTAAAGTCATGGCCGAGTGAGTATGGCAGTTGACCAAACCTGGCATGATCCAAGCTCCTTCATAGTCTACTGTTTCACTACATTTCTCTAACCATGCTTGGTCATAGGGGCCGCAGTAGGCAATGCGGTCGTCCTCCACCACAAGCAGGCCCTCCCGATAAACATGAAATTCGCTATCACAGGTCACTATATTGACATTTGTATAAGCTTTCATCCGATATATCCTCACTTTCTAAACACTTGCACTCAGGAGATTTTAGCTATTATAACAGGCCTTATAAAATAGTTCAAGGGATTCTTGTAGTTTAGTCAAAACTAAGATAAGCAGGGTCCGGTGTAATATATAATAATTGGCCTTTATAAAATACGAGGAAGACCTCATTCTTCTTGTAACTATATAAGACGTAGCTGTTAGCAGATTCATCTCCCCCAGCCAGTCCAACTCCGACTGCAACATCCGCTACTGCAGCACCAAAGGCGCTCAGTTGCTCTTTTGTAAGATGCTGGTCTAAATATAATGATTTTAAGTTTTTAATTTCTTGGTTTCTAAAGTTTCCAGTGAGGTATTTTGGATCCCTTATCACTGCCTCAGGTTCACCTAGTGCTTCTTTGACTTTTTCCTCAGTATAGCCTTCATAACTAGGCACTTGAGCTTTAATTTGCCCGTCAGAAGAGTTGTAAGATACACTTCCATGTCCTTTTGCATAGATTTTATCTTTTGGAGCTAACTGGTCTCCTTCGTCCGAAGCTTCCCTTTTTTCTGAGAATCCAGAATTATCCTTCTCTCCACTTTCCTTACTTGACGACTGAGTCTCTTTACTAGTTTTCTCTTCTTTACTAGTTGACTTAGTCTTTTCTTCTGATTTTGAGCTTGAACTTTCTTCAGCTGGTTTATTCGAATTAGCCTGTCCTTTACCATTAGATTTACAAGCTACTAGAGTGATAATCGTTAAAATAGTAAACAAAAGCGTCGAATATTTTTTTAATCTCATCTTTCACTACTCCTTTTTATTATGATCATTATCCCTTATCTAAAAATTTTTGTCAACGCCCAGCAAAAAAGGCCATTAGGCCTTTTATTTCATGTGTTGAAGCAGATAAGCATAACCTTCTGCTTCCATTTTTTCTTTTGGAATAAATCGCAGAGCTGCTGAGTTGATGCAGTAGCGAAGACCGCCTGCTGATTCTGGACCGTCAGTAAAGACATGACCCAGATGGGCATTGCCAGAACGACTACGCACTTCAATCCGCTCCATGCCATGACTCTTGTCTTCATAGTATCTCAAAACTTCTCTGGCAATAGGCCGACTAAAGCTAGGCCAGCCACAGCCCGACTCAAACTTGTCACCGGCAAAAAAGAGAGGCTCACCAGTCGTCACATCAACATAAATCCCCTCTTCAAAAGTGGCATTGTAGGCATTATGGAAAGGACGCTCTGTCGCACTGTGCTGAGTCACCTGGTACTGCTCTTGCGTCAGTTGCTCTTTTAGTTCCGCATCTGTAGGTTTCTCATATTGGCCAGGATCGACCAAGGGCTGATAGGCATCATTGACATTGATATGGCAGTAGCCACCGGGATTTTTCTTGAGATAATCCTGATGGTAGTCTTCAGCTAATACATAGTGTCGTAAGGGTTCCAGCTCAACAGCAATCTTTCTCCCCAGCTGTTTTTCCTGCTCAGCAAAAACCTGCTCTATGACTGCCTTATCTCCTTCATCTGTATAATAAACACCCGTCCGATACTGACGCCCGACATCATTTCCTTGCTTATTGACCGACAGAGGATCAATGACTCGGAAATAATAAAGCAGGATTTCCCGCAGGCTGACCCGTTTTTCATCATAGATCAGATGAACCGTCTCTGCATGGTCCGTTTGATGAATCAGCTGGTAGTTGGTTGATTCCACCTGTCCATTGGCGTATCCCACTGTCGTTTTCTTAACACCTTCAATGCGGGAGAAATACTCTTCCAAGCCCCAGAAGCACCCGCCTGCTAGATAAATTTCAGCCATAAAAACACCTCATTTCTTTGCGTCTATTTTCTCATAAAAGGAGTCGAAATTATAGCAATTTGTTTAGAACTTTCTTCAAAATAATATGAAAAAGCTAGGTTTCAATACTTCTCAACCCAGCCATATTCTTCATTTCAAATCACAACAACACTTATATAGAAGATTACCCCTCAATATACTTCAATTTTCCTCGGAAATCTTCCAGACTTTCATAGCCTTTTTCTTCCATAATAGCCTTGAGTTCTGCGGTGATGCGCTCGAAGGTTGCCACTCCTTCTTTATGAAGGGTTGTTCCTACCTGCACCATGCTGGCTCCACAGAGGATATGCTCAAAGGCATCGCGCCCCGTCAGGACACCCCCAGTTCCGATGATTTGAATTTCCGGTTTAAGGCGTTGGTAAAAAGCATGGACATTAGCCAGAGCGGTCGGCTTGATGTACTGACCTCCGATACCTCCAAAACCATTTTTCGGACGAATAACCACTGACTCATCTTCTATATAAAGGCCGTTTCCGATAGAGTTTACACAATTGACAAACTTGAGCGGATATTTGTTAAAAATCGCAGCGGCCTGGTCAAAATGCACGATGTCAAAATAAGGAGGCAGTTTGATGCCTAGGGGCTTGGTGAAATAAGAAAAAACTTCTGACAAGATTTTTTCCGTCGTTTCAAAGTCATAGGCAATCTGCGGTTTGCCAGGGACATTGGGACAGGAAAGATTGAGCTCAGTAATACCTTTAAAGTCACTTACCTGCACTTTCTTAAGAATGGTATGGGTTTCTTCTGGCGACATACCGACCAAAGAGAGGAAGAAAGTGCGATTTGGTTCACTTTCCTGGAGTTCCAGCAGATAGTCAAGATAGTAGTCTAAGCCATTGTTTGGCAGACCCATGGAGTTGATAGACCCCAGCGGAACATCCTGATAGCGCGGTTCCGGGTTTCCCTGACGAAAGTCCAGCGTTGCCGTCTTGGTCACAAAGGTTCCTGCAGCAGAATCTTTGACTTCTGCCAGTTCCTCTTTTGTCATACAGGCAACCCCAGCCGCATTCATCAGGCAGTTGTCAAATGAAAAACCAGCAATCTGTGTCGATGTCAAAACCATAGTAAAACGCTCCTTTTTCTTCTGAAGGCTAATGCTTCTTTCTCTTTTCCTTCATTATATCACCAAACTCCGCTTTTTCGTTTTTTAAACTGGAATTTTCCAACAAACGTTCGGGAATCTATCCGAAGGATAGTTTTGCAAATTTTCAGAAAATTCAACTTTTTTCTTTACACCCCCAAAAAATTCTGCTATAATGGCTCATGTAATAAAATATAACAACAAAAAGGAGAACGATATGACATCTGCTAAAGACTATATCCAAAGCGTGTTTGCAACT
>ERZ773008.3167-NODE-3167-length-10242-cov-3.476195_pt1 | contig 10242 bp, 10 predicted proteins | sample MGYA00580664_ERZ773008 | MGnify/ENA primary metagenome ERZ773008 (study PRJEB29015, sample SAMEA2738016) | human oral metagenome | biome: human oral; feature: human-associated habitat; material: dental | place: China | collected 2048 ... | reverse complement strand
TCAATTTTAAATGGGTTCGAGTATAATACAAATTTCATCAATTCGCTATTCTATAATTTATATATGGAAAAAATAATAAAATATATGCTATAATAACAAAACAAAATTTAGCAGTAAAGGAGGAAAATTATGAAAGAAATGTTCAAAAGTAAAATAGAAATTATAGAATTTCTAAAAAAATACTATAAAAATAAGCGAAAAAAAGAATTAAATGATAATACAAAACTGTTAAATGAACTAAATAGAAAATTGAGACTGCTGAATGAAAAATTGAAGCAAGCAAAATTCAATAAAAATAAAATTAATAAAAAAATAGAAAAGATTCAGGATGTAAAAAGTGGAAAAATATCAATTATTAATATAAATAGTTATATTATCAGAATTTTGTTTATAACCTTATTTTATATTTCTTTTTTAAATATATCGTTAAATTTAAAGGGATATAATTATTTTATCTATGTTTTTGCCATAATCATCATTATCTTATCACTTTTTTCAATATTAATTACCACAATTATAAAAAAGAAAATTTTTAGTGCCTATTATTACAATTTCAATATAAAAAAAATATTTCCTGCAATAATAATATTTCTTGGAATAGGATATTTTCTCAATTCCCACAAAAATGAGCTGGAAATGTTAAATAAAAAATCTATTTTAATAAAAAATGCTGAAATAAATTCCATTGATGACTTAAAAAACAGTTCCATCGAAATAATAAACAAAGACAGCAAAATAAAGTGGAAAATAGACAAAAATCTAAAAATTATAACTTACGAGGATTCTCAAAAGGGATTTATAAATATTAAAGATACTGTGATTGATGATAATAACAGGGTAAATTTATCTTTTATCAATGAAAAAAACGAAATTATGTGGTTAAAAGGAAAAATTATCTACTTTAACTGGGATATTGTAAAAATAAAACTAAAAAATAAAGAAACTATTGAAGGAGAAGTATACGGAAAAATAATTAAACTGGAAAATGGTGAAACTTTAATATTAAATAATAATTTTGAATTAAGAGACACTAGTAAGAAAATCAGCGATTTTGGAGTAATGGGAATAAATTTACAGATAAAAAAGACAATAAATATATTTTTATTTGTATTTTTAATAATTTTTATTCTAATAGAATATGAATATTACAATTTTCCATTTGAAGAAAAAGAAAAAATTATTAACTCTCTAATGTCAGATGAAAAAAACATACAGACAATAAAAAAATCTGCTTTTGCTATCCTAAGAACAATAAAGCTTATAATGTTCCCAATAGCGTTAATTCAGACTCTATTAATGAGAAATATAATATTTAACCTATTCTTTGACACAAATTCAAAAAAAGGTTACAGTCTGACAAGCATTATTCTTTCATATTTCTCAAAATCTTACCTGCTAATTTTTATTATAGTTCTTCTTCCAATATTCATTGAAATTTACAAAATTTTAAAATTAATTGAAAAATATATAAAACTTCACCCAGAAAAGACTTCCTTCAAAAAAAATATAAAAAAATCTTATTCTAGAATTATGATATACAACCCTAAAAAAACAAATAAATGTATTCATATTCCAAAAAAAACTAATAAAAAAAATTAATAAACTTTTATAAAATTATCATAATTTTAAAATGGCTTTACTATAACAATTTTTATTTGGAAAAAATCAAAAAAAATTGTATAATTTAATTGGTGATGATAAATAAAAAACTGTAAATTACAGTAAATTAATTAGGAGGAAATATGAAAACATATTTAGTGACAGGTGCCGCAGGCTTTATAGGTGCCAATTATTTAAAGTATATTTTAAATAAATATAAAAATGATGAAATTAAGGTAATTGTCGTAGACGTGCTAACTTATGCTGGTAATTTAGGTACGATTGCTGAAGAAATTAAAGATGAAAGAGTAAAATTTGAAAAAGTTGATATTCGTGACCAAAAGGAAATTGCGAGAATTTTTTCTGAAAATGAAATTGACTTTGTTGTAAACTTTGCAGCCGAATCACACGTTGACCGTTCTATTGAAAATCCGCAGATATTTTTAGAAACAAACATTCTTGGTACGCAAAATCTTTTGGAAAATGCTAAAAAAGCATGGACTGTTTCAAAAGATGAAAATGGATATCCAGTTTACAGAGAAGGTGTAAAATATTTACAAGTTTCCACAGACGAAGTTTACGGAAGTCTTTCAAAAGATTATGACACAGCGATTGACTTGGTAATTGACGATGAAGAAGTGAAAAAAGTTGTAAAAAATAGAACGAATTTAAAAACTTACGGAAAAAATTTCTTCACAGAAAAAACTTCACTTGACCCAAGAAGCCCATATTCAGCTTCCAAAGCGAGTGCCGACCACATCGTAATTGCCTACGGTGAAACTTACAAAATGCCAATAAATATTACAAGATGTTCAAACAACTACGGACCTTACCATTTCCCAGAAAAATTAATCCCACTTATGATTAAAAACGTACTGGAAGGTAAAAAGTTGCCAGTTTACGGAAAAGGGGACAATGTAAGGGATTGGCTTTACGTAGAAGATCACTGTAAAGGAATCGACTTAGTTTTAAGAAATGCCAATATTTACGAAATTTACAATATTGGTGGTTTTAACGAAGAACAAAATATTAATATTGTAAAACTGGTTATCGACATTTTAAAAGAAGAAATTGAAAATAATGACGAATATAAAAAAGTTCTAAAAACTGACTTGCAAAATATAAATTATGATTTGATTACTTATGTTCAAGATAGACTTGGACACGATATGAGATATGCCATCGACCCTTCAAAAATCGCAAGAGATTTAGGATGGTATCCAGAAACAGATTTTGAAACAGGTATCAGAAAAACTGTAAAATGGTACTTGGAACATCAGGACTGGGTAAATGAAGTAGTCTCAGGAGATTATCAAAAATATTACGAAGAAATGTACGGAAATAAATAATCAAATTTATATAAAAAAAGGAGCAAATTAATGAACAATTTTACAATAAAAGAAACCCCAATAAAAGATTTAGTAATAATCGAGCCAAAAGTTTTTGGAGATGAAAGAGGATTTTTTATGGAAACTTACAACCAAAAATCCTTTGAGGAATTAGGACTTACCATGAACTTCGTCCAAGACAATCACTCAAAATCCAAAAAAGGCGTTTTACGTGGACTTCACTTCCAGACAAAACACACTCAAGGAAAATTAGTACGAGTAATAAAAGGAAGTGTCTACGATGTGGCAGTTGATTTAAGAAAAGGAAGCGAAACTTTTGGAAAATGGTATGCAGTAAAATTATCTGCTGAAAACAAATTAATGTTCTACGTTCCAGAAGGCTTTGCACATGGATTTCTAACACTTGAAGATGAAACAGAATTTGTTTACAGATGTACAGATTTATATGCTCCAGAATACGACAGCGGACTTTTATGGAGCGACAAAACTTTAAATATCGACTGGAAATTTGAAGAATTTGGAATAAATCCCGATGAACTGACAATTTCTGAAAAGGATAAAGTTCAACAAAAATTTGATAAAAATAAAAATTATTTTGAATAATAAAAAAATCTAAAATTAGCTATTTCTTATTGAGATAGCTTTTTTCTTTTACAAAAAAAGACAGAAAAATTTCTTTTCAAAAATCTTCCTGTCTAATTCACCTATATTCACGCTAATCAAATTAATACTAAACTCCGTTTAAATAACGAAATTATTACAAACTTTTCTAATTAATAAAGTATATAAACCTAATATTTTCAAATAATTAAAATATAATTTTCATTTTTTAATCAGATTCTAGTATAAATAACCCGTCGGAGCATTTTTCTGTGCTGGCAAAACTGTCTGAGCATAGCGAGTTTTTTGTCAGTGCAGAAAAATGTCGTAGACTAGCCATAGGTTGTAGGATTTGCGGCAATGAGCAATCCTACGAAAATAAAAAAGAAAAAACATGGTAATATGAAAAAAAATCATTAATCAAAATACCTAAAAAATAATAAAAAACAATTTAGTTAAATGATTATGAATTAACTATCAAACAACCTTATTATAAAAATTTATTCTTATTTTTAAACAGGGTTTAGTATAAACATAGAATTTAACTTATCTAACTATTAATTTAATAAAAAAGAACCTACTCTATAATTTATAAAAATAGAAATAGGTTCTTTTTTTACATTTAACTTAAATCAAGAATTTAAAAAATTAATACCATCCTCTTAATTTCATTGCTTTTGAAATTCTTTCGATACTCTTCATATAAGCAGCATTTCTTAAATCTACTTTGTATTCATCTGCTAAGTTCCATACATCTTCAAATGCTGTTGACAATAATGCATCTTCTTTTTGCTGAACTTCTTCAAATGGCCAGTAGTAGCTTTGTAAGTTTTGTACCCATTCAAAGTATGAAACTACAACTCCACCTGAGTTTGCTAGAATGTCAGGAATAACTATAATTCCTTTTTTGAATAAGATTTCATCAGCTTCTGGAGTAGTTGGTCCATTTGCTCCTTCTGTTATTACTTTTGCTTTAATTCTGTCAGCATTTTCAGAAGTAATTTGATTTTCTAAGGCACATGGCGCTAAAACATCAACTTCTAATTCTAACAATTCGTTATTTGTAATATCTTTTCCATATCCTTTGTTTGCTGCAATACGTCCATTTTCTTCAAAATCTTTTATTACAGTTTCCATGTCAATTCCATTTTCATTGTAAATTGCGATATCAGCATTTGAAAAAGCCACAATTTTTGCACCATCTTTATATGCATAATAAGCTGTATAGAATCCAACATTTCCAAATCCTTGTACAGCATATGTTGCTCCTTTAACATCAATGTTTAATTTTTCTAATGCTTTTTTAGCTGTTAAATGAACTCCGTATCCAGTGGCTTCTGTTCTTGCAAGAGATCCTCCAAATTCTAAAGGTTTTCCTGTGAATACACCTTTTGTTGATTTTCCTGCAACTTCTTCATAAGCGTCAACCATCCACGACATGATTTGTCCGTTTGTATTAACATCTGGAGCTGGTATATCAACTTTTTCTCCAATGATTGGTGAAATTGCTTTTGCAAAACCTTTAGAGATTCTTTCTAACTCAGCTTTAGAATATTCTTTAGGGTTAATTGCCATTCCACCTTTTCCACCACCATAAGGGATTCCTGCTACTGAACATTTGAATGTCATCCAAGTCGATAATGCCTTCACTTCATCTCTTGTTACGCCTGGATGAAATCTAAGTCCACCTTTGAAAGGACCTACTGCATTGTTGTGCTGCGATCTGTATCCTACAAATGTTTTAACTGTTCCGTCGTCTAATTTTACTGGGAACGATACTTCCAATACTCTCATTGGATTTTTTAAAATTTCATAAACAGCTGGATCTGCATTTAATTTATCACAAGCTGATTTGATTTGTTTTTGAGCAATCTCAAATGGATTTAATGTTTCTTTTACCATTGTTTCTACCTCACTTTTCTCTAGTCTGTTCTGATTTTTAAACTCTGTTAAAAATCTTCTCTACTGTTACATCATACTACAATTCTATACAAAATTGCAAGTGTTTTTTGTTAGTAAGATAAAGAAAAATAATTTATATCATTTTTTCAATATTTATGATATTATATAGAGTAAAGAATTAACAATAAAAATAACGAGGTGAAAAATGGCCACAAGATATAAATTTAATTATGGAAAATTTTTTAGAACTATTATTGTACTGCTTTGTTTAGTGGCATTAATAAGATTTGGAAAAGATGTTTTTGAACGTCATTTTTTTAACACTAGGCTTACAGTTATTCCAGATGTTATGAATCTTGACAAGAAGGATGCTGTAAAATATTTGAAAAAAGCTGGGTTAAAAGTCAAAGTTATTAATTCCAAAACAGAAAAAGTACCACTGGATACGGTTTATAACCAAGATCCACGTCCGGGTAAGGAAGTTAAAGTAAACAGAGTTATAAGAATCTGGGTAAATAATGGAGAAGATGTAAAAGTCCCTAATATTATCGGATTAGAACTGCTTGAAGCAAGATCTCGGTTAAAAGGGCAAAATATTCAAATAGAAACAATTGATTATTATCCATCTAACCAGAAATATAATACAATTTTAGGAGTTTATCCAAAACCAGGTACAAAACTTGAGATTAACCAAAAAATTTCAATACTGGTTTCTTCACAGCAAATGGTAGATCCGTCAGTTATGCCAAATATAACAGGACTTGACTTAAACGATGCGAGAGAATTATTAAAACAAATTGGACTTGATATTGGAAATATTTCACGTACAAGCGATCCAACATTGCCTGTAAATACGATTATTTCTACAAATCCTGCAGCAGGAACTAAGATTCAGAGAGGACAGAAAGTATCAATTGTATTAAATACTGGAGCTGCTCCGAAAACACGTGAAAAATCGACAGAGGAAATTATCAATCAATCTCAAGAAGAAATAGATAATCAGGAAATTGAGAAAATCATTGACAACACAATCAACAAAATGGATCAGCAAGGTACTGAACAGAAGAATAACGGGAATACACAATCTCCTCCACGTAATAATACACAAGGTGGCGGAAATAATAATTCCAGCGGTGGAGATAATGGTGGCGAATAGCTAAAATAGAAAAAAATTTAGAAAGGAGATGGGAGTTATTTTGAATTTTTATTTTAAAATTTCTCCCAAATATTTTTATTAAAGGAAAAGTTATTAGAAAAATAAAAGGATTTTACTATGTTTTGGATAAAAATTCCAAAAATTTGAATGAAGAAAATATTTATGAATGTAAATTACGTGGAACATTAAAAGTAAAAAATGATAAAATGAACTGTATTATCGGGGATATTGTAGAATTTGACGAAAAGGAAAAAGTTATTGAAAAAATTGAAAAAAGAAAAAACTTTTTGTATCGTCCACTTATTGCAAATATTGATTTTATTGGTATTCTTTTTGCAATAAAAAGCCCAAATTTTGATTTTATAAATTTTCAGAAAATGCTCTTAAATGCAAACTCTCAAAACATTCCAGTTATACTAATCTTATCCAAGATTGATTTAGTTTCAGAAGAAGAGCTGGAAGAATTTTTAAATAAATTTAGAAAAATTTTTAGAAATACAATTTCTGTTTTTCCAATTTCTACACAAACAAATACTGGACTTACAAAATTGAAGCAATATATAAATGAAAAATCTGTTGTAATTTCAGGACCGTCAGGAGCTGGAAAATCAACGCTTATTAATACTTTGATTGGAAAAGAAATACTAACTACAAACGATATTAGCGAGAAAACTAAAAAAGGACGACATACTACGATAGAAAGTCGATTTTTTATGCCGGCTCCACATTCATACATAATAGATACGCCAGGATTTTCAACACTTGATTTTCCTAAGCTGGAAGAAAAAAAAGAACTGGAAAAATTATTTCCAGAGTTTCTCGAATTTATTCCTGACTGTAAATTTCGAGATTGTATTCACGTAAATGAGCCAAATTGTGCAATAAAGGAAAATGTGGAAAATGGCAACATTTCAAAAGAACGATATGATTTTTATTTATACTCGCTTGAAAATATACGGTTTTCAAAGTATACTTAAAACCTAACACTTGATTTAAGAATATTTAATTAAAGAAAAGAGTTGATTTTTTATGGATAAAAAAATTATAATAGCACCTTCGCTGCTTGCCGCAGACTTTAGTAAGCTAAAGGAAGAAATCACAGAAGTGGAAAAACTCGGAGCAGAATACCTGCATTTAGATGTTATGGATGGAAATTTTGTTCCAAATATAAGCTTTGGAGCTCCTGTCATTTCATCTTTACGAAAACATAGCAATCTTGTATTTGATGTACACCTGATGGTAAACGAACCAGATTACTTAATAGAAGATTTTGCACAATTCTCAGACATAATCACAGTCCATGCTGAAGCTGCAAAGCACTTGAACAGAACAATCCAGCTAATAAAATCTTTTGGAAAAAAAGTAGGAGTCGCATTAAATCCTTCTACTCCGCTGGATGTTATAAAATATGACCTGGATAACATTGATATGGTTCTAATAATGACTGTGAATCCCGGTTTTGGCGGGCAAAAATTCATTCCTGAAATGATACAGAAAATAAAAGATTTACGAAAGATTAACAAAAATATTGATATTGAAGTGGATGGCGGAATAAATGACAAAACTGCTAAGCTGGTAAAAGAAGCTGGGGCAAATGTGCTAGTTGCAGGTTCCTATATTTTTAGTGGAAATTATAAAGAAAAAATTGATTCCCTAAAATAATTGTAAAAGTATTTTAAATTGAACTCAAAAATTATGTCTGCTTTATTTAAATTCTAAAATTATTTATCTATCTATTAGATATTAAAAGAGGTTAAATGCAAAAAATATGAAAAAACAGATAAAATAAAAACTCGCAAATAAAAGAAGAAAGGAACTGTTAAAATGTATGAAAAAATAGAAAATCTATTAGATAAATTTTATAAAACATATTACAAAATTGAAGAAATAAATTTAAATCAGGTAATTAAATGTTTAACTACATCTGAGCTTCATATTATTGAGGCTATTGGAGAAAATGAAATTACAATGAATGAATTATCTGATAAATTGGGCATTACAATGGGAACTGCCTCAGTTGCAGTGAACAAGCTGACTGATAAGCAATTTTTAGAACGCTATCGTTCAGATATTGACAGACGTAAAGTTTTTGTAAAACTAACTTCAAAAGGAAAAGTTGCATTAAACTATCACGGAGATTTTCACTCAAACATTCTAGAAAAAATCACAGATGACATTCCACAAAAAAAACTAGACACATTTATCGAAGTTTTTGAAACAATTGTAAAAAACCTAGATAAAGTCAAAAAAGACATTCAACCTGAATCAATCTTAAATTTTGAAAAAAATGATTTAGTTCAGGTCTCTTCTATCAAAGGAAGTACTGCAATTAGAAAATATCTAAACGAAAAAGGCGTTATGATAAAATCGCTTATAAAAATTTTAAATATTGATAAATATTTAATAACTTTAATTGTTGATGGGGATGAAAAAGTTTTAAATATTGAAGATGCAGAAAATATCATGGTTAGAAAAAATACGCTTTAAGAAAATCCACTATTACAAAATCATTAAATAAGATAATAATAAAATAACATAAGAACAATGGCAACTAAATATAGTAACTGTAATAAAATTTTTTGATTTTTTATTGACAATTTTATAAAAATAGAGTAGAATTGATTATATCAAACCCCCTGCAGTATTTTAAATAATACAAGGTTAGCATACCTACGCAGGGCTTTTTTTTAGGAGAATTTAAGAAAATGATGGCAAGAGATGAATTTCTGACTTTTAGAGAACAAGTAAAACTCTTTAAAGATAGAGGAATGATTATTACTGATGAAGAAAAAGCTGAAAAAATATTGCAATTTATAAATTACTATATAAAAAATATCAGAATAAAATAGCTAAAGAACATAATTTATCTGGAATTATATATTTATCTTGGTTAGAAAATATCAATTTAATTAGAAACTTATCAGCTCATAACTCGAATATTGTAGATATAAAATTTTCCACAAAGCCCAAGATATTAGATGAATTTAAAAACAAATTATATTTCATTAATGATAAAATATCAGATAGGATAGCAGTATCAGTTTTAATATTAGAATATTTAGTTTTTGTAATTAATTTAAAATATCCAGGTGGAGCCATTAGAAAAAGTTTAAAAAAGTTGTGTCGTAACAGAACAGATGAAGAAGCTCAAAAATTAGGTTTTAAAGATTTTGAAATAATTAAAAATTTTTTATCGGAAAGAGAGGGCGGAAACTATGCTTAAAACCTGTAAACGGCATGGGATAAGGTATGATTCAAGAATTAAACTGCTACAAGTCTTCTTGGTAGGAATTTTAGTTTTTATATTGACAGGAAAGAAATATGAAATATTGTTGTTTCTTTCAGTTTTTGTATTTGCAATGCTTAGCGGAATGTTTAAAACCGGTGTAAAATTCTTATTGTTTTATGGAGGTTTATTTTTTTTAGCTGAGATTAGCCCATTGTTTATTGCAACGACTATACATTATTTTGTTTTATGTTTTATTACGATAGCATTTGCGGCTTTGAATTTGGCTAAAACTACCGATATTTCAGAAATACTGGCTGCACTTCATAATATGAAAATTCCGTATTATATCAACATTCCTTTGGCGGTAATCCTGCGATTTTTTCCTACCATAAAGCAGGATGCCATTT
>ERZ773008.3166-NODE-3166-length-10242-cov-5.676843_pt1 | contig 10242 bp, 10 predicted proteins | sample MGYA00580664_ERZ773008 | MGnify/ENA primary metagenome ERZ773008 (study PRJEB29015, sample SAMEA2738016) | human oral metagenome | biome: human oral; feature: human-associated habitat; material: dental | place: China | collected 2048 ... | reverse complement strand
GAGTGGCGGAGGAAATAAGCAGAGAGAAAGGCTTGACCATCGCAAAGGAGATCAAGGCGGAGAAGAAACATCAAAAGACAAAAGCCAGTCCAACGAGAGAGCAGGCCAAGCAGCAGGTGCAGAAGATTTGCTATGCCTTGCTTGACAAGTACAGAGGTACAGGTATCACAGGACACTCCATGTTCCTCTATGAGTTGAATAAGAACGGCATTTCCATAGAGCGCATGAAGAACAAGCAGGGCAAGGTCTATGGCTTGAAGTTCTCATACGCAGGACAATCATTCAAGGCATCCGAAATCGGCAGGGAGTTCGGCTATCGTTCCCTGCAGAGGAACTTTGAAGCAACCAGCAAGGAAAAACCGAAGAAAACATACCAATTACAGGAGCCAACAGAAAAGAAAGAGCAGCCTGATACAGGTTATCAGCTTGTACCTCCAAGCCGCTCCTCAATCTCACGAGATAATGACACTCCACGAGTACAGAATCCCATTGGTGCAGTGGCAGACACCATTGTTAGCGCAGCCGATGAAATGATAGAAGGGGTGGGCGATTTGATTACACCAACCGCACAGGGCGATGACTATGCCGAAACAGCATGGCAGCGCAGACTGAGAAACCAAGCGAACAGAAAGAAAAAACGAGGAAGAGGTATATAATGGCTATCTCTATATTACAAATAGTATAGAGGTTATTCTAAAGATTTACTCATCCCTTCAAGAACAGCATCTTTGATTTTATCAAGCAACTCTATAAACTTTTGTTGTTCCAATCCCTCTATATTCCCCCAGTCATATTCTATTTCATTCTTTTCAATAAGTTGTTTTAACATTTCAACATAGTCATAATCTATGACAGCAGTACCTTTCTGTATTTGAACAGTAATATTTCCTGTTTCATCCTTTTTAAAAAATAATTTCATATGCTCTATTTTGTGAATTTTTTTAAATTATATTTCTTTACTCGTTTCTTTATTGATGGTTTTCCACCATCCGTTATTGATGCAATTAAATCAAGAATGGATTTTTCTCCAATTTGCCCTTCAAGCGGTGATGAGCGAATTACTATTACACCATTTTTATTCTCACAATAAATAATTTGCTGAGCATCTCCCATCATTGGAATTGTTGCATTATGAGATACAAGAATTATCTGTTTCGTATTTTTTACTTTCTTAATAGCACTCACTAAACCATCATTAATATATTTAGTTGCAAGATTATCTTCTGGTTGATCAATAATAATAGGAGCTATATCCTTATCATATCCAAGAATGAGATCTAATAGTACCGACGTTTTCCATCCCGCACTAAGACGGCTGAAATCTTTTCCATCTTCTGTTATAATACGATAAATGGTTTTGTTCATATTTTCAAAATCTTTATATACTCTATTTATGAAGTCTTGATAGTCTGCCACTTTAGGTTTTTGCCCACTAAAATTCTTTTGGTATAATTTCTCCGGCGAAATATCATTAAAAGTATCAATTTTACAAGTTGTTTTTAATTTACTATTAAAGACATCAAGAACAACATCTTTGTTAATTTTATATTGATTCATTATAAATAGAGAATGTCCCGAAGATTTTATTTCTTTTGTTTCAAACTCAACTTGATAAGAAGCTATAGCATGTAAGTATTTTTTAAATTTCCTATTTAAATAAACATAATCACTTATTTGCTTTATCAATTTATGGAATTGCTGTGTTTTAGTTTGATCTTCTTGGCTTTCTGCTCGAAGAATACTCGCATATGTATTATTGGCGTTGTCAATAGTTGTAAAAACATTATTTTCAACTTCGCTATATTTGTACACGGTCTGTAATACTTTGATTAATTCATCTATAGTTGTATTGTAATCAGACACAAAAGGATTGTTCCGTAAAAGCGTTTTTATCTCTAATAATGTAGCTATATGATTTGTTTTCTTACTATTTTCATAGGAAATAGAATTACGTTCATTTGATTTGGGTAGCAGGGTGGAAATAATGTTTTGTCTAATGGGTTTTAAAACAAGTAACCTGCCTATTTGTGGAGTCACTCTCATCTTACACTCTATAGACTCAATCTCTTCTACAGTGCGGATTAGTTCTGTTAAATCTTTTTTTAATGTAGCGAGGCTGTTTCCCACTTGTGCTGAAATTTCTCTATTGTCAGGAAACAGGCTTTTAATGATTTCGATTTCTTCAATACCTTGCTCAGAATCATTCCCTATAACTTTCATAATATAATTCTGTCCTAAGTAGTGAGGAGTCATCTCCGAAGGATTAACTACATTAATATTTTCAACATCAAAATCTTTATAATTGGAATCTTCAAAAGATTTCTTGGATAGTTTCCTCCATATAGAATCTACCAACAGTGTTTTGCCACTTGAGGAACCTCCTATAATAACATTGAGACCTGAACTAAATTGTACATCTATATCTAGAAGTTTATTTTTATATTTAACACTCTCAATCTTTTCTGACCATGATTCTGGTTTAGTCTGGCTATATATTAAACGAGATTTCTCAGACAAAGATAACCTAAATCCTTCAAAAGTGGGTTGAGAAAACATCCAAGTTGGAATGAAAGGTTCTGCATCTTTGGCTTTAGCATCAGGATATCTGTCAGGGTCATAATTGTCTGAGCAAGTTACAAGGTTTACAAAATCACTAATACCGAGTCTTTGAAAGTATTTATTGTCTCTTCTCGTTTAGATTCGCTTCTTGCTGTAAAGCCATCAAATTGATTGTAATAAACACTGCGCTCCATCATAGTATCAAACTTTTTTGTTGATGGTATAGCCTTATTAAAAGTAGCATGAGATTGTCCTCCATGAGGAAGTAGAACAAAATCATAGTTATCAAACTCATTGATAATCTTATCAAGAGTTGGAATAGAAGCATCCTTCTTTTCAACTGTCTTTCGAGGATAAAGTTTTTTTAATATATCATTTATATCGTCTATTGCCTGTTCCGCTATCTCATTCTTAAAAAACATATGACAATGATATGCCTCTGTTTCTAGAACATAATGAATATGTAGCTCTACACCAAGAATTAAGTGTATATCTGTACTACACGCATCAAGTGCAGCAAGATATGCTTTTTTATTTATCACATTATGGTCAGTAAATGAAAGTAAAATATTTTGTCCTTGAGCTTTGCTTCTTACCTTGCTGAATAGAGTCTCAACGTCATAATTCTCATTAAGATTATCAGGATTAGACGATGTATGAATATGAATATCAATGTAAACGGGTTCCATATGCAAAATATTATTCTGTAAATACCAACTAAGAGTCTCGATTCTATAATTAATTATAGAGTAAGAATATCCTCAAAGAAGAACAATACAAAGATAGTCTTTTTATGGCACAATTCCTTGGCTTTCTGATAAAAAGTATATTTTTCATCTTAAAAAGTTGTGTTGTTCTGTTTTAAATATTATCTTTGCATATAGAATTATAAGCGTTCTTTGTTAGGCAGAAAACAGCGAAGCCAAGTAGCTCGCTCGTTTCCAAATCGTTACCTGTTTAGTTATACCAATAAGGTGACTTTTTTATTTTCAATAAGTTACATTTTGATAGCTATTTTACCGTGCTATTAAGCATAAATGGAAATATAGAAGGTCGAAAATTATTTACAGTTCTATGAGGATAGAAAAATGGATTAGTAAACAGACTGATGAGTTGCCAAGTTTATTCTTATTATAATTAGGTATTCCCTCTACTTTCGAAGTAAGGTGAGGATTTTGCTTATTAGATGTTAAACCCATGTTATTTTATGTTTTTCTTTTGCTTTTATAAAAATATCTTTCTACTTTTGGCATCGTAAAACAACAGATTGCAAATCTTCCTCTTCTTCCAAGAGCAAGACTGTTTAACAGCCGTACAGAGGGGACTTCAAGAAGTTGTTGAGGTTTTCTCTTTTTTGTTTTCTGGTAAAGGAGATGATAAGGGTGCCTCGTTTATCATTTTTTTCTAACAACTTAAAACTTTTCAATTATGAGTTCATTTAGAGCAACTTTGGAATTGGGTGGTAAGGAGTATGACGTACTCTACTCTAACTACGAGTTCAGCCGTACAACTGACAAGAAGGGTCAGCCTGCATCAAGCATCTCTGGCGGTCGTATCAGTGTAACTATCGAGTCAACTGATGACACTTCTACTATCGAGGCTATGCTTAACAGCCAGTTCAAGCCTGTTGAGGGTAAGATTGTTTACAAGAAGAGCGAAGAGGATGCTAAGATGAAGGAGATTTCTTTCAAGAATGCTTACATCGTTCACTACAAGGAGACACTCGACGTTAACAACGAGGCTCCTATGACCATCGCTATGACTTTCTCTGCTGAGAATATCACCGTTGGTAATGCTGAGCTTGACAACCGTTGGCCTCGCACATAAGTCTGAGAAACATTAGGACTATGCTGAGCTTTCGTGTTTGGCATAGTCCTTTTTCGTTTCTTACTCAAGCGAGGGGGAACTTTACTATCCTACATACTCCGATTGCTTTCCCTTGAGCTTCTAAATGTAATGCCGTATAAGCCAATTAGCTTTTAATTTTCAAAACAAACAACCCATGTCAATTCCTTTCAACCCCATCACTATCAGCGTAGGAAAGAAGTCTCTTTCTTCTTTTATTTCTCTACAAATCGAACAAAACATAGGTAAGCACCACCGTTTCCAAATGTCTGTTGAGTTGGAAACGGGTAGCAATAGATATGTACATAATATCAACAGCAGTAAGGACTGGCTCGGAGAAAGCATTGTCGTTAAGGCAGCAAGCACTCCTATCTTCGTTGGTGTGGTGACAAATGTACAGTTACACAGAGAAGGAAGTGACTTTGGATGTATTATCGTTTCTGGCTACTCTGCTACCTACAGAATGGAAACGGCACACAGCTGCTACTCATGGAATGATACAACGATTGGAAATGTGGTTAAGAAACTATGCGCAGAAGCTAAGGTGCAGTTGGAGCTAAATCCTGCATACAAGGAAAACAAAGACTATATCTGCCAATACGAAGAATCGGACTTCGATTTTATCCGTCGTCTTGCACATCAGTATCAAGAGTGGATGTATTTCGATGGAACAAAGCTAATCTTTGGTAAACCAAGGAAATTGGCTGACCCTATAAGATTAGAATATGGAACGACGTTGTCTTCACTCGACATTGGTTTACAGACCCTCGCACGCTCTGAGCAGGTGTTCTCTTATCACTCCGGTGCTGACCGTGAGATGCAACGTATGACACCAGACCAAGCAATTGGTCATGACAAACTTTCTGGCGAGGCTTTCCGTGCATCACTTGGAATGTTCTCAAAACCTGCACGACAGCATGCACTGCCACGTGTCAGCAATGAGACGGAGCTTATTAACTACATGGGTCGTAAGCAAGCGGCTGAGACTGCTGAGACACATTATATCACAGCTGAGAGTCAGGTGCCAACCCTGCGTGTAGGCTCTGTCATAAGTCTCTACAGTTCTTTTTTGGAGCGTGTAGGAAATATATCAAAAGAGAGCTTGGGTAACTTTATCATTATCGAGATAACCCATGAGGTAAGTCAAGGAAGCTACTACAAAAACCGCTTCAAGGCTATCCCTGCAACGATAAAGGCACTGCCAAGTCCAAAGGTGCGTATGCCATTAGCTGAAACACAGATGGCAACGGTGCTCAGTAATGCTGCCCCAGGTGGTAAGGATCGTGTGCGTGTACGTATGAACTGGCAGACGGATGGTATGCAGACCAGCTGGGTGCGTGTGATGACACCAGATGGCGGTAGTAGTAAGGACGTAAAGAGTAACCGCGGTTTTGTATTTATCCCAGAGGTAGGCGATCAAGTCCTCCTCGGCTTCCGTCATGGTGACCCTGCAAGACCATATGTTATGGGTAGCCTGTTTAATGGAGTTACAGGCAAGGGAGGCTTTGCAGCCAACCATAAGAAAAGTCTTACCACCCGAAGCGGTTCGACTGTCACCTTTGACGATACAGCCTATACCATTCTCTTACAGACCACTCGTGCTAACAAAATCTTTATTGATGAATTAAATGGTACCATTACCATATCTTCTGCTGAAGAAGTAAATGTCAATACAAAGAATGTAAACGTCAATGCATCAGAGAACATGAATGTAAATGTAGGCAAGAACTTTACTATGCAGGTGGGAGAACAATCTAATATACAGATTGATGGAGATTCAAATCTATCAGTAGGCAAAAATTCTTCTGTAAGCATCTCTCAAGACTCAGAAAACCATATTGAGGGAAATGAATCTTATTGGATAGGTAAGAATAAGACTACTGATGTAATGGAAGATGTGAAAATAAAATCTAATGGTGAATTATCAATAGAGTGTGAGAAAGAACTGCTGATGGCTTCAATTAAAAAATTAAATATTAAGAGTAATGAGCGAGTTGATATTGCAAAACAATAATTATTTGAAAGGCAGAATTGTTATCTTTATTGGTCTTATGCTTAATGCATTGACTTTAGTTTCATGTAACAAAATAAACAATATGTTTAAGGGAAACAATACAAAGTTCCACTGGACTCCAACAGTGGCAGCACCTCGCAATTATCCTGTAGAGACAGGATATGCTGTGTTTATCTATGGAGATAAGAATGTGGGATATCCTGTGATGGAAACTCGTTTTGCAAGAGGTATCGGTGATCCACTGAGTGCAGAAGACTATGATGATCTGGGAAGTGTATATGAACTTCCTAAAAGAATCAGAGTCTTATGGCTCTCTCTGACAGAACAGAAATACTACAAGGCTGATATAGAGATACCTGCCGAAGTACAGGACTCTATGCTTCATCTCTTTCAGAAAGGTTTCTATTATCCTGTAGATAAGACATCAGAGGAATATAATACCATCGTTCTTACCTTATTGCCAGGAGGGGAAATGTGGCTGACGGTTACTGGTGCCGGAAAACGAACACTTGTCTGCGATGACCTAAAAGCTACAGAGACACATGTAGACTTTAAGGATTTCAACAAAGAAGCATACAAATGTTTTTCTACGACGCAGAAATATTGCGCTGCAGCCTTAGACGATTATGATGGAGTCAAGGAGAATTTAGAAGAAGTAGGTATTCCTTATGGGATATGGGATATTTACAAGGAACGTTTTAATTACAACCTAAAGATTGATTTTGAAGATAAGAAAACAGAAATAGACTCTGCACATACTGTTTGTGAATTTACTAACACCGACTTCCTTAATGAACGCGATAATGCTCCACTATCAACGTTGGCACGTCCATTCCATATTACTTTTGTTTGGAATACAGCAGGCTATAAATATACGGGAGAGTTTTATTTTGATGAGGAGGAAGTCATCAACGTTTTCCGTGAAGCCTTCAAACAAGAAAAGCGTAAGAAAAAAGGAGTACTACATATCCATATCAGCAAATATAATAATAAGTTTGATATTTATCTATTGGTGGATGGGAAACAGTATCCATTGACTAAAACAATGATTCATGTTTTCCGTGAAACACCAAAGCATAAGAAAGAAGAAGACTTACCATTTTATAATAACCACGAGGATATATATTCGGGAGATATTCATTATATAGGAGGGTAAAACATGAACAAGACGTATACAAATAGAAAAGTTACTATTGGGCGGGAAACTAAAAAAGTCACTCAAGAAAACAAAAAAATAGCTATTACAGTAGGTGTCTTCTTTGACGGAACGTTAAACAATAGATTTAATTACAAGTTATACAAATGGACCACTAATAAAAAAGAAAAAAAGAAAATTGGGAAGTTAGGAGATAGTTATCAAAACACATACTCCAATGTAGCCCAATTATGGGCTTCTTATGATATTTCAAAAATAAGAAATCATGTGAAAGTCTATATAGAAGGACCTGGTACTTGGGGAGGTAAACGAGTAGGACAAGATACAGGTCAAAATGAAGAAGGACTTGCTTCAAGCAGAATAGGTGACTTATTGGGATTAAAAGGTGCAGCAACTGGAATGGGACTTTCTGGAGTAAATGCCAAAATAGCCAAAGCTTGCCTAACAATATCAAAAAAAATTAAGACTATTACACAAAATAAAGAAGTTATAGTGACAGAGATTAGGTTTGATGTCTTTGGTTTCAGCAGAGGTGCAGCTGCTGCAAGAAGTTTTGTAAGTAGAATGTTTAGTGCAACAGGTGCTACAGAAGGCTTCATTACTTCTTTAAAAAGAAAATTGAATGGGAGTCCCTTTGCTAACACGCAATTTACTGTTCGCTTTATGGGTTTATTTGACACTGTCTCTTCATATGGTATGTCTTTTAGCAACGATGTAGAGGATTTACAGTTAAAAATACCAAATGGGAAGTACCCTAAAGTGGAAAAAGTTGTTCATTTGGTTGCTGCAGATGAATATCGAGCATTATTTGCCTTAACAGATATAACCTCTGCTCGTACACGTGGCACAGAAATCATCTTGCCTGGTGCACATAGTGATGTAGGAGGTGGAAATAAAGAAGTTGAATTCGAGAAATATTTTATGTCAGGCCCAAACAATTGGGGAGAAGGGAAATGCAGGGGCTATCTTTCTTTTAAAGAACTAAAGGAAGGTCGGTGGATTCCTAAGGCAGAAGCAGAGAGATTAGAAAATATACGAGACTTCAATGGTCCAGAAGTACTTAGTATCTATGCCTCTAATTTAGGACGGAATGTTTATACACAATATTCACGTATTCCACTACAGATAATGCACTCATTTGCAAAAGAGAAAGGCATGAAGGTTATCCCTGCAGTGTGGGATTATGTCAGTACGCTCTATGATAGTAGTCTTCAATCATTATGCAGAGATCTAAGTCGTTTAGCGCTACAAGGGAAGTCCATTTACAGAAGGGATCAAAGAGGTGTTCCTTATATACCAGATTCAGATCCAATTAAACAAAAAGTTTTAAATATCCGTTTTCGGTACATTCATTTGTCCGCAAAGTCATGGTCCACAAATTATGCCGCTCCAGATAATGTACGTACGATACATTTGGGATAAAAAAGCATTATAAAAATGAGTAGTTCCTTTTTCCATTCAGTTGTTATTTTCCCCAATGGCTCTAACGTCTCTTATAAAAAGTATGTAGATATTTCGAACCTAACTCAATATTTAATCTCTATCAGTAACTACAGTACTGAAAGAATAAATAGCAAGCCTCCAGAGGACTTTGACTTCATCATGTCATGGTTGGGTAATGCGCTCTATCCTATGACAGTACGCATGAATGACTTGGGAGAAGCGACTGGGATTGAGAATATTGACGAGGTGAGGGAGCGATATGCTGCTGAGGGACAGAAAATCATAGATTACTATGAGCAGGATGCACTGGTTACAAAGTATGTCAAAGACTGTATTGAGAAAGTGCAAGACGATAAAGAAGTACTGCAGTGCATTTCGCAGAGTAATATCTATCAACTTGCAACGCTGTACATGGCGATTACTGCTCGTGAGTACAGATTGGTTGATTTCCCCTTTGTAGGAGATGTTATAACCTTTTGTCTGTCAATAGAAGATGAGGACGAAGACGAAATACTGTTGAGCATTCCAGAGATAAAAACAGAGCAGAAGGTTCTTTCGCATGTGGGGAAAGCATACGTACATGAAACAGAAAAAGGAATGTTCGACCATATCCAGATTATGTTAGAGGTTGAAATAGAAGACGAGGGGTATTACACGCGAAAACTTGAATTAAAACAAATCAACGAGGAAGAATGGAAGACGAATATGTAGTAAACAGAGCTATATGTAGTTGTCAGTTTGGAACGGCACCCAGCTTTTTGAAAATTACGGACAATGATGCCGTATGCATGAACGGTAAGTTAGTGGCAACAGACAAGACGCTTGGTAATGTGTTTGAAGGTGTCGGTTTTGCCATGTGTAACAAATCTTACCCATCAAAGCCTTGCACCCCAGTTGTTACAGGTTGGGTAGGAGCATACGACGGAGTGAGTATCAATGGATCATCATCCCCTTTACTTGGAACTTGTAAGGGAACTTGCGCTTTGGGAATGAAAGATTGTATTACTTTCCAAACTACGGGACAGATTGCCATACCAAACACAGAGCAGATTAAGCAAGCTGCGCTATGTCTACAAGCGGATCTTAACCCATTGGGGAGAAATATGATTGAGTCGTAAATAAAACCCAAACTGCTACGAGGTGATTAAAGAAAACAACTTCAAAAACCGTTTCAAGGCTATCCCTGCAACGATAAAGGCACTGCCAAGTCCAAAGGTGCGTATGC
>ERZ773008.3158-NODE-3158-length-10249-cov-2.890033_pt1 | contig 10249 bp, 6 predicted proteins | sample MGYA00580664_ERZ773008 | MGnify/ENA primary metagenome ERZ773008 (study PRJEB29015, sample SAMEA2738016) | human oral metagenome | biome: human oral; feature: human-associated habitat; material: dental | place: China | collected 2048 ... | reverse complement strand
ATTCCCAATTGTTTATCGAAAGCGGAATAGAGTGGTATAGTGATTACCTTTGCTTTTTGATAATAAAATCCCCCCTCCTAGTAAATGAATTATGGAATAACATAGCGACAGTAAGTATATATTTGTGATGGTAGACTATAGCGAGTATAAGAGTGGGCAAGGGGTTGACAAATTCTTGGTGGTATTGAGAAGGTAGATAGAAGAGCTTGCAAGCCAAAGGCAAAGTCGAGTACCTCAATCTAAGAAAGACCGCTGAGAGCAGCAAGACAAGGCTGTGTATGGAGAAACAAAGGACAAAGAGCAAAAACCCAAAGCACAGCTTAAAAGTATAGACCGAAGCAGGAGAAAGAGGTAGAGTCCTTGAAGTGTCATCAGAGCGATGGTGTATTGGGGAACTTCCTATAGAGGTACTGGCATTGTAGTGCTATAGCTTTCTTGTAGGCTCCAGCCTCAGCAGCAGTTGCCTTAATCACTTGTGTATCTTCCTTGCACGCTAGGCTATGTTGTCTGATTGATATTGCGTCCATAAGAGCTAAAACCATCATCAGTACTGATCATTTTTATAGTATTTTCCTGATTTAAAAAATAAAAAACACTCAAAATGAGTGCTTTTTATTAAAATTTAAAATCTTAGTAAGCTTTAAATACTTTTAAGATAGGCTTCCCAGCCTGCGATTTTGTATTCTAGTGCGGCTTTTTCTGCATCAGGGGCTTTATAAATGCCTCGCCCCACGATGATGAAATCGGTGTGTAGGGAATTAAAAACATAATCGGGGGTGTTGTATTGCTGACCTTTACCATCGCCTTTTGCAGAGAGATTGACGCCAGGCGTGAAGAGGAGAAGGGATTTCCCGATCGATTTCTGAGAGACGCCACCGATTACATTGGGATGCGTTTCAGCTACTTTTAGCGCCTCTTGGAAGTAGTTGGCATCGGTCAAACAGCCTTCGGAAGACATACTGAGGATGGCGACCACGCCAGAATTAAGGAAGTAATCCAGCGACCGATACCCGCCGATAACCTGAGAAGTAATGAGGTCTGCCCACGAGGAGATTTTATATAGTCCGTACGAATACTGCATCTCTTGCGTACTCCCGATATCGGCAAATTTCCTGTCCTCCATTAGTAAGAAATTGTGTTTCTCGGCAAGGTCGCGGAGGGGGAGGATGGTTTTATCAAAATCAAAATCGGTAATGATGTCTATATGCGTCTTTAGGGCTGCGATATGCGGGCCTACTTTTTCGGCAAGGTTTAATAGCTCTGCAGTGGTGGTTACATCTGCCGAAGCGATGAGGTTGGTTTTCTTTTTAAGGGCTATTTCTAAGATTTTCCTTGCGCTTGGGTGGCTTGTGAGCTTTAATTTTTCTTCGTAGGGGAGTTTTCTCTCTTTCTCGAAATGGATTTTATTGCCCGCAAGGAAGTCGGTAATTCTTTTGATTTCTTCACTATCGAGCATATTTTCGGTTCGAAGAATTTCGCAAACTTCCATTATATTAAATAAGGTATGTACGCGGAAGCCTTTGCTTTCGAGGAGCTCTTTACCGCCCTGCTGTCTATCGAGCACGACAACGATGTCGGATACTTTTAAGTCCTCCTGCTCTACTTCGGCTATGGTTTCTATGAGGGATTTCCCAGAGGTGATGACATCTTCTACTAACAGGCAGTTTTGCCCCTTTTTGAATATCCCCTCGATGAGTTTTTTCGTGCCGTAGGTTTTTGCTTCTTTCCTTTTTATGATGAGCGGGATGTAGCTTTCCAAAGACATTGCTGTAGCCATTGGAAGAGCCGCATAAGGCACGCCACAGATGAGGTCAAAATTATCCAAAGGGAGCATTTCCAAGAGATAATCGGCCAAGTGTTTTAGGATTTTTGGGTCTGATGCCAAAGGTCTTAAATCTACATAAAAGGGGCTTTCTATACCGCTTTTTAGCGTAAACCTGCCAAACTTGATAATGCCGAGTTTGTAGCATTCAAGGAAGAATTCGCGTTTTGTTTCCATTACTTTTTTAGATTTATTGTATTAAATTTTTTTATCGGTTAGATGACTTCCAGAAACCTCATCGTATCTACATTATCGGCATAAGTGCTAAGGCTAGGCTTTTGTGCATTGCCCATATTTATGCTATTGGAAATCCCAAGCTGAGGCTGAGCCACTATACATTGGATATTTTCTTCGTTTTCTTTGATGAATTGATGGACTTCGTCAGTCTGCTCATATCTGCTGAAATGAAGCGCTGCGAGAGGGGAGAAGAGCTTTTCATCCTCTTTTAGAAGAACGAAATTATTATCCCAGAACTTCTCTTGGTTGAGCAAATATATCGCTCGGTTATAGTCGTAATTATTCGCATACTTATGATGATGAATCACCTCTTGGAAATCCATAAAATTCTCAAACAATCTCTCTAATAAGAAATTTTTTGGGATAAAAATTCGGGTTACATTTCTGCATCCTAAACCGAAATATCTAAAAATATCATTGGCAAGGGCTCTGATTTCTTCATCGGTCTCCTCACCAGAGAGTACAGCTACTGAGGTTCGGTTTTTTCGGATAAGGCTCAGGCTGTTTTTGAAGTAATATTCCAAATATCTTGCGGTATTATTGCTCCCAGTAGCGATAACGGCATCGTAATCCGTTAGCTTTTCTACGATTTCAAAAGGAATGGGGAGCGGTTTAGAAAATTCATTCCACTTTTTTAGCATGAAAGGAATCATTATTTTATCCTTAGATGAGGGTTTAATAACAGCAATATTCCCACTAAGAACAGTACAAATAACATCGTGAAAACCTACCAAAGGGATATTCCCAGCCAGTACAAGACCTATTTTTTTAGGCGTTTCAGAAAAGCGATAATCTTGTAGCCACTCGCTGAGGTTTTCCTCATTTAAAAGCGTTGCCCACTCATTGAGCGCATATTTTTGATTTTCTTCTGTAAACCAAGGATTGTCTATTTCAGATTTTCTAATAATACTGTTGAAATCAGAGAATTTTTCATTTTGTTGAAGAGGGTCATTAGCTAAAAAATCTTTTATATAATCGCCTAATTTAGAAAGTCCCGAAATATATAATTGTCGCTTCATCGCTGGATTTAGATTATCTGAATTTTACTAATTTTGCACAAAAATAATAAAATAAAAATAGACGATCAATTTGCGTTTCAAGGAGGAGGAATATATATAGCAACATTAAGTGTAAAAATAGAAGGAGATAAAATATATATATTACATGATCATACATTTAATGATGTAATGGAATGTGAAGTGTATGAAAAATGGGAGAAAATCCCAGAAGACTGGAAAAAGTATAAAGCTGATTGGTAGAAGCAACTATACACCTAAAAATGTATAGGAATGATAGTATATAGATTATTTTAGAGATTAGCTATTATATGGAATTTAGATCAATGGAATATTGGAGGAGCTTTAAAAGCACTTCTATTAGAGTTGGGGATCATATAAAACACAGAATTTCACAATAGTTGGAAATCAGGAAATGTTTAAGGCTAATAATAAAATTGTTGCATTTGAATTATAATGATAAGAAAGTGTATTTATAACATTGTTATAGTTATTTTAGGGATAAATACTCCTAATCGTGAGATAGAAACAGATGTGAAAGGAATTACTTCCTTTATGAAGAAAAATAACTATACTTTTCCTACTCTTATGGATGAAGACGGGAAAGTTTTTGAAGCTTATGATATTCGTACCTACCCTACTACTTATTTTATTGATGGGAACGGTAAAATAAGTAGATGCATTAAAGAAATAATGCACTATGATGATATAAAAAAGAGTATTGACAAGTCTTTTAATAAATAAAAATCAAAAAAAACATAACATTATTGTATTTTCTTTGAAGTAAATGAATGAAAGAATATGATTTAAAAATTGAATGTAATAATATGGAAATATTATGTTAGATAAAAGTATGATATTAAAAAAGCCTATAATTTACAAAATAATAACTTATGTGTCGATACTAATTATTTCATTTATTTTCTTTTGCGCTTTAGGAAACGATAAAAGAAAACAAGCTGTTAAGAAAGATGTGAAAAAGCACAATATGATATATGGATTAACCATTGATGATGTATGGTACGATACTACTGCACTGGAAGATGTAGTACAGGGTCTAAAAAACCTAAAAATAAAGCCAACCGTAAGAATAGTTATGTCAAAAGAAATACAGCCATCAGAATATGTAAATCTTTTTAAAACCATAAAACAATATGCAGATATAATGGCATGCCCTGTAGATTCTTTTGAAATGAAAAATTTTAAAGACCAAAAAAGCTATCTTCAAAGATTTAAAGATTCTTATAAGCACTTATCTCAATATGTAAGCATTTGGGAAGTTGGAAATGAAATAAACGGAACGGAATGGATAAAGCAAAAGTCTGAGCTTATCGTTGATAAAGTATCTGCAGTAAATGAATTTATCAAGAATAAAGGTGGAAAAACAGCAGTGACGCTATATTGTACTGATTCGCCACAGAAAGACATGATAGAGTGGACGGAGAATAATATCCCTAAGACACTATCTGATTCTGTCGATTATTGTTTCGTAAGTTATTATGAAGATGACAATGGAGGGTATTCTCCTAAATGGAAGAGTATATTTAAGAAACTCGGTAATATTTTTCCATCAGCCTATCTCGGTATAGGCGAGTGCGGAAATACCGCTCAAAATGCAACTGAAAAAAGTAAAATTGAAATGGCGAAGAAGTATTATGGAATGCCTAAATTACATAAACGTTTTGTAGGTGGATATTTCTGGTGGAATTGGGTAGAGGATTGTATACCTAGTAAAAATAATAAGGTGTATGAAACTATAAATAATTACGGATTTGATTAGTAAATGTAATCAAAATGAAATTTTAAGTTTTAATTGTTATATAAGACGCAAATAATTTTTGATATTAATAACAAAAGCAGATGGAATTACAACCTTGAATACAAAAACGAATAAATAACTTTAAAAATGGAATAATATGTGGATTATTTGTGTTGTAGATGATATAATGTATAAAATGTATGCAGTATAATCTTTTGACGGAAAGATTATAGTTTAGAAGCTGCATTCATTAACATATTACACTTACTTGCGTATTTGTTATTTTGTTTTGTTAGATGGTAAGTGTTTTATATTGCTTAATTTTTATATCAACATGAAAGGAGAGGAATATATGAATAAAAGAAGATGGTTTAGTGTGGTATTGTCATTCCTCATTACGTTTAGTACATTTTCCTCGGGAATGGTTTCAACTGCATTTGCAGAGGGAACACCTAGGGAAGTCACGGCAACAATTAAGAAGCTGGAGATTAAAAATACCGGGGGACAAAAAGTCGACAAAGTATTCCATACTGACAAGTTTTACCTTGATATGGAGTGGGATGCCAGCTCAAATGGGGCGAACATGAAGAAAGGTGACTACTTTGATATCAAATTGCCAGACAATATGAGGTTCCCTTCTGACAGTTCGTCTAGAGACTTCAATATTTACGGCGATGATGGACATACCGTGATCGCTAAGGCGCACGTAACTCCTGGTGCTAACGATAATGGAGGCAAGGTACGAGTAACTTTCACAGACTGGGTTAACGGCAAACAGAATGTTAAGGGCAAGATTCGTCTGGCATCTATGTTTAATAAGGAAGTTGTAACAAAGAATGAAAAAAATACATTTAATGTGACTGTAAGTGGAAAAGTTGTTCCTGTATCGGTAGAAGTTGTAGGACCTAAGGATTTACCGACTGACGAAATTCTTGCGAAATGGGGACAATCCGGAAGCAATGCAAATGAAGCTGAATGGTGGGTTCGCGTCAATTATCAGAAAGCTAAACTGAATAATGCAACTATATCCGATCATCTAACTGATGGAACTGGTTCTGAGACTTATATTCCAGGTAGCTTTAAATTAATTCATGTTGAATACACATCCCTTGGTGATACCAAACAAGTTTATAAATATGTGGATTTGTCTGACAAGCTCAAAATTGCTCCAGATGGAAAGTCATTCACAATTAAGCTAGGTAAAGTAAATGGTGAGCAGTACCGCCTCATTTACAGAACAACTTATAAACCTGGAACGAAGTTAGTTAATAATGTGAAAATTAGTTCAGATGAGAAGAGTAAGACCTTTAGTGCGACTCATATTTCAGCAGATTCAGGTGGATCAGGAACTGGAGATTTGGCTAATAAGATTAAATTGACGAAGGTTGATGCTGAAAATAAATCTACAACGCTAGCAGATGCTGTGTTTGAAGTAACACGTCCTGATGGATCCAAGTTTGACCTTACGACCGGATCAGATGGGACCGTGACTTCAGGTTTTCTTACTTCGGGAACATATAAAGTTAGAGAGAAAAAAGCCCCATCAGGATATGAGCTAAATGGGGAAGAATATACTTTGAAGGTTGATTCCTCTGGAGGAACACTGCGCACAATTGAAGATAAACCAATTAAAACGTATGTTAAGGTCAACAAGAAATGGATTGGTAAAGCAGCTGATTCTGTAAGGGTTCATCTCTATGCAGATGATGTAGATACAGGTAAAAGCACAACTTTAAACGCAGGTAATAATTGGACATATACTTTTGAGGGCTTGAGAAAGTATACCCCTAAGGGCAAGGCTATAAAGTATACGGTCAAAGAAGATGTGCCTAGTGGATACAAGAGCAAAGTCACCGGAGGACAAGAGTACGCATATACAATAACTAATACTAATATCGAGAAGACTAGAATACCCGTCGAAAAAACATGGGTAGGTAAAAAGTTAGATAAGGTAGAGGTGAAACTTCTAGCAGATAATAAGGCTACAGACAAGGTTCTCACTTTGAATGAAGCTTCAAATTGGAAGGGTGAATTTAAAGATCTTCCAAAGTACGATGAGACCGATGGTCATGAGATTGTTTATACAATCAAGGAAGATGCAATTGAGAACTATAAGTCTGAAATAACCGGAGATGCTGCATCAGGCTTCAAAATTAAGAATACCAATACTGAAAAGGTAAATGTTCCTGTAAAGAAACAGTGGGTTGGTAAAGCTACAGATAAAGTAGAAGTGAAGCTTTTAGCAGACAGCAAGGAAACTGACAAAACACTTACCTTGAATGAAGCTTCAAATTGGAAGGGTGAATTTAAAAATCTTCCAAAGTACGATGAGACTGATGGACATGAGATTGTCTATACAATCAAGGAAGTTAAGATTGAAGGTTATAATTCTGTAACAAGCGGAACAGCACAGAACGGATTTACTATAACTAATACCATTACCGGAAAGGTGTCAATTCCAGTTACTAAGAAATGGGTGGGCGCACCTGCAGATAGTATAACTGTAAATCTATATGCAGATGGTAAGAAAATAGCTAGTAAAAAAATATCCAAGGATGATAATTGGCAGTATACTTTCAAAAATTTGGAGCAGTATAATAACGGCAAAGAAATTAAGTATACAGTTGAAGAAGAAAAAATACCTGGATATAAGACTAACATTACTGGAGATTCTAAAGTAGGGTATACGATTACAAATACTAAAGATATGCCTAAAAATCCTAAGACGGGAGACAGTAATAAAATCTTCCTGTTTGGAGGAGTTATGCTGGCTTCTCTTCTAGCATTAATTTTACTAATCGTTAGAAGAAGAAAAGCTAAAATAAGCAGATAATCCTTTAGAAGGTAAACCGCTATGTCAGAAGTCTGATGTTGAATGATTGAGTGTTCAGACGATATATAAATCAACATTAAAGGGAAGGTGAAATTTCACCTTCCCTTTTGTCGTTCGCATATTAATTAATTAGTGCATGTATGCGTATAAAAAGTATATTTTAAGATAATTTAAATATAATATTTATTGTATGGAAATATAATGCACATATATGTTATAGTAGAAGTTATAATGAGAAGTGGTAACTTTGGATGACTTATTAACATAACATCTTAATTATTGTATAGGTTAAAGGTTTGATAATGAAAGAAAAAGAAGTGAGTAATATTAAATGGGAAGGGAGAACAAATATGAAAGTGACGCTGAAAGCAGCAGGAAGGAAGCTGTTTGCAGTGGGATTGTCGTCTTTAATTATGTTTAACACGATTGTGCCAACTATGCAGGCTTTTGCAGCAGATTCAACAAAGGGAATTGAAACTAAGGTAGATAGAACCGAATTAGATAAAGCTGTAAAAACTGCTAAAGATGCTGGAATTCCGGTGAAAAAAGATGACGATGTGGATAAGGGAGTAGCAAAATCCAAGTCCGAGTCCGATGCAAAGGCAGCTGAAATAAAGAAAGACTACGAAGATCAAGTTGTTTCCATTAATAAAGCTATTCAAATGAAAAAAGATTGCGATGCGAAGCAAAAAGAGTATGAGGCTGCTAAAAAGAAATATGATCAGAATTTAGAAAATTATAATAGTGAAAAAAAGGCTTATGATGAGCAGATGGAAAAGTATAAGGCTGATCTAAAAGAGCTTGAAAAACATAAAAATGAAGATGGTTATTTGCGCCAAGCTATAGATCAGAAACTCAAGTTTGAATCTGAGCCTAATGCAAATGTAAGCATTTCAGGTAGTAAAACTTATACGAAAGATGATTGGGATAAACAGGTTAAATCTTGGGGTTACGGACCGGGAAACTGGGGATATGCTTATTTTGAGGCGTTAAACAAAAATATCGCTTCTTCAAGTGATTCAAGAATTATTCTTGAAAAAGGGAAAACGACTACTGTCACATATTCTAACCTTCAGAATTCATATATGGACGGTGTGAAGATTTCGAAAGTTGTTTTTAATTACACTTTGAAATCAACGTCCCCACTACCAAATAAAGTTCCTGCTATTATTAAAAAGGATCCAACTACTACAATTTGGTATACAGACTTCTTTGGTAACACAAATATTGGCGTTAATGTACAGTTTTTTGATGAAAACAATAAATCTATTGATATGTCAGGTGGATTGCTTAGCTTTTCATCTCTTAACAGGGGACACATTCCTAAAGTTCTGGGAAATTGGAGAAATGCTGTTGAGCGAGTTGCAAACTTCAATGGTGACTTCTTGGAAATAAATGGATCCAGTGTAAAAAATCATGGAGGAACTGCATATTCCGATACAAATAATGCAAATAAAGAAGATGGATCTAAGTATAGAGATAAGGAGTGGGATACAGAGACGTCTCCTCTTGCTTGGTATGGAGCTATTGTCGGTAAGGCTAAAGGTACTTCTGTTAATTATGATATGTCATCAAATAATTGCGGAAATATTTGGTTTGCACTTAACTCGAAAATACGAGCTAAGGGTATTCCAAAAAAACCTATAGAACCAAAAAAACCTACACCTCCTACTGAACCTCAGTGCCCTAAAATCGAAGCAAATTATCATTACGATGTGCTTTTCTATCAACCTCCGGTTGAAAAGAAGGTAAATGATCAGAATGACGCGGATATTAATAATAAAGCTGTTTTGAAAGATTCAGTTGTAAAGTTTGTGTTGAATGTAGCCGATTTACCTGCTGGACACGAGAAAATTAACTCTTTGGTGTTTAAAGATAAACTACCAGATGGGTATAAGGTTGATTTGACAGGAACAAAACAAGCAAGTTCTAATTATGATGTGGATTATAATGAAGGTGCTAATGAAATTAAATTTACTGCAAAGTCAGACTATCTAAACACGATTAATGCAGATTTGAGTAAAGAAGCGAAAGTCGCAGCACCTGTAATTACCGGAACCGTTACAAAAGAAGGGACAACCTACAAAAATGATTTTGGTTTAACTATTAATAATGATTATTCAGTTAAATCAAAACCTGTAAAGGTACATACGCCTACTAAGCCTAAGAAAGATGTGTTTAAAGGGAGTGATACAACGAGTATAGACGGTAAACTTGTAAAAGCAGGAGCTGAATTGCGTTATGAGATTACTTATAAGAACACGACTGGAACTAAACAGACTGTAACTATTACAGATAAGATTCCACAATATACAAAATTTGTTTCAGCAGATAACAATGGGACAAATAACAATGGTACTATTACATGGATCAAAGAAGTAGAAAACGATCAGTCTTTTAAAGTTAGTTTCAAGGTAAAAGTGAATGAAGATGTCAATGGTAATCCTATTGATAACACATCACATGTTAAGGATGGATTTAACGAGACAGATACTAACAAGACACACAATCCTACTGCTACCGAGCCTAAGAAGGAAGTATTCAAGGGCGGTACGACAACGAAGATTGATGGTAAACGAGTT
>ERZ773008.3156-NODE-3156-length-10262-cov-13.152542_pt1 | contig 10262 bp, 8 predicted proteins | sample MGYA00580664_ERZ773008 | MGnify/ENA primary metagenome ERZ773008 (study PRJEB29015, sample SAMEA2738016) | human oral metagenome | biome: human oral; feature: human-associated habitat; material: dental | place: China | collected 2048 ... | reverse complement strand
AATTCATCCTTGTCTTTGACACTTTGAGAGAATCCGCGGAACAACTGAGAAGTGATGACTCCTGAGTTTCCACGCGCTCCCATCAAAAGCCCCTTAGCAAAGATATTTGCTGCTTCTCCAACAGTTGAAGCAGAGCGATCAGCTACTTCTTTTGCACCATTTTCAATGGTCATTCCCATATTGGTTCCAGTATCACCGTCCGGTACAGGAAAAACGTTCAATGAATTGACATACTCGGCTTGTTTATTTAAGCGAGTAGCCCCTGCTTGGACCATTTCTTGAAATAAACTAGTTGTAATTTTAGACACGATTATTCTCCCACAATTTTAATGTTTTGGATATAGACGTTGACTGTATCCGTTGTGATTCCAAGTTGATTTTCTAAACTGAATTTGACACGCTCTTGAATATTTTTTGAGACTTCGCTAATCTTTGTACCATAGCTCAAAACAGTGTAAACATCAACCGCAATACTTCCTGCTTCTGTTGTCTTCACAACTACACCCTTAGAGTAGTTTTCCTTACCTAAGAGAGCTTGGAAATTATCTTTAATCGCTTTTTTGCTGGCCATTCCAACCACTCCAAAAATTTCAGTGGCTGCACCGCCTACAACAGTTGCGATGACATCATCGGTCAATTCAATTTGACCATCTTTTGTATTGATTTTTACAGTCATAATTTCTACCTCAAAAGTATTTTATAGTTTATTTTACCATATTTTACGCGGACTGTACAAGAGAGAGTACATCATTAAAAAGGATTCAATCAATATGGAATGTTTCTTTTACTTATCTTAAAACAAACATATCCGTAATCCGCTTTCTTATGCAAAAGAAAATGAACCTCTCAAAGGTCCATCCTTTCGTTAATTAAACGCGTTCAACTTTGCCAGATTTAAGGGCACGTGCTGAAGCCCAAACTTTCTTAGGTTTACCATCAACTAAGATTGTCACCTTTTGAAGATTTGGTTTCACAGTACGTTTTGTTTGGTTCATTGCGTGAGAGCGGTTGTTTCCTGATACAGTTTTACGACCTGTAAAGTAACATACTTTTGCCATTTATACTTGTCCTCCTGATTAGTTTCACGGGCTTTATACCACATACCGTAAAATTTTATCACAATTTTTAAGATTTTGCAAGACTATTTTTCTTATATTTCAAAATTCAAGTAGATCAATGACTTTCTTAAATTTTAAATATAAATAATTCCTAAGCGACCAAAAGATACATCTCCTTTTACATAAAGAGTCTTATCTTTCTCATTGATATTACGGGGATTCGTCACTGTACCAAAAGCATTATCCACATCTAACTCTACACGCCAATTACTTGGTACATATAATGTAGCATTCCCAAAAGATACATCAATATCAAAAGTTGCAGAGTCTCCTTTAATGATAGCATTGTCAAAATAAACCGTAGCATTCCCAAAAGCACAATCTAGTGTTTCATAAGTAAAATCATCCGAATGGATATAGCGTGTACCACTTCCAAAATTGATGTCTCCATTTATGACACGACGAGCATTTTGACCATGATAAATACCCCAAATTCGTTTTGGTTTGAAAATCAATCCAATACCAATAGAAGCCAAAATCCCTGCTAGGAAAATCGTTCCAGATGAGATGGGCAAAAAATGATAGCTGCTATTTGCAACGATTAAGGAAATAATGGCTAAAATAATCCCGCCAGATAAATTTCCTCTCCAAAAATTTTCAATTGCAAAGTAAGCAAATCCAAGCACAACAAGCATTGGCCAAAAATTGAAATCAATAAGTGGAATACCAAAATTTCCTTGTAGCAGCACCCAGCCAGCTAATACCAAAAGCCCCACTCCAAACAATGTTTTTCTCATAATATTTACCTCATTTCACTTAATTTTTCTTTTAAGAATTGAAAATAATGCCTAGACACATGCACTTGCTTATGGGTATCATAAAAGCGAATACTGCTCGTTCCTGAAAAAGACTTTTCTAATGAATAAATTGCTTTAATATTCGTAATCGTTGATTTAGAAATACGACAGAAATACCGCGGCAAACATTCTTCTAGCTCATACAATTTCAGTTTGACTTCATAAGCATTATTTCGAGCATGCGCAAAAATTTTATTTCCATCCGTTTCAAAGAAGAGGATATCTGCTAAATCAACATAATATTCACTCGTATCTTTGTAAAAAAGTATAGATGGCTTGGCAACTTCTTCCAGAGAACGTTGAATGCGCTCTATCTGTTCATCAAAGCGAGGTGCCTTAATGACAATTTCTGCTTCTTCCAGATTCGAATCTAACTCTACTCGAATTTTCATAAACGCTCCCCTCGCTTTTCTTTATTTTATTATAACAATTGTCGCATGAAATTCAAGAGATTTTCAGTAAGTGGTTCATTTGGATAGGTAAGTGGTCGTGAAATCTGAATAGCTTACTTGTTTTTCATGAGCTGACCAGATTATAGCCCCTTTTTACGTACTGTATAAACAACAAAAAAGCCTTCAATTCAATGAAGACCTTCAATGATGCCGATTATAGGGCTTGAACCTACGACCTACGCGTTACGAGTGCGTTGCTCTACCAACTGAGCTAAATCGGCGAAATAAACGTATAAATCTATTCTAGCATGCAAATTTGATTTGTCAAGAGGAAAAGAAAAAATAATGAATCCTATACTACATCACAAACAACTCAAGTCAAAAGAAAATCCCGCCAAAGCGAGATTTTCTTTTTTATTTGGTAAGCTTAATTAAGCTTTACCTTCTGAACCGAATACGTCGATACGTTCTTCAACAGCTTCTGTAATTGCTTCGAAACCTGGTTTCAAGAATTTACGTGGGTCAAAGAGTTTCTTCTTATCGTATTCTGCTTCGTTTGCTTCGTATTCAGCAGCAAATTTACGAGTAGCTTTAGCAAAAGCAATTTGACATTCAGTATTTACGTTAACTTTTGCCACACCTAATTTGATAGCTGCTTGGATTTGGTCATCAGGAATACCTGAGCCACCATGCAATACGATTGGGAAGCCTGGAACAGCTTCTGTCAATTTTTGCAAGTGATCAAGGTGAAGACCTTTCCAGTTAGCTGGATATGGCCCGTGAATGTTACCAATACCTGCTGCAAGGAAGTCAATTCCAGTTTCAACCATTGCTTTTGCATCTTCGATTGGAGCCAATTCACCGTCACCGATGATACCGTCTTCTTCGCCACCGATTGTGCCAACTTCAGCTTCCACTGATACTCCATTTGCATGCGCAAATTCAACCACTTTACGAGCTTTTTCAAGGTTTTCTTCAACTGGAAGATGAGAACCATCAAACATAACTGAAGTATAACCAACTTTGATACATTCAAGTGCATCTTCATAATGACCATGGTCAAGGTGAATAGCAACTGGTACAGTAATTCCCATTGATTCTACAAGGTTTTCGATGAGAAGTTTACATACTTTGTAACCACCCATGTATTTCGCAGCACCCATAGAAGTTTGGATCAAAACTGGAGCTTTTTTAGCTTCTGCTGCACGCAAGATAGCTTGAGTCCACTCAAGGTTGTTTGTGTTAAATCCACCAACTGCATAACCGTTGTCACGAGCTGCTTGGACAAATTTTTCTGCTGAAACGATTGCCATTTGTCAGGCCTCCTATATATTTTTTGGGACATCCCATTTACATTGTTCATTTTATCACTTTTTGATAAAAAAAGCTAGTTTTTCCCATGCTTTAGATTGAATTTCTTCTAATCCAATCAATGTAAACCCTTTCTTTTTTAATCTTGGCTAACTCTAGGAAAGCGTATAAAGAAAGTCAAGCGATCATCCTGCCTTTCAAAACGATAAGGCAATTTCTCATGTTCTAATAAACTTTTGACCACAAAGATCCCCATCCCCGAACCCTTGGCCTTGCGACTAGCATTTCCAGAAAAAGACTGGGCCAATTGTTCTTGTTCTTCAGGACTACAGCTATTCTCGATAAAGAGTTCTCCTTCTCTCTCGCCAATGTAGACCAGGCCACCTGGAGTGGAGTGCTTGATAGCATTACTGATGAGATTCGATAGGATTAGTTTCATGACAGATGGGTTTATGTATGCCTGCTGATGGGTTAGGTTAATGTCTACCTGAAGTTCTCTCTCCTTGGCTAGTAAAGCATAATTCTTGACTAGACTTTGCGTCATCTGAAGGAGGTCAACCTTTTCTTTCTCCTCTCGCAATTCCTGAACAGAAGAAAGAGACAATATCTGGAGAACGTGATGACTGAGGTCATCCACAATCCCCAAGGCAACTCCCAGATAGTGGTCTCTATCTCTATAGCGACCGATATTTTCTTTCATATTCTCAATCAGGATTTTCAAACTGGCCAGAGGTGTTTTCAATTCATGAGAAGCCCCTCGTAGAAACTCAACCTTCATCTTCTCCAGCTGGAGAATAGCTTCATTCTTGTCATGCAAGTCCGCAATAACAGTCAAAAGATGCTGGTAAAGGCTATTGATTTGTTCCTTGAGATCACCAATCTCATCCTTAGAATCCACGCGCAATCGCACTTGGGCATCCAAATCCATCATCCGACGGGTCACCCGCTTGATTTCCAAAATCGGGGCAACAATGGTACGAGCATAGATGTAGGCCACCAAGAGGGAAATCAGAAAGGATGCTAGCAAGGTATAAGGAAGAAATTGGAGACTGATCTGCTCTGCTTCCTTTTGCAAGTCCATGGAAGCTAGAAACTGGAGAGTCATGGTGCTACCATCTTGCGTTTTCACCTCACGCTCCTCGATAAAGAGAGAAGTGGTCTGGCGATCCGTGTCCAGAGGAAGGTTGTCCTTGACTTCTAACTTGTCTTCGGTCATCTCTCCCTTGACAGCCCCTTTGATATCACTGCTCTGGGAATACAAGTCCAACACTTGCTCGATGCTTTGCCTATCTTTTCCGTCTAGGGATTGGGCAATGGCTGTCGCTTTCTGGCCAATAGTTTCCTGACGGTGGCTCAGATAAGTAGAGGGAAAGAGAAAATAAATGGCTAAATGAAGACAAATAACCAGAAGGCTAAAAATTGAGAAGGTATAGATAAAAATCTTTGTAAATAAACCTGTTCGTTTCATTTTCGCTCCAATTTATAACCAACATTGCGCACAGTGAGGATGCAATCCAAGTCTAGCTTTTTCCGCAGTTCCTTGATATAGACATCAATGACACGATCAAAGGGAACCTCATCTGTCGCCTTCCAGACAGCATCGATTATCTGAGAACGGGTCAAGGCCCGTCCTTCATTTTTCACCAGATAGTCCAGAATTTCCAACTCTTTAGCATTGATAGCCACTTCTTGACCTGCGAGGCTTGCACTGTAGCTCTCAAAGTCCACCTTTGTATCCTTATAGGAGAAGACTCGTCCCGTATCGTAGTAGCGCTTGAAAATCGCGTCTACCCTCACTTTTAAGAGGGAGAGGGAGAAAGGTTTTTCCAGATAGCCATCTGCTAGCGAAGCAAAAGCACTCATCTTGTATTCTTCATCCTGAAAAGCGGTCAGCATCAAGACAGGGACCTGGCTGGTTTTGCGAATCTCAGCTAGGACTTCTAGTCCATTGAGCTTGGGCATCTGGATATCCAGTAAAACTAGAGCCACCTCATAGCTGGAAAATTTTTCTAAGGCTTCCTCCCCGTCTGCCGCCTCAATAGTTTCGTAACCGCAATCCGTCAAATAGTCACTGACCCCCTCACGGATCATCTCTTCATCTTCTACAATTAAAATTTTCATACTTTAACTGCTCTCTTTTTTTATTTTTCTTAGAATAAATACCTACTCTATTTATTATAATCTCTTATTGGCCTTTTGTCTTTAAGAAACTTGCTTCTAGATAAAACAAAGAGAGCCTATCGCTCTCTCTGCTCACATTTCACTCCCTATGGAATGAAAATTATTTAGTTGCTTTTGAAAATGTTACAACGTAGTTATAATCTTTCCCATTAGCTTGATAGACATAGTCCTCTTTGAAAGTATAGCCACGTTTGCTCAACTCTTCTTTCTTAGCATCAACTTGGCTCTTGACCGCTGCTTTCACCTGTTCAGTTGATAAACCCTCCGCGATTTCAAGAGAAGCTCCATTGATATCTCCTAGGAAACCTGCAATATCTTTCATTTTATCAAAGTTATAAAATACATTTACTTTGACCTTTTGAGGAGCTGGCTGTTCTAGACTTCTACGATTTCTGCTAGCGCGCGGTTGAACTGCTGGAGCCATTCTGAAACCTGAAGTTCCTGTAGCCTCCTTAGTGAATGTGACAACGTAGTTATAATCTTTTCCATTATTTTTATAGAGATAGTCTTCTTTAACAGTATAACCACGTTTACGTAATTCCTCTTTCTTGGCATCAACTTGGTTCTTGACTGCTGCTTTTACTTGATCATCTGTTGAACCTTCCGCGATTTCAAGAGGAGTTCCATTGATATCTCCTAGAAAACCTGCAATATCTTTCATTTTATCAAAGTTATAAAAAACATTGACTTTAACCTTTTGAGGAGCTGGCTGTTCTAGACTTCTACGATTTCTGCTAGTGCGCGGTTGAACTGCTGGAGCCATTCTGAAACCTGAAGTTCCTGTAGTCTCCTTAGTGAATGTGACAACGTAGTTATAATTTTTCACAGTAGTATCTTGTTCAAAAATAATGTCATTTTTCACATAATACCCTCTAGCAGCTAAGTCTTTTATCTTGGCTTGAATTTTTTCTTTTACTAATTCTTTTGCCTGTGCTTCACTCGTTCCAGCAGGAATTGTAACAGTGTTATCTTCTCCTGGGTCAGATAGGAAACCATGAATATCTGGCATTCCAGCGAAGTTATAACTAATATTTACAGTTCCATCTGGTTCTGATGTTGAACGTGCTACTCTTCTCGCTCTTGCTTGAACTGATGGGGCATTTCTAAAACTTGAAGTTCCCGCTGTAGTTTCTGTTGAAGCTGGTTGTGTTGAACTTCCTTCTGGAGATGCTGTTGAAGTGGATCTTTCTTCAGTAGCAGGCTGTGTTGGGCTGGTTGCCGTAGCTTCACCTGAACCATGACCTATTGCTGTACTACCACCTTCAATCGTAGTTCCATCATTACGTCCATTTGATAAATTATCCTTATCAAAATTTGGTTTTGTATATTTTTCACCAGATATTTCAAGAGAATTAATTATATTTTGATGTTTTTCTGTAAGTATTAATGCCTCTTCTTCATCTTTAGCATTTTTAATGTCATCTACTGCATTCTTTCTTAACTCATATAATTTTGCTTTTAATTTTTCTTTTTCATCTGAGTTTTCAATCTTTTCAATTTCCGCTAATTTAATATTAACAACTGCGTCAATATTTTCTCTTATGCTATCCTGTTTAGTTTCCTCTAATAACTTTTCTTCTTCAGTTTTCGGTTCTGGTGTCGATGGCTCTTCCACTTTTGGCGCTGGTGTGGCTGGAGTCTCTTCTTTCGGTGCCGGTGTTGCTGGCTCTTCCACTTTTGGCGCTGGTGTTACTGGCTTCTCTTCTTTCGGTGCCGGTGTCGATGGCTCTTCCACTTTTGGTGCTGGAGTCGATGGCTCTTCCACTTTTGGCGCTGGTGTCGATGGCTTCTCTTCTTTCGGTGCCGGTGTCGATGGCTCTTCCACTTTTGGCGCTGGTGTTGCTGGCTCTTCCGCTTTTGGATCAGTCGCTGCTGGTTCCTCTGCCTTCGGTGTTGTCGCTGCTGGTTCTTCCGATTTCGGCGTTGTTGCCGATGGTTCTTCCGTTTTTGGTTCAGTTCCTGCTGGTTCTTCTACTTTTGGCGTTGTCGCTGACTCTTCCACTTTTGGCGCTGGAGTTACTGGCTTCTCTTCTTTCGGCGCCGGTGTTGCTGGCTCTTCCACTTTTGGTGCTGGAGATGCTGGTTCTTCTGCCTTCGGTTCAGTTCCTGCTGGTTCTTCTACTTTTGGCGTTGTCGCTGGCTCTTCACCCGATTCTTCCGCTCTTTCCACTACTGGAGCTGATACAGGCTGATAGACTGTGCTATAGTTCACAGCCATTTTTTCAACTTTCTCAGTGACATCTGTTAATTCAAAAGTAACAGCTTTTGTCTCTTGATCTTTCTTGAGTAAGACTTCGTAAGTGCGAACTTCGCCACTTGCACCACTCTCCTTGATGACAATCTTGTGTTTTGTGACTGTATCTGAAATCGTTTCAGCTTCAGTAAAGTACAATTCATTGTGCGGTAAGAATAAATTCTTGCCTGAAGCTTGATTCATTTCTTGGAGTACATCTACAGGGATATTACTTGCTTCGCTGATAACACTTAATGTGTCCCCCCACTTAATAACATACTTAAATAAATCACCTTCTTTTTGAATATCAGCCTTTACTTCTGCAACTGTTCTGGCTACCCAGACACCATCTTGTTCACTGGCTGACACAGTTGGAGCTAAGAAGCCCAACCCCAATAAAATCACACCTGTCGCAACAATTGCACCAGTTCTTAATTTTCTAAAGCCACGGAGGGATAATGTTCCTCTAACATTTGTTTGTCTCATAATGTTTATTTTTCCTCACTAATCTATATTTTCCAAAGTAGACCCTGCCTAGGCCTACTAGCCTATGTTTGCGATATGCACAGGCTTCTACAGATTTATCTATCTATTTTCAAGATAAAGTTTCTATAGATTCTTATGCACAATTCCATATATAAGTTGTGAAATTTCTTTCTGATAAATTCCATATCTTTAGTATATCATGTTTAAGTACTAAAGTACAAAGAAAGCAACTGAAAGCAATGATTTTCACCACTGCTTTCAGCTCTATTTTGTATTGTTAAATAGCCATTCTCTATCCACCATTCTTGAATAGAAAAACAAGATGCAGTTTTTATTCCAGAATAATTTTTTCAAACTTATTCACCATCCAGCAAGAGTTCTTTTGGCTGTTTTCTAAGGAGATTGCTTGAAGCAAGCGCCATAACGAGAACCACTAGAACCAAGGCTAGAACAAAGACGATGATAAAGTCTGATGTCTGAATGGAAATATCTAGGCTCGACAAGGTCTTGCTAAAGCCATCTACTTCTGCACCGCCACCAAGGTTAGAGGCTTGAGCAGCCTTGCTAGCCTGTTTGGCAACACCTGAAGTGACATTGGCAAGAACAGTATTTCCGATTGCACGGGCAGTGTAATTAGCTAGGAAGTAAGCAGAGACAAGAGCAGGGATGGCAATCAAGATGGATTCGGTGATAAATTGACCCAAGATACTTGCCTGCTTGAGACCAATAGAGAGGAGAATTCCCACTTCCTTACGACGGGCATTGATCCAAAGACTAAGCAAGAGTGCAAGGAGAAGGACTGAAAAGCTCAAGCTACCCCAGAAGAGGAGGTTGGCCATCTTGTACATGCCAGAGATGGATTGCTCGAGAGCTGGGTAGTTAGAGGAGCTCTTCACAAGTGTGTAGCTCTTCCAGTTGATACCACTGATACCATTCAACTCTTTCATGACATCATCCAAGTTCTTGTCTGCTGTTACAAAGAAGGTTGCGTCCCCATAAATGGCTGTGTCTTCTGTGTATCCATAAAGTTTTGCAGCAGTATGGATGTCTGTGATAGCTGTGTTTTCGTAAAGCTCTTGTGAGTAGGTAACTGCCGACTTATTGTGACCATCAAAGAGACCCTTGATTGTCACTTCGACTGTTTCCTTGGCACCTTTTTCATTATCTGCATCGTAGATGTTGGAGTCCAGTTTAACCTTGTCCCCTACCTTCCAGCCGTGCTTGGCTGCCAAGTCCTTGTGCATGAGGATCTTATCCTTGTCGTCGTTGGTTAAGTGCTCTCCTTCGACCAGTTTATAAGAACCAGAGACAAACTTATCTTCTTTTGAGGAGTCATTGACGCCTGTAATCATCAAACTACTTCCAAAACGTTTGGCACGATCAGCAGTGAGGTTTTTCTTGGTTTCTGGCGTTTCGATGAGTTCATATCCAGTCAAATCTCCAATGGCGTTGATGCGTTTAACATAAGACTCGATGGCCTTGTTTTCGGTGATTTTTTTGATGTCTTCACCCTTGATATTCCCAGCACCACGAGGCGTTCCTTGGTTGACGCGACGATTGATTTGCATGGAAAAACTATTGGTGATATTTTTAAATGTCTCCTGAGAAGCCTTGGCAGTAGCTCCCTTGATCGACAAGCCGACCAAACTCAAGCTCGCCATGAGGAGAATAATCAGGAAGATAACAATCGATTTGAAAAACTTCCTTGTAACATAGGCAAATGCGTTGTGTAACATAGGTTCCC
>ERZ773008.3153-NODE-3153-length-10270-cov-10.084190_pt1 | contig 10270 bp, 10 predicted proteins | sample MGYA00580664_ERZ773008 | MGnify/ENA primary metagenome ERZ773008 (study PRJEB29015, sample SAMEA2738016) | human oral metagenome | biome: human oral; feature: human-associated habitat; material: dental | place: China | collected 2048 ... | reverse complement strand
CGAAAATCCTGAAGTTGATAAAGCATTGATAAATTTTCTTTGGGCAAAATAAAAAGCAAGAAATCTGACCTACATCTTTGATAAGAAAAACTTTAGCTTTATGTACTGTTTTATATATAGGCTGTTCCTTTTTGGGGGTATAATTGAATCTAATACAAGAAAGCAATATTGATGGTGGTTATAATTTAAACTACTTGTTCATATTGTTTAATAGATTTGCAGATAACTATAGATAAGAGTGAGAATTTCAAACTTGATTCGTTATTACGTCAGGTTAGAAAGTATTCATCTGGTGAACTCTCTCTTATTAATGGTTACTATGAACTTAATGCAGTCCTTGAGGCAATTCGGCGCAGTCGTTTGACTAAAGTCCCCAAAAAGACATTGAGTCTTGTGTCTAAAGAATTAATAAATGTTCAGAGGAGGTTGAAGTTAGCTAAGTTACATTTGCAAAATATAATTGCTGACTTTCGAGGTTTAGACCCAGTCGAGAACAAAAAGTTAAAAGAATTAGATAACCAAATAGAACTATACTATCTGAATTTAAATAAATATATTCAAAAAGTCACAATGATAAATGTAATTATTTGCAACCTGACGATTCGAAGCTCAGATATGGAAGTGAACGCAGTTGCAGAACGATTAGGCTCTCTGGGCTTTAAGAAATACTCGTTTAAAACTATTTTGAAAAAGTGGAACAAGTTTGAAACTGAATTCAATAATCAAAATCTTGAATTAATGGATTCATCTGAAATACAAGCGATAATAGATGAGTATGTTGAAGAAGCGATTGATTTTTCAACATCTAAAGATGATTTCAACAAATTTATTCAGAAATTATTATCCGATATTAGAAAAACTCTTTCAATTTCAGATGATAATGATGCATTGTATCTAGATATTAAAAAGAAGCTTCAGCAGCCCAAGGAGGATTGCCTTGAATATGCCAAAAATATTGATATGAGATTAAAAAATTTCTTAGAAAACCGAATATACTAAAAGCCAAGCGATTGTGCTTGGCTTTTAGTATTCATCTAGTTCATGTTTGATTATGTCTTCAACATTACATTCAAGGATTTCACATAATTTATCAGTTGTTTTTGTTGTTATTGGTTCACCTAATTTCATTCGATGTAACGTATGTGCGGAAATTTTTTCAACCTTGATTAAATAATATTCTGAAATTCCTCTTTTATTCAAAGTCTCATAGAAGGGGTTATATGAAATCATGTTATTACTCGCTCTTAAATTCTCTTATATAAACAATATGGTAACATTACCAACATATTGACTATACTCAATTTATTGAGTATAGTTTTAGATAATAAACATATTAGAGGTAAAAAATGGAAGTTTTATTCTCTCTCAAGAGATTTTTAACCCTAAAAAATAATCTGATCCCCTCAATACAAAATAGAATAAAAGAACTTGGAAGAGAAATTTTTCAAGCTGAGGTTTCTCTAAATGGGATTTCAGATGAAAAAGTATTTCTTGAGGACTTTAGATGAGATATTCGAACAAGAGGATTTACTATTTTCAATCTGATTCATCTGCCGTCCCTGATTGCGTTTATAATCTTTCTTATAGTTGTATCACTAGCCTTAGCAGGGGTTACCATTATTGGTGTCATTATAGAAACAATTATTCGAACTTTTATACTTTTCCAAGATTTTGAGTTTGAGGATACATTCTTCTATATCCCAATAAAAGCGGTTGAAGACTTTATCTATTATCCACCTTCAATACCTGTTCCAATTGTGGTTGGGCTTTTGATAGTCTGGGTTCTATATAGCATCAGACAGGTTAGGAAAAATAGAATCCACTATGAAAATATTGTTATTCCAGAGAATAGAAAGAAAAACGCTCTCGTCCCTGGAAAGCGTAGACAACAACAATTAGTGGTAGATAATCTGAAAAATACCTTGAAATCCACTGAAGCTCAACTACTGAACCATCAAAATGAAATTATGAATATTATGAATACCATTTCCATTCCCAATCAGTATTGGACTAATGATGAAGTCATAAATTTCCTCATACAAAAATTAGAATATAGGCAAGCGAAGACCATCGGAAAAGCTTTGAATCTTTGGGATATAGAAGTATCGACTAGAAGAGTTGAGCAGGCATCGAAAACTGTTATAAAAGAGACGAGAGAATCAGATGCTCGTCTGGCTAGACAACGTGCAGAACAACACGCGCAAGAGCAACGTAACATTAGAGATAATACCGAAGCTCAAAATAAAGTAGCAGAAGAATTAAAACGAAGGAATGACCGTTCTGAGTTCTATGATGATATTGCGAAGAAAAACGGTTGGTTATAAATAAGGAGATACACTATGAACAAAAAGAAATTTTTAGCTAGCTTTACACTATTGGTATCTACGGTACTCTTATTTGCTTGTCAGAGTAATAAAAGTACCACAAAATCCTCTGAAAAGATTGTTGAAACCTCCTCTTCATCAAAAGATGCAATCTCCGAGGAACAAAGAAATAATTGGTTGAAGGAGTTTTATGAAGAAGAAGCTGAAACTGATGGTTCAAACTACCATAATGAGATTGAAGAACGTAGTCAAAAAGCATGGAATGAGAATCAAACCAACATCTTCAACGGACAGGCTAGCATAAATGTTACTAATGACTACCTTCCTTCTGAATTGACAAAGCTAAATGTCACGATTGACGGTTATGATGAAGCAACTAGAAGATTGAAAGTTACTGTTACTAACAACTATGATGAAACACTGATTGGAACAACAACCAATTCAAACAATAATAACCTGTACGGAACGAATTTCACTCTATATGGTTATACAACGTTGTCAGGACGTTCTGAGAGGGTTAAAATTGCTCAGATTGCTCTTGCTAGTGATTTACCAGCTGGGAAGTCTATTCAACTAGAAATTCTTCCATTGGCTCTTGCAAATCGTCAAACTGATTATGCTAAAAAAATGCAAAATAGTGAGTTAGATTCCAAATACTACTTACTATCAACCGATTACGGCAATGCTTTATGGGATATTACTAAAGACCAAGTAATGGGTGAAGAGATTATTTCAGAACAAATAGTATTATCTAGCCTTACGAATATCTACATTGTACCCAAGCTAGTATTTGAAACTTACCCATCTACAGCTCCAAGTGATTCAGAGCTAGAAAATCTAATTTCAAACAATTAAAGAAAAGAGCAGACTGATGAACATAAAGAAACTAATATTGACCCTACTCACTCTAACGCTGACAATTGTCCTTTGTGCTTGTGGTAATCAATCGAATACTAATGATAGTCAGCTATCAGGAACATATTCATACGAAAAAAGCGGTATTGATGGTTCTGAAATGGGATTCGAAGACGAAGAATTGACATTGCATTACGAACTAAAAGTAAGTGGTGATGAAAACATATTTAATATCAATCTCCTTTCAGAGATAGGCAATAATGTGAAGTATCTCTATTCCGAGAAAGTAGCTATTGATACAGACAAACAGATTATCAGTGATAACAATGGTACTGAGCTGAAATATTCAGTTTCTGGAGATTCTGTAACAATGCCTGATTTAGCAGGAGATAGTGGTGAAACAGTAACATTAAGTAAATAGAATAAACCAAAAAAGAGAGCTTGATATGTAATCTATCAGGCTCTATTCTTGTAAGATTGTAAGTAATATTTTATATTAATCATCTAATTACAGTTTTTTTACATTTTTTATTAATATTTCTGTATTGTCAATTAAAAATTTCCCATCATTATTACTAATAAACTCATTGATATATTTAAGAATACAAACATAATGATTATAGTAAACGTTATATGTATTTACATCTAAACAGAAGTGAGTTAAAGCAAATTTAACATGGTCAGTTCGTTTAATATCGGTGAAATCTACGATTTTTGCTCTTTTGGTATCAATTTTCTTTCCTAGAGCATATCTATTCGGAATTTCGTTATTATCACTATTATGAATGATACTATAGTCATTCATAATGGGTGTATTTACTTTAAAATTTTCAAAAAAATGTTCTCTATTAATAAAAAGATTATGGGATTTTAATTCCTTAATTAATTTAATAATGGGTACATACAGGTTTGTATTAAACATATTAATAGAGGTGATTCTATCTAACTCGTTTGTTAATATTTTAATTTGCTCGTCATAGCTTGTAAATAAGTTAAAACCCAGCAATTCATGCGAAAGTAGTCTATTTATTTCTGTAGGAGTCATATTTAAAACATTAGTAATTGCTTCAAAAGAGCAGACAGTTTCACTTCCATATAAAACCTTTATAATTCTTGATATGATATTAATAAAGCATGAATAGATTTTTATACTATAAAAGTCACTAACTTCTTGGACTTGTTCTAAAGTATAGTAATTCTTATCAATTATTTGTTTAAATATATCAGCTAACTTTTTCCTTGTTTCGGAAATATTGGATGTTTCATAAGTTAGAATTCGTCTATTACGTAAATCGAAAGGTAGTTCTGAAACATCGCCAAAATCAGAATTGAACACACAAATAACTCTATCCCACCCTAGACAATTTACTGCATATCCTAATTCAAATAATACGTTAGGGTTAGGAGTTCTTTTACCATTTAAACTACTGTTTATAATTGATATATCTGCTATAAATAGGCCACACTTATCAATTTTGGTTAATATTGAATCAACAATATCTGGACTACCTAGAACACCTTTTGTATCTCTGTCAATTTCAGTGATAAGAGAGTACGGAGAATCTTGGTTCATTTTTTTCAATGCTAATTTTATAGAATTCTCAATTAAATTTCTATTTGTTTTATTCGGTAAGTCAGATTGCCATGAAAAGAATATTGTAGTCATAAAAAGCTCCGATAGTTAATCAGTAGAATATTATTTATGAATGAATTTGGTTAGCAATAACTACGATGTTTGAGTTCCTCATTTATTTTGATAATATAGAAAATTAATATGAGCAGAATGAGATGATAGTCATACTCATATTGCTGAATAGAATCATAAATAGGTACTCCATGCAAATACTTATTTCTGATTCCCCAGCTATTGTCATATGATTTGTTATTTAGGACAAAATTCAAATAATTAATTTCTTGAATTGAAAATAAGGTATCCGAAAATATTAACCATCCATTATCAAGCATCCTATCAGCACTGAGTTTTTCAGATTCAGATAAAGATATACTATTAACAGAGCCATATAAGAACATTTTTTCTAAAAGACTTATTTGGGACATATCTTTAAAAGATATAACACCTGTATCATTTTGGCAAATTCCAGCATCTATTAGTAGTTTTATGTAATCTATTTGATATTCATGAAAATTTGCATAACTCAAGCATTGTTGTGAAATTAATTCCTTAAAGTTGCTTCCTTTGTATTCCTCATTAATAAAATGAATAGGACTTTGGTCAGAGAATAATAAATTAACAATCTGTTGAATATTATTATCTGAATTATTCATTGAGAAGTATTTTCTTTTAGTAAAACTCTGCAAAGATTCAATTGAAGGAGTAGAAGTAATATTATATAAATTTACATCAATAAGCCCTTCTTCACTCAATAATTTGTATTGTTTTCTTAATGATTCTTCGATTCTAAAAAGTGTTGCTGTTTTATTTCCCGTTGTTTCTGAAATTGAAGGCACATCAAAATGTATCCAATCAATACCGTACTGATTAGTCAGGAAAATATCGAAAAACCAAGTAATGAAATCTTCAATTCTTAGACTGAATTTCTGTAGTATTTTTGATAAAGCAATCAGTTTCATCACGTATAGTTGATGCTTGACTGAGAAGTAAAAACCAAATTTATAGTGATTTCTAGTCGAAATGCCTAACGTTCTTTCAAGTACCCCCATCTCTAGTTGAGGAAAGCTTGCTAATGCAAAAGTACCAACACTTGTGCTCAGTTCAAAGTCTTTACAAAAATAGTCTAATATATTTTGAAAATTATGTTTTTCAAAAAGTTTAGCACTATCTATAAAAGTTGATATTGTATATTCATATTGTTTTGGCCTAGATCCACCTGTTGCGACTGCAATAGGATTATACAAACCTTTTTCAATTCCCTCAATATGAAGTTCCCTACTCTTTTTAATTGCGTAATAGTACGCTTCCTTCTTTGTATATACTCTAATATCAACTTGAATTCCAAAATCCTTATCATTAAAACTAGAATTAAATTCTTGAATTTTTTTGTCAATCAACAGTTTTTGTTTATCTGTAAGTTGAAAGTATCTATTCTTATCGAAACCTTTTATAGGGTTTCTTAAAATTTTTAAATAATTTATATTCACATCGGGGTCACAAATATATTTTTCAATTAAATCATTCCACTCTAAATTTGTGATATTACTTGGGATAACATTTTTACATGAATTTGAATCTACAAAATTATCGAGTAATATTTCAAGATGAGAGGGTGAACTCAGAAAAAATTGCTTAATGAAAGTAGGATACTTTTTTAGAAAATAGGTATTTTTTAAGAGATGACATAAATGTAGATTGGATTCTATAAAATATTGCACAAACTCTACTTCACTAATTTTTTGACCATAGTTAAATAATGTAAATATCTCAAAAAAGTCTTCACGATAGTTATATTCGCTTTGTAGAAGTTTTATGTTATTTAAAATCTCATCTTTCGGAGCAGAACCAAAATAATTATTTTGTAGTTGAATCATCGAAGGAAGAGATTTCTTTATTTTTTCAATATAGCTTAGCGACCAGTCAATTGAAAAAACCTCATTTTCTATGAATTTGATAATATTATAAAATTCAAGGGCTTCCAAAAAAGAATTTAGACTATAAGAATTCGATAAATAAGCATCTAAAATTTCTTGAATTCTTGGAAAATAGAAACCGATAGATAAGTCATTTACATCATAAAATTTTACTCTAGAAATCATATATATTTTTTACATTTGAAAAATAAAATTACGTGCTATAAAAATACTTTGTACTTTTTATTATAAAAATCCCTCCAAAAATGTTGGTCAAAAAAATTTTTAACTAACTTTTCGAGGGGATTTAGGGGGGAATCAAATGAAGATACACCCTTTTTAGACTATTTTGTTCCTGCTAAACTGCTGTAGAATCGCTATTTTGAAGGTAAATCAAGCCTCTCCATTACTCCCACTCAACGGTTGCAGGTGGTTTACTTGTAATATCATAGACGATACGGTTAACATGATCCACTTCGTTTACGATACGTACTGAGATTTTTTGAAGGACATCCCATGGAATTTTGGCAAAGTCAGCAGTCATACCATCGATAGAAGTGATCGCACGGATTGCAATCGTGTAGTCATAAGTACGACCGTCACCCATAACGCCGACTGAACGAACGCCTGTGTTAACTGTGAAGTATTGCCAGATATCGCGATCAAGACCAGCTTTAGCAATTTCCTCACGAAGAATAGCGTCTGACTCACGAACGGTTTCAAGTTTTTCTTCAGTAATTTCTCCCATGACACGGATAGCAAGGCCTGGTCCTGGGAATGGTTGGCGCCATACGATATGGTCTGGCATACCAAGCTCTGTACCAAGGGCACGAACTTCGTCTTTATAAAGAGTGTTGAGTGGTTCAATCAATTCAAACTGCATGTCTTCTGGAAGACCACCCACGTTGTGGTGTGACTTGATAGTTTGAGCTGTATCTGTACCAGACTCGATAACGTCTGTATATAAGGTACCTTGAGCAAGGAATTTCACATCTTTGAGCTTGCTTGCTTCGTCATCAAAGACATAAACAAACTCGTTACCGATGATTTTACGCTTTTGCTCAGGATCAGAAACACCAGCAAGTTTGTCAAGGAAACGTTTTGCAGCGTCTGCTTTGACGATATTCAAACCAAACTTACCACCAAGCATGTCCATAACTTGGTCAGCTTCTCCTTTACGAAGAAGACCGTGGTCTACAAAGATACAGATCAATTGATCGCCAATTGCTTTCTGAAGAAGAACCCCAACAACTGAAGAGTCAACCCCACCTGAAAGGCCAAGAAGGACACGTTTATCTCCAACTGTTTCACGGATTTTTTTGATCTGCATATCAATAAAGTTATCCATTGACCAATCGCCTTTAGCTTTACAGATGTTAAGGGCAAAGTTACGAAGGATATCATTTCCGTATACAGAATGACGAACTTCTGGGTGGAATTGGATACCGTAAATGTGTTTATCTGGATTTTCAATGGCTGCGTAAGGGCAATCAGCTGAAGTCCCTGTACGAACAAAGTCAGCAGGAATCTCAGTAACTGCATCACCATGGCTCATCAAAACAGTCTGTTCATCAGGTGTTGATTCAAAAAGAGCTGATGGTGTGTGAGTTAGGGTTGATTGACCATATTCACGATTTCCAGCATCACCTGCGGGAACAACTTTTCCTCCAAGTTTATGGGTCAACAACTGCATACCATAACAGATTCCCAAAATAGGAATTCCAAGTTCGAAAATTTCTGGGTCAATATCGAATGAACCATCTTCGTATACAGAGTTTGGACCACCTGAAAGAATGATTCCTACCGGATTGATTTCACGAACTTCAGCAGCTGAAATTTTATGGCTCTTTAATTCTGAAAAAACACCAATCTCACGGATACGGCGTGAAATCAGCTGGTTGTATTGGCTACCATAGTCCAAAACGATGATTTTTTCTACATCTTGCAAATCAGTTGAAATGTTGCTCATCTTTTTCCTTTCTCAAAAGAAATATCTTTTTCCAATATTCTATCACAAATAAGGGCGAATTACCAACTAAACAAGGCAAAGTTTGACTTTTTCTAGTTTATTGGGGTACAATAGAGAAAAGATAGAAATGAAGTGAAAAATATGTTACCCGCTTATATGAAAATCCATGATCAGATTAAAAAGGATATTGACGAACATCGTTGGGCCATTGGTGAGAGACTTCCCAGTGAACGAGATTTAGCAGAGCAGTTTGCGGTTAGTCGCATGACTCTCCGCCAAGCTGTATCTCTGTTAGTCGAAGAAGGCGTCTTAGAGCGCCGCGTAGGAAGTGGCACCTTTGTTTCTAGTACTCGAGTACAAGAAAAGATGCGAGGGACAACCAGTTTTACTGAAATTGTTAAGTCCCAAGGTAAAGTACCCTCTAGCCAGCTCATTTCCTACAGAAAAACAATTCCCAATGAGCAGGAAGTTGCCAAGCTAAGAATTTCTCCTACCGAAAATATTATCCGAATGGAACGGGTCCGCTATGCCGACCAAGTTCCTCTAGTTTATGAAGTTGCTTCTATTCCTGAAAAATTCATTAAGGACTTTAAAAAAGAAGAAATCACCAGTCATTTCTTCCAGACTCTACAAAAACATGGCTACCGTATCGGTAAATCACAGCAGACTATTTATGCTCGCCTTGCTAAAGAAAAAATTGCCCACTATTTGGAAGTTGAAAAAGGGCATGCTATTCTTGGTTTGACTCAGGTTTCCTACCTAGAAGATGGTACTGCTTTTGAATATGTAAAAAGTCAATATGTAGGCGAACGCTTTGAATTTTATCTTGAAAATAATTAGATTACTATGCAAAAACTCTCTGTCACGGACAAAGAGTCTTTTTATTTTTCTAAGAGTAAATCTTTCAAAGAAATCAGAGTTACAGCAAACAATATCATTGCCATACCAAGAAAATCAATGGGATAAAATTGTTCATTCATAATTAGGAAAGCAAAGAAAACCGCCGAGATTGGCTCAATTGAAGCCAACAAACTTGACTTGACCGGCCCAATCAGACTGGCTCCTTTTAGAAAGGCTGTATAGGCAAAGACAGTCCCGATAAGAATAATACCTGCAAAAGCAAGGAGAAAATCAAGACTAGTCGGTATATTGGCCTGTAGAACCCCTGTAAAAGGAAGGACGACCAAACCAGCTATGACCATTCCCACACCAATAACCAAACTACTCCCCCACTTCTTAATCACGGCTATGGGCAAAATGATATAAAGTGCATAAGTTAGTGCAGAAAAGAGACCCCAAAACAGGCCTGCAGGTGTCATGGATAACTGATTCAACTGCCCATGAGTTGCAATCAAGAAGGTCCCTCCAATGGCTAATATGATGGAAATAATCTCTCCCATTGTCGGTGCCACCTTATCCTTGATACAGCTATAAATCAAAATCCCGACAGGACAAACATACTGAAGTACTGTCGCGGTACCTGCATTGGTCTCCTGAATAGCAGTTAGATAGGCAAATTGATTGAGGAAGAGACCAATTAGAGCAAAAATAAGAAGAGACAGCAAACTCTTTCTAT
>ERZ773008.3152-NODE-3152-length-10275-cov-28.327299_pt1 | contig 10275 bp, 9 predicted proteins | sample MGYA00580664_ERZ773008 | MGnify/ENA primary metagenome ERZ773008 (study PRJEB29015, sample SAMEA2738016) | human oral metagenome | biome: human oral; feature: human-associated habitat; material: dental | place: China | collected 2048 ... | reverse complement strand
CCCTAAACGTTTGTTACTACACTTCTGTTTGTCAATATCAATTATCTCAAAGATCTCTTAAAGTCAAACCACCCACGTCACCGCTAAGCCGTTCGTTTCTTTTGCGAGTGCAAAGGTAGGGAAAAATCACCCAAACTTCCAAATAAGCACGCAAATTCATGCGACGACAAGGCAATTTTCCGACCAATTCGCGCGCGTGCATTATATATAATCATACCACGAAGCAGGTGAGATATTTCTTCCTCCTAAGAAGCCACACCCCACACCCAAGCAGAGGACGGAGCATACACTGCAAGACCTTCATCCGCCGATCTCTACGGATAGGGATAGCGACCTATATTGGTCAGTGAGCCGACCTATATAGGTCCGCGTGACGAGCTATATAGGTCCGTGAAGCAACCTATATAGGTCAACCCAACGACCTATATAGGTTCACACCACCCTCACATATAGATGCACCCACAGACAAAAAGCAGGGAGCACACAGCACATCAGCTGTATGCTCCCTGCTTGTATGGGATGGGACTTGGCTTCGCTTAGACGAGGTCTTGGCCGGGACGGAGACGAAGCATCTCCTTGGGGACGGCTTGGCAGATCACCTCACTCAAGCGGTCTACGACGGTGTGACGCACATAGTCGCGGTGATGCACCAGCGTGACACAGCGCGCAGGACGAGGTAGCGCAAAGGGGCGAATAAGCTCGCTCTGCTCGGCACTCAGCGTCTTAGTCGCCAGCTCAGGTACAAACGTCACGCCATTGCCCTGCTCGACGAAGTGCATAAAGGTCTCCAGACTCCCACGGCTGTAACTGAAGCGCTGATTGGGCGCATTCTTCAAGTGACAGAACTTCACGAGCTGGTCACGGAAGCAGTGCCCTTCGTCCAAGAGCCAAAGTTGGTAGCGCCCGACTTCGGCCGAGCGGATGGAGGTCTCCTCGAAGAGCTCGGAGCGACGGGGCACATAGCCGAGGAATTCCTCGAAGAAGAGCTGACGATCGACAAGCAACTCATCTTCCGATGCCGAGGCGATCAGCGCGACATCGATCTGCCCCGAGAGCAGGCTGGCGACGCACTCGCTGGTCTTGAGCTCCGTGATCGTGATCTTCAGATCAGGAAGATGCTTGCGCAGCAGCGGCAGGACGAGTGGCAGGAGATAGGGTGCGATAGTCGGCAAGACACCGAGGCGAAGCGCCCCCGTGAGTGCCTCTTGCTCCTCGCGAATGACCTCCTTGACCTGTGCGACCTGCAGGAGGATGACAGCAGCTTGATCGAGAATACGACGTCCGACTGCGGTCGGGATGATGGGCTGGTGGCTACGGTCGAAGATCTTGACACCGAGTTCGTCCTCGAGCTTCTGGATCATCGTGCTCAAGGTCGGTTGTGTCACTTGGCAGTGGTCGGCGGCGCGCCCGAAGTGACGGAACTTGTCCAGCGCCTGGATGTACTCGAGCTGCTGTATGTTCATAGGGTAGATGTGTGGAAATAGGGAGGTTATTACTTAGCCATCAACTCAGCGAAGAGATCTTCCCACTGCTTCATCACGTTATCCAAGGAGAAGCGCTGGGAGTTAACCTTAGCAGCTTGCCCCATCCGACGGCGAAGCTCTTCGTCTTCGATCAGCTGACGAAGGCGGGCGGCGAAAGTCTCCTTATCGCCGGGCTCCACGAGGAAGCCATCCTGCCCATTGCGGATCACATCACGAGGACCACAGGGACAAGCATAAGAAACCAATGGAAGACCCATTGACTCCGCCTCGATAGTCACCAGCGGTAAGCCTTCAAAGACAGAGGAGAGAGCAAAGATAGAGGCAGACAGATAGTGCTTTTGGATATGTGGGGTAGAGGGACACAACTCGAACTGCGCCTCCAATCCATGCTCCTTGACCCGCTGCAAAATGCGCACATCCACATAGCCATCCCCGACAATACGTAGCTTCCAATCTGGATAATCCTTAGCGATGAGCGCCCAAATATCCACGAGCTCAGGAAAATTCTTCTGGTTATCCAGATGACCAACCCCTAAGATAATCTTCTCTCGATTCGTGCTATACACATCAGAGGACACCGTAATTGGGTTGGGAATAACACTCGCCGTAGGGCAGTGCGAGCAGTAAGTCTTATCCTCTTCGGTCAGTACAACCAATCGATCAAACTGGCGATCATATCGCCCCTGCTTGTAGGTCAGCCAACGATTCCAGAGCGTAAGGAGACCTGACTTAACTCTCCTAAGCAGGGTTACATGAGACATCTGCTTAAGATACAGTGAATACAGAGCAAAGTTTGCATTCCTCCAAATATGATGTTCTATAATCTTCTTGCTCCCATCCTTAATCTGGTAGAGAAATGTCCCTTCATGCCAACCTGCGGCGACCGCTATATCGGGGCGAATCTCAGCAAAGAGCTCCTCTAACAGCTCCTTATGCTTGCGATACTTGGGAAGATTACGTCGGTAAGCCTCGAAGCGAGAGATCGCTCCCTGCACTTCATAACACAAGCCTAAGTCAATGTGCTTGATACTGGGATGTAAAGGGTAATAAGGAGGGCGTCCAGCATGACCAGTCGTCACAAGGTACACCTCATGCCCATGCTCAGCAAGCCAATTGGCCTTCACCGTCGTGACACGCTCAATCCCTCCTACAGAATAGGTCCCAAAAAGACAATAGACAATCTTCATATTATTACTACATGTTATTCAACATACTAAGGCCGCTATTCCCCCAGTCTATAGCTAATAGCTATTACAAATCTACAAATCATTCAGCCGTCAGCTCGGCGAAGAGGTCTACCCACTGCTTCATCACATTCTCCAAAGAGAAGCGCTGGGAGTTAATCTTAGCGGCTTGCCCCATCCGACGGCGAAGCTCTTCGTCTTCGATGAGCTGACGAAGGCGGGAAGCGAAAGCTTTTTGATTACCAGGCTCCACGAGGAAGCCGTCCTGCCCATCTCGGATGATGTCACGTGGACCACAGGGACAAGCATAGGATACCAAAGGAAGGCCCATCGACTCGGCCTCAACAAGAACGAGCGGTAAGCCTTCAAAGGCAGAGGTCATAGCATAGATGGAGGCGGAGAGATAGTGCTTCTGAATCTCCTTAGTAAAAGGACACAGCTCGAACTGTTCTTCCAATCCGTACTTCTTCACCCTATTCAAGATCCTTACATCGGTATAGCCTTCGCCAACGATCCGGAGCTTCCAGCCGGGGTACTCCTTAGCAATGAGCGCCCAAATATCCACGAGTTCGGGAAAGTTCTTCTGATTATCTAACCGTCCAACAGCCAAGATCACCTTGTCGCTCAAGGAAGATACCCCCGAAGAAGGAGTCGTAATAGGGTTGGGAATAACGGAAGTCGTGGGACAATGCGTACAATAAGTCTTATCCTCTTCGGTCAGCACGACCAAACGATCGAACTGTCGATCATATCGCCCCTGCTTATAAGTCATAAGATTCCCCCACAAGGTACGGAGCCAATACTTGAAGTGCGTCACGGCTGTCACATGGTCAAGTTCTCGCAGGTAGACGGGATACAGAGCGACATTAGCATGACGCCATGCATGATGCTCAATGATCTTCTTACTGCCATCTTTTAGCTGGTAGAGGAAAGAGCCTTCGTGCCATCCAGCTGCCACGGCGATGTCAGGACGGATATCTGCAAAGAGTTTCTCCAGCTCTTCTCTGTGCCTGCGATACTTCGGATAGTTACGGCGATAAACAGTAAAGCGAGAGAGCTCTCCAGCCTCATCATAGCACAGCCCAAGATCAATATGCTTGATACTCGGATGTAGTGGATAGTAAGGCGGACGACCTGCATGACCCGTCGTCACGAGATACACCTCGTATCCATGCTCCGCAAGCCAATTAGCCTTAACCGTCGTGACACGCTCAATACCTCCAGTAGAGTAGGTGCCAAAGAGACAATAAGCGATCTTCATACTACGCGTATACCATTAATGGGCGACAGTACACCCAGTCTTCTCACAAAGATACAGATATCAGGGGAATAAGTCTTCACACACGACCAACTCACTGCGCCCCAACACAGAGGCGACAAGCTGCAAACACAAAGTATGAACCGGAGGAGAAACAAAAAAAGAGAGGTATCACACGCTGCTGCGTCGCAATACCTCTCTTCTTCTTTGTGGTGCCACCAGGAATCGAACCGGGGACACAAGGATTTTCAGTCCTTTGCTCTACCAACTGAGCTATGGCACCATCATAAGTCTTAGCAACTCTAACAGCGGAAGCGACGAGATTCGAACTCGTGGTACGGTTGCCCGTACGGCAGTTTAGCAAACTGCTGGTTTCAGCCACTCACCCACACTTCCTTGTCGCTTCGTAGCTCTCGAATTGCAGTGCAAAGATAGCACACATCTTTCATACTACCAAATCTCCCCGACGATTGAGCGAAAGTTCCCGCCTTCACCCCACCTATTCCTATTCGGCCCAGACCTTCATCCTCTCAACATAAAGCTCTCACAACCTACACATAACACATCCTTCACTCGAAGGGGCTGCCAAGTCATTCAATCAATCAGAATTCTCCGAACAGCGAAACCACATAGTAGCCTCCTCGGACTAATCGATAGCCAGCAAGTGACAACTCCTTACTCCAAAAGGATGCTCATCTCAGCCTAAATCTCACCTCACACCAATTCATCAGCTCTTCCACCTCAAAACAGCCACCATAGGGTAGTAGGGAGTAGAATGTAGACTTAAGCAAAGTGACAGCTCTCTGATCAACGTAATAAAGAGGAGAAGGGCAACACCCTCAGTGGGAACCGACCTCTAGCTTCAAGTCATAGAGCATCTCAACGAGACCTTGTCTTTGGTCTTGTGCAAGTGTTTGATCTAGATGAAGTCGGACTATTTGCCCTGTAATGCAAAGTCGAATATTCTGATATAGTTGACGTAGCGGACTCGATGGGTTCCATAATCTTAGAGCCCCGCATAGAGCTTGAACAAGGCTATTCTGATATTCTGGGATCGTGTCTTCATCTACACCTGCATAACAGCTACAATCCTCTTCTCGAAGCTTACACATTTCCTCCCAAGTCGCAGGAATTTCCCCAAAGCCAATTGCATTTACCCACTGCTGGGATTCTGTGAAATCATTCGACCTACAAGAAATCAGCAAACTCCTAGATCGATTCGGAAGAGATAAAGCATCCCTCCCAAAGAGAGGCTGAAGTTCCCCGCCTTGAGGTGATCCGTACAAACAATAACTTGCGCCATGCCCCATAAACACAAAAACATCTTGCTCAGTTAGTTCACAAAGTTGAGCCATTATTTCTTTTCGATGTTCTTCCTTGGTAGTATCTCCTCTGATAATCGTTGCATCCAGCTTCTTTTCAAGAACTATCCTAACAGGTTCTAGAAAATTAGTTGAGTCATCCATGGGAAACACACAGACTATCCTACTCATAGATCTTGGTTAAATAGGCTATAAGTTCATCCAATATTTCATCTAGCCAGTTTTGAGCCTGAGCATCAGAATTTAGGCTTTCTATAATATCCTTGAGAGTTTTCCCATTAATCCCTCGCATTCCTTGAGCACGAACAACTAGATCGGTATGCTGTGATAGTTTATCAATCAAGAGCTCTTTTACATCTTTGTACTTCTTTTGCTTGAGCATTTTTGTTGCTTCACTCACAAAACCATCTCGCCTAATGAATGCCTCAATCTTCATCTTCATGAGATCATCGAAGCGAGAAGCTATTTGTTCGAGGTCAGCAGGGTTGATCTCTCCAGTACCTCTGCCGGTTTTAATGAGCTCTTTTATCACTTCCCGCCTTAAACCACTATACAAGATTATGCTCTCCTTAGGGAAGACCTCTCTAAGTCCACGGATGATTGATATACCATTTAGTTCACCGGGATCACCATAGTCATAATCGACCATAATCAAATCAAATCTACCCCGTTGTCGTTCTTCCCTTACGGCATCTAGTATGCGAGATAAATCCAACTTATCCTGAGCATCATAGAAGTCGCTATTAAGATGTATAAAGCTCGATGTTAAGTTAATCTGATCTCTAGTGAGAGTAACTTTTAATGAATCGGTAGTACTAGTCATATCTACATCATCTATAACTAGCATTCTCATATCCACCATTACTTCAAAATCAGTCTAAATGTTGCACCTGTGGAGAAATGTAGACCATTACCTAGAAACTCAATATCGCCATTAAGACTTTTCTTCATTTGCTCCTTAATCGTACTTAGCCCGATACCAGAGCCCCCTCTTCTGTTAGTAACGCCCTCCTCAAATATAGTCTCGGGGGTAAATAGGGTCAGATCAACCCCCCTCCCATCATCAGCAAAGTCTATATATATGGTTCTACTATTTGTGTTATGAAATATCACACGCAGCTCCTTAGCCTCAGCCTTGACAGCATTACTGACGAGGTTATCCAGGACTACCGATAATTCGAGTAGAGGAAGACGCTTGAAGAATTCTCCATTAGACTCATCCTCAATTGAGATATTAAGAGAGGCGCTAAAATTATCTAGATACTCTCTTACATACTCTTTGAGATCAACTCTAGAGGCCTCACGAAGCAAAGTGCTATCAGCCTTGGTTATCATTGAGGCTAACTTCCCGATTCGTTCAACCTGAAATCTCGCCCTATCTAACTGTTGCGACAACTCCGCCTGATGTATCCCGAGATCCTCCAGAGACATTGATACTAGATTGATAATAGAGGAGAGATTAGTTGAGGAAATCAGTATCGTGTGCACAATATCCTCCACCTCCTTGGAGGTATTTCTCACAGAAGATAGATACTGATTCTTTGCAATCTGAGCATCACGCTCTTTCTCGGCCTCTTGTGTTTTCTTATCAGCCTCCTCCTTCTGTTTCTGACGCTCTTCAGCCAGTTGCTCTGCGGCGTTACGTCGCTCCTCAGCGTCCTTGAGCTGTTGCTCTAGCTCAGCCCGTTGTCTTGCAAGTTGCTCTAGTACAACTCTAGTATCACCTATACTCTGCTTTAAAGATTGACTACTCGTTTTATTTGCCAGCTCTTCAAGATCATCCAGAAGTTGTTCTTGAAGTAGCTCATACTCATCTGTATTAGCCACGATATTGGCCAGTTTCTCATTGTACTTGACAATTGTAACATCTTTATCCTGTGCCAAGCTTCGAACCAACTGCATAAAATCAACCTTACTACCCGGGCTATGATATAGATGTGCAGTAGTCTCACTTTCTCGCTCGCGATCCTGAAGCTCTTTTCTAGCCTTGCTTGCATCATCCTTACTCTTGAAATACTCGCGGCGAAGGAATCCATCTCCCCACAAAACTCCCACAACATATCTTTCGAGTCGACGATGAGTTTTCTCAAAATAATCAAACAACTCTCGACTCGCCTCATTATTGATAAGGCCTGCATTTCGGTTAGAAACCTCTTTGAAGAGCTCTAAATCATCCGTATGTAAGTCTATACGACCAAATAAATCTCGAGTACCAAGGAATCGATTGTAGCCCTGCATAGCTCGGCGGTCTAATCCTAAGCTATCATCTCCAGGCTCACCGTAAGGCAAAATTCGGAAGTCATTTCGGAATAGAAATATAGAGCCATATTGTGTCGGGGGTACACCCATCCTCCGAGTGAAATTGTTTTTAGCTGCCTTATTCAAATAAAACAGACTGATGCTAGCATCCTTCACATAGCAATAGGGGTTTGATCGCTTGATTTCATACATCAGCTCGCCTCGGTCTCTGACTATGGTATGTATATACTCCTTCGTAACCAGACTATTGATTTCGGTAGTTTTAATCTCCAAAACCTCTCTAATATTATTCCTAATAGGCCCATTAACCTTCTTGTAAGCATCAGACACCTTTGCATCGCCAAGTTGATCTTCCTCTGAAATGACCTCGATTCCAAAATCATCAATCCCGGAGAATGGGTTAATCATCTTTTCCAGAGATCGCCTTAGCGTCAGTTTGTCATTTCTCTCCCAGCGCTTTCGAAGCTTGGAAAGCTGCAATCTTGTGCCAGTAAAGGAGTCATTAGGGAATATTGGCTCTCTATCCAGTGTCTGATGAGGTAGACCAATCTCCGCAAATTCTTTGTTCTGATCCTGCTCAAACAAACTCCAGTCTATGTCTAGTCTCTCCAGCTTTCCTCCTTCGTGACAGGTCTCCATGATTAATGTCTGTCCCAGACGATCACAAGACATACGTCCAATACCCTTAGCTCCAGCATAGTGCCGTCTCAGATGATCCCGATAGGAGCTTTCGGCAGGGGCCTTCTTGGCTGAATAGGCAAGAAACAACCATTTGTCGGTTATATCCCTCATAGTCATCCCTATACCATCATCTGCAATAACAATCGAATCAGGCTCAAATGTAATGATGACCTTCTTTGCTCCTGCATCGTAGGAGTTCTTGACGAGTTCTAGGACAGCAACATAGTCATCAGTAATAAGATCTTGCCCCAGAATGCTTTTCAGCCCCGCACTAACCTTAAAATTAAGAGTCTTTCCCATATCGTAGCATTTCTTTAAGCACCAACCCTGCTTGTTCAGCAAATAGAGGAGGAATTGCATTCCCTATCTGCGTATATCGTGGAGTCTCCCGTTTCCTTAGCTTACCACCTGTCGTATACTTCCCTCGAAACTCATAGTTATCAGGAAATGACTGAATTCGAGCATATTCCCTGACCGTGAGAATTCGTGGCTCCTCGTAATGAATATAATCATCAGGTAGAGTTGTTATCGTTGGAGCTTTAGCACAAGAACATAGAGGAATAATCGTATGCTTTTTGATGCTAAACCTCTTCTTAATCTCATCATTAAGACTAAGATTTCGATCGCACCGAGTCAAACGAAGGATCTCTTCAAACTTGGATATGGTCGCAGGATAATGGTTTGCAAATCGATGGCTATCTGGTATGCTACCATTTGTAGAGACACCTATTCTCATCAGTTTCTGATAGGGACTATCCTCCCTTTTCCCATACAATCCAAATTCAAACTGATCCTTAGGAGACACCTTCCTTTTCCCATGAAGAGCCCTTAGATCAGAAATAGCTTCTTCTAATGTAGTCCCAACGCTCAGACCTTTTCGTTGGAGGAAATCTTCCTTTTGAGCTTCTAACAACTCAAAGAATCGCTCAACCAAAGATGGATTATCTCCGAAATAGTCCTTAGAAAGTGCAACCAAAATAAATCTTGCTCTACGCTGAGGCACGCCATAATCTCCAAAGTTGACCACCTGCCTCCCAACCACATACCCCAAAGCCTCTAAACGCACCTTTACCTCATCCGCATAGGTAATCTCGCGATTCTGAGCTTTTGCTTTTTGGAAGGGAAGGGTAAATCCCTTTACATTCTCAAAGAAGACGATTTTAGGCATAACCTTTTGTATGACATCAAGATAAGAAAGGACTAACTTATTCCTGATATCATCTTCCCTCCTCCTACCTGCCATTGAGAATCCTTGGCAAGGAGGCCCCCCTGCAACCAAATCAATATGCCCTCTTAGCTGATATAGCTCTTCGGCATATGTCTCGATAAACTCATTAATCTCCCAGTTCTTTATAGGAAGCCACTCAGGCCAGATAAAATGAGACTCATTCGTCTTGTCAATGAGATTATATCTTAGAGTATCAAACGCATCTGCACTTCTCTCAACAGCAAACAATGCCCTCCACCCAGCCTTATTAAGACCGAGAGACAACCCCCCACATCCAGCAAACAGGTCAATCGCTATAGGAGAATGAATATTGGTTAAAACACTATATTCCAAAAAAAACAGTCTATGATTGGTATCCTACTTCGGCGCAAAGTTAGCTATTTTCATGTATGTCCTAGGGCTATTTCAATGATTACGCACCCCGATCCGCATAGTGCTATTCTTCGCGAGATGAGGAGAAACGCTACCGAAGCCATATACGAAGAAAGCACGCCGAGCGGTGGTATTCCTTGATCCAGGTACGTGGACATTAAATCCAAGTACGAGAATCAATAGGGCCACGCACGTAGATATTACGACTACGCACGTGGTTGAGCTTATTGGAGTAGAGGTAGGCGGGTTTATCCCGTAGTGGTCAAGACTTTTTCTCCCGAGGGGCGCAGCACGACTCTATACGAGGAAGAAGGGGGCATTCCCACTCCCCTACCCTTCTATTATAATAGGTAGATGAAGAGCGAGCGAAGGGCTTACTATCGGAGATAAGCACTTTTCTCTATCTTTGCCTGTGGCTCCCCGCTTAGGGGACCCAATGAGATTTCGAATAATCGACCACCTCTAAAAAGAACTACAATGGAAAGCG
>ERZ773008.3147-NODE-3147-length-10285-cov-3.568328_pt1 | contig 10285 bp, 10 predicted proteins | sample MGYA00580664_ERZ773008 | MGnify/ENA primary metagenome ERZ773008 (study PRJEB29015, sample SAMEA2738016) | human oral metagenome | biome: human oral; feature: human-associated habitat; material: dental | place: China | collected 2048 ... | reverse complement strand
GATATTTTTTGGTTTTACACCTTTTGCAATAGCCAGCCTTATATAATCCTGACCCATTACTTCTATCATTTTGTCTCTCAATAAACGTGCAATTAATGCCACTGTGTAAAGTCCAAGTGCAATAACTGGCAATATTTTTTTCTCAGGTCTGTCCCATCCTGACAATAAAATTCTCACAAGCGGCAAATTAAACTTGTCAATCAAAATTCCGTTATGGACATCAACAAAGTATTTTTGCATAAGCCCTGCCAATACAAAACTTGGAACGGATATTCCAATTATTGCAACAATCATTGAAAGCCTGTCTTGAAATTTACCTCTCTTAAGAGCGGCTATAATTCCAAGCGGAATTCCAAGAGCCAATGCAAATACAATAGATCTTGCTCCTAAATCTGCTGATGTCAAGAAACTTTTCTTAATAACATCATTAACAGTTCTTCCACGAACTTTCATGGATGCTCCCAAATCTCCTTTTGCTATGTTTTTTAGATATTCAACATATTGCTCCCCAAGTGGACGGTCCAAATGGTATTTTGCCATTAGATTTTCCTTTACTTTAGGTGGTATCGCTTTTTCACTTTGAAATGGATCACCAGGTAACATATGTATCAGAAAAAATGTAATAGTAATAACTAGCCACAACGTTACAAGCCCCATTGCGATTCTTTTAATTAAAAACTTTAAAATATTTTTCATACTCGCTTCCTTTCGCTAAAATTTTATATATGTATATTATATCTTATATATAGTAATATTTGCAAGCAAATTTATTTATAAAAATATTTTTTTACTATTAATTTTTTTTATGGATAAATAATGATTCTCTAAATACAATATATTTTACTGAATTTTAAGTAATAAAATACAAATAAAAATAGTCTAAACTTATATTAAAATTAAATGTAAAAATTTAGACTATTTATTTATCTATAAAATATTGTTTTAAAAATTTTTAACTGATTAAACTAATTTTTATATGTATCACAACGATTTAACCATCCTGCTAGCCATTTTTTTTCATTTTTTTCAGGATCAGAATTTTTTACACGTCTTTCAAGGACAAATTTTGCAGAATTGCTAAATTCTATAAGAGCCGCTTTTCCAGTTTCAGTCCCTTTCATATTTTCCAGAACTTGAAGAAGTCCCCAGCCATCACCCTTATAAGTTTCTGTTCTTGTAGTTCCTTCTCCCTTGAAATTAACATAGTCAATTAAAGGATAAAGACCATTTGGAGATTTTGCAACACGATAAAATTGTTTTTTTACATTTTCTGGATTATCAGCAATTTCAAGCATTTTTTCCAAAGAATTTTCAAGACGCTCAAAAATAAATGAAACTTGAATATCCTTCGTATTATAAAGAAAATTTGTCAATTCAATAATGTCTTTGTTCAAAATTCTTTTTTGTCTAAAAAGTTCATCTCTGTTTGCCCAAGGCGAATATTCATTTTCTTCCATAATCTTAGGTAATTTTATATTGTGAGCCCTATAATAAGCTACCAGCTGTGGAAAGCTTTCTGCAAATTTTCCTCTTTGCCCTTCCCTGTACCATATAAAATGTCCAATTCCAAGAGAGGGAAAATCTTCTCCGATATTCCAATATACAATATCTTCTTTTTTTCCACCGGCTTCATTTTTAAAAATCTTATCAGCTACAACATCCAGTTCTGCCTTTGAAATTGTAAGATCAGCTTTTTTAGATGTTTCTTCAGTATCAGGTTTTGAAGGTGTTTTGGTCATATTTTTGTTAGATAATCCAAATGAAATAATAGAAAAAGCCGTAATACTGGCTAAAATTAATAATTTATATTTGTTTCTTTTCATAAATTCGCTCCTTTTTTATTAAATTTATCATTTTTATTTAGATTTTTTAGTAAAAATACAAAAGTAACTTGTTACATTATAACAATTTTTTAGTAAATTTTCACTTTTTTTTATCTTAGTTGGTAAAAGAAAAAATCTAATTTTGCACTTGTTTAAATACGTGGTATAATAACAATATATGTCTCAAAAGTTGGGAGGGAAAATGAATAAAATACTGGAAGAAGAAAATGAAAATTATGAAATAAAGGCTATTCATAAGGATATTGTGGAAAAGGTCGAAAAAATGATGCCAGAAGAGGAAGTTGTGTATGATTTGGCAGATTTTTTTAAGATACTAGGAGATACAACTAGAATGAGAATATTAAGTGCCTTATTTCAAGAAGAAATGTGCGTGTACGATATTGCAAATCTTTTGAAAATGACTCAATCTGCTATCTCACATCAGCTAAGAGTCCTAAAGCAAGGAAGATTTGTTAAGTATAGAAAAGAAGGGAAAATTGTGTATTACTCGCTGGAAGACGATCATATAAAGCATATCGTGGAACAAGGTATGACACATATTTTAGAAAAGAAATAAATTATTTGTAAATCAAATAATTTTTCTATACAAATAATTTTAAATATGTTATAATTACAAAAAGTAGATGGTTGTAAATATAAAAACTATAGTCAAATTATTTTAAAAACAAATTCTTCAATGATAATTGTTATATTTAAGTTTTGTTTTTATATGAAGCTATGGTATTTTACTTTTAAAAGTAATGAAAATTATTTACAGATATTTGAAATTAAAAAATTATAATTATTAAAGTAAAGGAGAAGGAATAATGGCAGAAATAAAAAATAAAGTAACATTCAAGGGAAATCCTGTAACTCTTGTGGGAACAGAAGTAAAAGCTGGAGAAGCAGCGCCAGACTTTACAGTTTTATCACCAGAATTAAAGGAAGTAAAATTAAGTGATTATAAAGGAAAGGTTGTCGTAATAGCAGTATTTCCGTCAGTTGATACTGGAGTATGTGCTTTACAGCTGGCTAGATTTAATCAGGAAGCTGCAAGTTTTGGAGATGATGTTCAACTGCTTACAATTTCAGCTGATTTACCATTTGCATTAGGAAGATATTGTGCAGACAAAGGAATTAAAAACGCTTTAACGGCTTCAGACCATAAAGAGTTAGATTTTGGAACAAAATATGGATTTGTAATAAAAGAATTAAGATTATTGTCAAGAGGAACTGTTATTGTAGATAAAGACGGAATTATTAAATATGTAGAATATGTAAAAGAAGTTGGAGAACATCCAGATTACGAAAAAGCGTTGGAAGTAATAAAAGAATTAACTAAATAAAAAAATAAATGGAGCTAAACCTAATTAATAAAGGTTTTCTCCATTTTTTATTGCTTTAATTTTGTAAAAAAATACCCCAATCAATGATTGAGATACTTTTTTCGCCTTTTTTATTATCTTCCAAGCTGCTGTTGCTGTCTTTGTTGTATAATACGTTGCTGCTCAATAGCGTTTGGAGTTTTTATAAGTTTTACCGGTATTTCTATTGACTGTCCATTTCTAAGGACAGTTAATTTTATAGTTTGTCCTACTTTTTTAGCGGCTATTTCTCCAACAAATGCACCTGCAGAGTTCACACTTTTTCCATCAACAGCTGTAATAACATCATTTCTAGTTATTCCTGCAGCTGCGGCTGGACCATTTGGAACAACATTTCCTATGAATACACCATTTGATGATTTTAAGTTAAGAGCTTTTACTTTGTTTTCATCTAAATTATCTAAATATACTCCAATATATGGTTTTTCAAATTTACCGTTTGCAATAATTGAGTCTTTTACCGTCATTACCAAGTTTGCTGGAATAGCAAATCCGATTCCTACACTTCCTCCGCTTTGTGAATAAATTGCAGTGTTTACTCCAATAACTTTTCCTGTTATGTCAATTAATGGACCTCCACTATTTCCCTGATTGATAGCGGCATCTGTTTGAATGAAGTTTTCTATTTCTTCAATTCCAAGTGAGCTACGTCCTGCAGCACTTACAATTCCAACTGTCATTGAGTCGTTCAATCCCAATGGATTTCCAAAGGCTATTGACCACTGTCCGATTTGGACTTGATCTGAATTTGCAAATTCTAATGGTTTAAAAGTCTCGTTTGAATCAATTTTCAGTACAGCGATGTCAACTTCAGGCGAAGTTCCTACAAGTTTTGTACGATATTCACGTCCATTTGAGAATTTTACATAAATTTCATCTGCACCATCAATAACGTGATTATTTGTAACAATATATCCGTCCTTTGAAACAACGAATCCTGAACCAAGTGATCCTGATTCACGTTTTTCTTGTCCTCCAGAACGTCCATATAATAACTCTTCCAATGGGTTATAAGTATTTACTGTTACTGTCTTTTTAGTTCTGATATTTACAATCGAATCTTTTACACTGTTATGCACACTTACAAAGGCATCTTGAGTTTGAACCGCATTTTTAGTATATTTTTGCAGTTCTTCCTGAGAAATTGTCTTTTGCTGTTCGACATTTGCTGTACTGCTTTTATTTTCAGAATTATTTTCAGTTTTGTTAGAACAGCTTAAAATTAAGAACAACATTGACAATAATGCAAATTTCTTATTTTCCTTTTTTATAAAATTTATTTTTTTCATATTTATTTACCTCATTTCTAGTTTTATGATAAACTTATTTTTAAAATTATTTTAGAATATAAGCTCAAAATCCTGATTTATTAGTCTTTGATTAGTCTAATTCCAAAGGATTGGATATATTTTAGTGAATAAAAGTTTATTATTCTTATGATTTTTATTTGAATTCCATTTATTAAACCATATTTTTTGCAAATTTATAAATAACCTGCTATGCTTATTGTCTTTTTCACCATAATATGTTATCCTATACACAGTAAAATTAAAAAAATATACAAAATCAAGGAGAAAAATTAATAATGTTCAATAATTTAGGAGATAGATTTAAGGATATATTTAAAAAAGTCAGCGGACAGGGAAAGTTGACAGAGAGCAATATGAAGGATGCTTTGAGGGAAGTAAGGCTAGCATTGCTTGAAGCGGATGTAAACTATGGAGTGGCTAAGAACTTTGTAGCAAAAATTCGGGAAAAGGCACTAGGGGAACATGTTATTAGTGGAGTTAATCCTACACAGCAATTTATCAAGATTGTAAATGATGAACTTGTGGAAGTATTAGGAGGATCAAATGTTTCAATCGCAAAAGCTGATAAAAATCCGACTATTGTAATGCTTTCTGGGCTTCAAGGAGCTGGGAAGACTACATTTTCTGGAAAATTGGCAAAGCATTTGAAATCGAAAGGAGAAAAGCCATTTCTAATTGGGGCAGATGTTTATAGACCTGCTGCGAAAAAGCAATTGAAGGTATTAGGAGAGCAAGTGAAAGTTCCTGTATTTACGATTGATGAAAGTACAGATGCGGTGGAAATTGTAAAACAGGGAATTGAGGCTTCAAAAAATGAGCATGCGACTTATGTTATTATTGATACGGCGGGAAGACTGCACATTGACGAGCAGCTTATGAATGAACTGCAAGATATAAAGGACAGTTTTAATCCGAATGAAATTTTGCTTGTAGTTGATGGAATGACTGGACAGGATGCAGTTAATGTGGCAAAAGAGTTTAACGAACAGCTTGATATTACTGGAGTCGTACTTACAAAACTGGATGGAGATACTCGTGGAGGAGCTGCCCTTTCAGTAAAGGAAGTTGCAGGAAAGCCAATTAAATTTATAAGTGAAGGGGAAAAACTGGATGATATTGCACCATTTCACCCAGACAGACTTGCTTCACGTATTCTTGGAATGGGAGATGTCGTTTCACTTGTAGAAAAGGCACAGGAAGCTATTGATGAAAAAGAAGCCAAGAAAATGGAAGAAAAATTTAGAAAGAACCAGTTTGACTTTGAAGATTTTTTAAAGCAGTTTAAAATGATAAGAAAAATGGGATCAATTGCTGGAATTATGAAAATGATACCAGGAGTTGACACTAGCATGATTGACATGGGAATGGCTGAAAAGGAAATGAAAAAGGTTGAAGCAATCATTTTTTCAATGACAGTTCAGGAAAGACGTGATCCAAAACTTCTAAAAAACGGAAGCCGTAAAATGAGAATTGCTAAAGGAAGCGGAGTTCAGGTAAATGATGTAAATAAATTGATAAAGCAGTTTGAACAAATGAAACAAATGATGAAAATGTTTAATAGTGGCGGTATTCCAGGACTTGGTGGAGGATTTATGAAGGGCAGAAGAAGATAGAAATATAATATCAACTAAAATTTTTTATAAAACTGAAAAAAATAAAAAAGGAGAGACACAAATGAAAAAGTTAATTTTAGCATTATTTATTATTTTTGGAACACTATCGTTTTCAGCTTTTGACAAAGTTGTAATTGGAGTTATTAATGACAATTATGAAAGTCCAATAATATCAGGAACAATAAATAGAGGAGGACTTGCAAATCTTCTTTTTGGAATGAAAAAGGACGGAGATTTTGCAAAACAGATGTATCAAAACCTTTCAGGAGCAGATAAAGTTGAGTTTATTATAGAAAAGCACGATGAATCTGCACTTGTAAGCATTTTGAAATTATTTGAAAAAAACAAATACAAAGGACAGGTAGAAGTTACAGAAGTAGCAGCATCAGAAAATAAAAATATTCGTCAAATTACTACAAAGAATGGATGGACTTACAATGTGTATCCTTTTGCACGGGAAATAGTAGGAACTGTAAAAATTTCTGGAAGTGATACAACTAAAGCAGAATTTGTAGAAGGATTATTTCAAAATGTAAAATCAAAGGTCAAATAATTTTTAGAAATAAACCAAGAATTTGGAAATAATCCGATATTTAAAATTATAACATATCAAAGCAAGTATCATTATACCGGAGATTCTTTTTCTAAAAAAAGAAATCCCAAAAAAGATAATGATGGTCATAAAATGAGTGAGAACTTTAACAAGATGCGTGAAGAAATAGAGATTATAGATAAACTGCTTGTAAGACCAGAGGGGTGGAATAAGTAATGAAGACAGTAAAAATATTAGTTATATCAGTATCTACGTTTTTTGTTTTAATTATAGGTTTATTTTTAGGATATAGTATTATGCACCAAATGAAAGAAGCCGAAGAAGTAAAGAAAGAGTTTATAAGTTTAATAAAGGAAGCAAAAACTAAGTACAATTTCACTATGAATAAGAATGATTATGAAATTGAAGTAATAGGACATCAAGGTGGTTACGTATTTAAATCCCCTCCTCCTATTTTAGGCATAAAAAAAAAGGGAATTACCTATAAATCAAAGTATTTTAAAAAGGCAGAAGAGTATTATTACAATATAGGCGAAGAAATAATAGAGTCTAATAGTGATGGATTTTTTGGAAGAAATGGAGGAAGTACATTATTAGAAGTAGTAAGTAATTTTGGATTACAACCATATATATTAAATACTCTGATATATGATAAGACAAAAGGAAATAATTTTGAAAAAATAGAAGAAATATTTGAAAAATACGGAGAAAAGATTACTTATGCAATAAAAAAAAATATTTGGAATTGTGGAGGTATAGGAGAACCATTTGAGGAATTTTATGATTTAAACTATGTAAATAATAAAAAATGTAGGAAAAAGGATGAAAAATATGAAGACTATAATACTTATAATCTAGATGTGATAGAAAAATATGAGAAAAAATATAAAAAATATTTTAGTACCCCAAGAAGTCTTGAAACAATAAACTGGGAAGAATATATGAAAATACATGAAATATATCCGATAATAGAGTTTTATTTTGATGGAACAAAAGAAGAAAGGGAAAAGCTGCGAAAAGAGATAGAACCTTATTATAATAAGAAAATACTGGATATAATAATTTATTAAATCATATAAGAAAATAACTTAAGATTTAAAGTTAAAGATTGACTCAAATTTCTTGTACTAACCATATAAGAAATTTGAGTTTTCTGCTAACTGTCTTCAATATTTCATAGCAAAGAGGCTTTAGTGATAATCTAAGGCTGTTTTGTTATAAAAGAAATTGTATAATGAGATATAATATTCCGCATATGCAAAATGAAGAACTTTCAGGATAAGATATATCAGATTATATAGATTTGTGATTAGTCGATAATACTAAAAGGAGCAGTGAAATGAAAAAAATAGGCTTTATTTTATTACTTTTTCTAGGTTTTAACTTAATTTTGTCGTCTCCATTGATTTTTTTAGGAATATTCAGTGCAATACATGAACATAGAGAAGCAAATTCAGGAGAAATAAGGGAGAAAAAAGCAGAAGAATACTTAAACCAGGTTTCTGATATGCTGGAAAGAGAGTTTAATGTGGTAATAGACAGAAATTTGTATAAGGTCGAGTATGTTCCAATGCAAGGAAATAATTTCTATGTACCACAAACTTATGTCATGGGAAAAAACGAAGGATTTATAGTGTATAAATCTAACTATCTGTATTCAAATAATCCAGAAATAGAAAAAGTTCTTATAACTGAAAATGATGCAAGTTTTTTGACAAGTAATGAAAAGGATTATTATAAAGAACGTAGGCTATCGCTATTTCTTGCGATACTAGATAGATTAGGATTTAGAGAATATGTGCTAAATAATCTTTTATATGATGAGTCAAAAGGAAACAATTTTTCTGAAATTGAAAAGATTTTTGATGAATATAAAAAAGGGAAAATATACAGAGAAGTTGGATGGTATAATCAGAATAACCAATATGCAGGAGAATTAAAGATGTTTTATGGAAAAGAAAAAGATATGAAATATGACAATGCTTTCAGTGGTTTTTTAGTTTATAAAAAAGCAAATGAGAAAGAAGGTTATTTTAATTCATATATAGAGCATTTTATAAAATATTTTGATAAAAAAGTACAATTTGAAAAAATAAACTGGTATGAATTTAAAAAATACAATCAACTTCGTCCTGTAATAATTTTTAATTTTGAAAATTCAGAAAAAAAAGATTTGGAAAAAATAAGAGATAAAATAAAAAAATATTATAATCAAGAAGAAGTTACAATAGTTTTGACAGGCTATAATAGAGAAATTGATGATCCATATGGAATATGGTAATTACAAGAAGGAGAAAGCTATACATGATAAAAACGAAATTATCAGTTATAATTCTTATTGCAGGAGCATTCTTGCTGTCTTGTGGAAATAAACATTCAAAAGATACATCAAGTAATTCTTCAGAAAAAGCATAAAAAAGGAAGATGAACTTAAAATTTTAATTATTTTGTTTACCATATTTTTTTATTTGATCATATATTCATTTTTTTGATAGTTTTTTAAAAGAAAAAATAAAATATACCTATAAATACTTGGTTTTGAAGAAATGGGAAAAATTATACTTACTAGAAAAATATTAAAATAATTTAAAAAAATAGTTGCAAAAAATGAAAAAAATTATTATAATAGAAGCATAGTTAAAAGATAGTTTGATTGTCAAATATAAAGGTTAGTGAATTAGTTAGTAAAAAGTAAATAATTTTATAAATTCAGATGGAAAGGAAGTGTTTATGAGAAAGGCGATTTTAGTAACAAGTTTTGGTACATCGCATAAGGATACAAGAGAAAAATGCCTTGACTCGATTCAAAAAGAAGTGGAAGCAAAATATGGAACTGAAAATGTGGAAAGAGCCTACACTTCAGGAGTTATAAGACGAATAGTGGAAAGAAAAGAAGGAATCCACATATTTGATCAGGAGGAAGGGCTAGAAGCCTTAAAAAATAAAGGATATGATGAGATTATCACAATGTCTTTACATATTCTAGATGGAATTGAGTATTCAAAACTTAATAACAAATATGGAAAAATTTCAAAACCACTTTTAGCAACTGATGAAGACTTTAAAAAAGTTGTGAGCAATGAAGAATTTAACAATCTTGAAGGAAATGATGCCATTGTATTTATGGGTCATGGATCTGAAAGTGCCGCAGACAGTACATATCAACGGCTTCAAGAGGAATATGAGAAAGCTGGAAAAGATAATATTTTTGTGGCAACTGTTGAAGGAAAAGTGACGATTGAAGATGTTATCCAAAAGTTAAAAGGAAGAGGATTTAAGAAAATACTGTTAAAGCCGTTTATGATTGTGGCAGGAGATCATGCCAAAAATGATATGGCTTCTGATGAGGATGATTCATGGAAAACTGTTCTTGAGAATGAAGGATATGAAGTAACACCTTTATTAAAAGGAATGGGAGAATATGAATTTATTCGTAAAATGTTTATGGATAAATTAGAAGAAGTTTATTAATATAGCAAAAGAATAATTTTAAATTTATAATTTTATAGGTGTTGTAAAACTTAATAAGGAAACCAGTTAGAATCTGGTACAGCCACCTCTACTGTGATACTGACGAAAGTATATAGACCACTGGAGAAAA
>ERZ773008.3146-NODE-3146-length-10288-cov-3.375647_pt1 | contig 10288 bp, 11 predicted proteins | sample MGYA00580664_ERZ773008 | MGnify/ENA primary metagenome ERZ773008 (study PRJEB29015, sample SAMEA2738016) | human oral metagenome | biome: human oral; feature: human-associated habitat; material: dental | place: China | collected 2048 ... | reverse complement strand
GCATGCTGCTACGCAAAACAAGAAAGCGGATATTTCGCGGCGCTTTTGTCCGTGAGTGCGGCGAGGAAAAGAGCGATAAATTCCTCAAGGTTTTGCGCGATGACCAGGGCATCCTCGTAGATCGGTTCCGCGCCGAATACGATCTTGCCTGCGTCCGCGCCCTGCGTGAGGATGCCCGCAAAGCAGCGCTCGCCCCTGACCGAAAACAAAAACGGCAAGCACCCGCTCCAAAACGCGCTCACGGCGGCTCTTTCCGCATCGTTAGCCGCGCACTCCAGGCTGTCTTTTTCAAAATCTCCGTAGCAAAATTCCGCCTCATCCGCGCCTGACGACGCATAATCCCGAGCAGACACGAACCAAACGGCGTCCGCAGCGTCATGTAAAGTCTCAAAAGAGCAAACGAAGCGGTAAAAATTTTCGCTTAAATTTTTAAATCTGCCGCCCAAAAATTCGCCCCGCGGCGGGCAAATTTCATCCCTGCGCCGTATCTGCCAGCCGTTTTGCGCCAGCGCATCCATAAGTTCGTCAAAAACCATCTCGCCTCCCGTAATTTGGCGCCGATTATAGCATTTTGCTGGGCGCAGCGGTGAAATGCGGCTAAATTTATAAAATTTTGCTTGCTTGTTGCGTATAAAAAGAGAAATTTTACGTAAAATTTTATAAATTCTGTTAAAAATAAAATGACGCTCCCAAATCGCCGCTAAATTTAGGCTCGGCAGAAGGCGTAAGCCGCAGATGAAAAACGGGCATATCGCTTAAAATAGGCGTATCATCGCGGGAAGCGGGCGTGCCGCCAAAATTTGCGCCTCGGTATCCGCCCAGAATTTCTAAGCTGTACCGACCGCGCTCTACGCGAAAACTCAGGCTGTTTTGCTCGCTAATGCAGCTCATATCTTTAAAATAGCCGATGCCTGCGATTTTTAGCGTGCCCGAGGAATGAAAAACCCAGCCGCGAGAGATGATTTTCGCTTCGTCTTGTGCGAATATCTCCTCGCTCGCCTCGCCCACGGTAACCGCAAAATCGTAATAATCGCTGCGGACGCCCGATATCGGCACTGCGATACCCTCTTCTGTAACCGCGCCCCCGTGCTCGGTCTGCGTAAAATAGGCAAGAACGTCCCCGTTCACAAGCCCGTGCTCATCCAGATAGCGCGCTAGCAGCGCGAGGACCCTTTATCACGAAGCCGCCCAGCTCGGAGAAAATTTGCCTTTTCATTCGCACCTTTCTTTGATCGCCGTGCGCGTCGTACGCAGAAATTTTACCGCTCATTTGTCCTCTTTGTCTTTGTTTTGCAGCGCGCGGATAAAATTTTATCACTGCGCTTGCGCTGGGCTAAATTTTATCCCTACGATCGCGCCGAGAATGAAATTTGAGCCCCATTTCGCGCTCAAATTTTACAGCCCGCGGTTTTTCCAGCCGCCGCTCATGCCTTGGCACTTATCTACGAGCCAGCGCCCGTCCTTGCGCACGAGCAGGAAGCGGCGCGCAAAGCCGTGTTCGTCCTTGGCGTAGATGTAAATTTTATTTTTGCTCTCGCATTCGGCGTCCGTTAGCTCGTACCCGCCGTAGGTGCCGCCCTCCATCATTGAAAATGAGATGCCCTCGGGGCGGAAGCCGCTGCGCCTAACGGGCGTGCAGTAGCGCGCAAAGAGCTCGTCGCATCTGCGCTGCACCTCGCCGTCATTCGCGTCATCAATTCGCGATGTGGCAAATTTCTCCCACTCGCTCATCGCCGCGAAAAATTCTAAAAGCGCACTCTGCGCCGCCGCCAGGTCATCTGGATCAAGCTTCTTTTTGCTCTTTGCGGCGTCTCTTTGCGCCTGCTCAAACTCCGCAATTTGTTCTTTACTAAACTGCCCGCCGTCTAGATAAAACTGGATTTTCGTATCCGCCGCGGCTAGCAGCCCCGCAAAGCTCACGTGCGAATTGACCAGGCGCAGCGATTTTAGCTTCGGGATTTGCACGATCGCTTTTAGCCCCTCGTCCATGATGCTGACGTTTTCGATACCGATGTGCTCAAGCTTGGCGTGCCTCGCAAAATATCTAAAGCCCTCGCCGCTTATCTTATCGCTATCTTGCAAAAACAGATACGCAAGCTTCGGTAGCGTGGCTAGATGCTGTAGTGCCGCGTTCGTGATGGTCGTAGCTATAAAGCCCATATTTACGAGGCTTTTTACCTCGCAGATGCGGCGCACCATCTCATCGCTTAGCGCTACGCTTTCGTAGTGATGGCCTTTGCAGTAGCGCTCGCCAACCGCGTCCAAAGCCTCCTGCATCGTGATCTGCTTCATCACCTATCCTTTAAATTTGATTTTAAAATTTTAGTGAAATTTTACGATTTGCGCAAGCGCTTAAATTTACGCGCGGATTTGCACGCGCAGCAAAATTAAATTTTGCGATAATAGCGCGGTTGAAATATACTTTCGTCGTTGAAATTCGGCACAGAATTTCGGCAACACTTTTTAAATTTAGCTCGCCGCGTAAGGTGGGCGAGCGGCGCCTTTGCGATTAAATTTTACGCGTCATTTTTTGCGGCTGCGCTTCTCTTCGATGCCGCTTTGCCCTTGCCTGCGCGCTAGCTCGTCAAGTAGGGCGTCCGGGTGGATATTGTGCGCCGCAAGTGCGAGCAGAAGGTGAAATAAAAGATCCGCCCCCTCGTAAATCACGTCGTATCGCGGCTCGCCCGCTCTGTGCTCGCCGAAGCCCTCGCGCGCGACGTCTGCGTAAAGTCCGCTGCGCGAGAGGTCCTTGCACGCCAGTGCGAACTCGCACGCCTCCTCGGCGATCTTTTTGAGATAGGCGTTTTCGCCCTTCGCGTAGAGCGAGGCGACGTAGGATAGCGCGGACTCGCCGTTTAGCTTGCGATCCAAGCAGACGTGATAAATTTCGTCCAAAATGCCGTACGGGCTTTTTTTTGCGGAGTTTTCGAGCGTGGAATTTTGCGAAGAGGCGTCTAAATTTTGCTCGCTGCACTCTGCGGCGGAATTCGTCGCAGAGGGGCTTTGCATTACAGAATTTTGCTTACCGCAGGAATCGGTAGAATTTTTGGGCGTTAAATTCTGCAAGCCGTCGCAGGAAGCGGAATTTTGCCCTGCGCGGGAATTCGCGGAATTTTTCTGCACGAGAGAGGTTGCAGAGCCGTGCTCTGCAAAATTTATCGCGCCGCAAGTGCTCGAGTTCCCCACATTTTCGCCGTATTTTTTCAGTGAAATCTCTTTGAAAAAACAGCTTCGCGCGCCCGTGTGGCAGGCGGATCCGCCGCATTGCTCGATCTTAAGCAGCAGCGCGTCGTTGTCGCAGTCCAAAAAGGCGGATTTTACGAGCTGAACGTGACCGCTGCTCTCGCCTTTTTTCCAGATGCGCCCCTTGCTGCGCGAAAAGTAGTGCGCGTAGCCAGTACGCAGCGTCAGGCTTAGCGCCTCTTCGTTCATATACGCGAGCATCAAAACCGCGCCGTCGCCCGCATCCTGCACGATCGCGGGGAGCAGCCCGCCTAATTTTTGCCAATCTACCTTCATCTTTGATCCTTAGTTTGCGAAGCCGCACGCCCTGAATTTAACCGCCGCACGCGGAATTTGAGTTATGAATTTGCGAAGCGGCGCGCCTCGTAAATTTAAAACAAGCCTAGCGGCTAAATTTAAGCGAGCGCTAGGCTTAAACCGCGACGAGCACGAGTTCTGCTCGTCACAAGCTTTCACTCGCTGCTAAGCTTAGCTTACAAAATCGCAAGTTAAGCTTATGCACCTGGAGCAGGCTTGCTTCAAATCTCGCTATTAAATTTAACTCGCGAAATCGGGGCGTATAACTGCCTGAAATTTTAATTTTCCCGCTCGATGGCGCTTTGCTTCGCCTTATCTTTCGTATCGACCCAGATATTAGGCACTGCGCCGCCCGGTGTTAGGAAAATTTTTGCGTCGCTGTTTTCGCGTAACGCCTCGTTAAATTTGGCCTGCGTCTCGATCTGCTTGAGGCTTAAAAGATTTGCATCCAAGCTCTTTGCAACCTCTTTGTTGGCGTAAGCTTGCGCGTCAGCTTCGATCTTAACGGCATCGGCGCGGCCTTGAGCCTCGATTTTGACGGCGTCTGCGTTACCTTTGGCAAGAGCAGCCTTTTTAAGCGCCTCTTGGTTTGCGCGCTCGACCTCGTATTTGGTGCGCTCAGCCTCCTGTTTGGCGATCTGCACGCTCTCGATCTGCTCCTTTACCTTCGCCGGCAGGATGATCTCGCGAAGCTGCACGGCTAGCAGATCTACGGGCGAATTCGGCAGTGCTTCGATATTCTTGCGGATGCCGTCGTCGATCGATTTGGCGATCTCGTCGCGTTTGGTAGGCAGCTCCTCGGCGGCATAGTTGCCGATGACGCTACGCACGACGTCCTTTACGCGCGGATCGATGATCTTATCCTCCCACAAAAAGCCCCACTCGGCGATCGTGTTGGGCGCCGTGGCTTCATTGAGCCTGTATTGCACGGTGATGTCGATGCTGACGGGCAAATTTCGCGAATCCAAAACCGAGAGCGAGTTTTTGCTGATGATACCGCCCGCGGTGCCGCTTTTAGTAGCGATACCCGCGCTCATATCTTCGCTGCTGGTGTAGTTGATGATACGCGTGCGAGTATCTACGACGAATACGTCCTGTATGAACGGCACGAAAAAGTGAAGTCCCGCGCCAAGAGGCGTCGGATCGTATTTGCCTAAATTTGACTTGATCCCCACTTCGCCGGATTGGATCGTGACGAAGGGTTTTGAGATCACGAGCAGCGCAATTATCGCGATTATTGCGTAAATCACGCCACTAAACTTGCCCATTCCTCCAAAATTAGGAATTTTAAAATTTAAATTCCCGCCTTTTTTGTCGCCATTTTTCTTATTAAAATAATCATTCAAATCCGCAGGCATGCGCGTCCTTATTTAACGTAAGTGAGCCAGTGCTCAAATTTTGGGTCTTTGCCCGTGACGGCGGCGAAATACGCCTTTTGCAAGCGGCTAGTGACCTCGCCCATTTCGCCCTTGCCGATGATCCTACCGTCGATGTTGCTAATCGGCGTGACCTCCGCGGCGGTGCCGGTGAAAAACGCCTCATCCGCGGCATAGAGCTGATCGCGAGCTATGCGCTCTCTGCGGACTTCGTAGCCCAGGCTACGCGCGATTTCGATGACCGAGTTTTGAGTGATGCTCTCTAGGCTGGTGTCGTTCGGCGGAGTGATGATGACGCCCTCTTTTACGATAAATAGGCACTCGCCAGGGCCCTCCGCGACGAAGCCCTGCGGATCGAGCAGTATCGCCTCATCGTATCCCGCATCGACCGCCTCAAAATTTGCCATCTGCGAGTTGAAATAATTCGCGCTTGCTTTGGCTTTTGCCATCATCGAAAATTGCGCCGGCTTTATCCACGATGAAATTTTGGCTTTGATGCCCTTGCGTAGCGCCTCTTCGCCCATATACGCGCCCCATTGCCACGCTGCGACGATGACGTTTACTGAGCAGTTCGTAGACGAAACGCCCATCGAGCCATAGCCGAAGTACGCTAGCGGGCGAATATAAACGGTCTGATCGAAGCAGTTTTTCGCAACGACGTCAATCTGGGCCTGACGGAGCTGCTCGAAGCTAAACGGAAGCTTGATTAGGCAGAGTTTTGCCGAAATTTCAAGCCTGCGAGTGTGCTCGTCCAAGCGGAAAATCGCGTAGCCTTTGTCGGTTTTATAGGCGCGTACGCCCTCAAATACGGCGTTCCCATAGTGCAGAGAATGCGTCAAAACGTGGGTGGTGGCCTCCGCCCAGGGAATTAGTTTGCCGTCTTTCCAGATGAGCTCGGCCTCTTGAATTTGTGCCATTTCTTGATCCTTTTGTTTAAAATTTAATCTGCGATTTTAGCTAAAACAATATTAATTTCTAAGAAATTTAAAAGCGGTTGAAATTTGATGCGATTTTAAGACGCACAACGAGTCGTGAGTTCAAATTTAGCTCGCAACTCGGTGCAGATGGCATTAAAATTCTACGAAAGAAAGTCCGATGCCGATCTTATTGACGCTGCGTTTATAATCCGCGAGGCTTTCGCCGTAGCCATTGAAGTAGCGCAGATAGCCGTAAAATCCGCTGTTAAAGATCGGGAAGCTATAGTTTAGCTCGATCGCGCCGCGGTTACTGCCGTCAAAATGCAGATTATTTCGCCACAGAGCGCTAAGTCGCTGTTTGCCGAAGGTGTATGACGCGCGCAGATCGCCGTAGCCCATATAATCCGCGATGTCCTCGTTCGTGCGGTCCAGCCAAAACGCATACCAGGCTCTGGGGGTGATCGAAAATCCGTCCGCGCTCCACGTGCTTTGGGCGTAGAGCCTATTCCATGAGCGCGATTCCTCGCCGCCCTTGCCGTTTGATTCGTGCATGGCGCCGATCTTTAGCTCATCCGCAAACGGCACCGGTGCGCTAACGTAGAGCTCGGGGCGGTAGTTGCTTTCGCGAAAAGGGGCGCTATCCTGCGTGATCTGCCACCAGGAATTTTGCGCGTAAGCAAATGAAATTTTCTCCCCAAACCCCAGTGCGTCGTAGGTAATCGGCCGCTCAAAGCTAAACTCAAAATGCAACTCATCCGCCTTACGATCGGGCTTTTTACTAAAATCGTGGGTGAAAAGCATATAGATCGGCTCGTAGTATTTAAGCCCCAAAAATCCAAAATTTCGACCATTTTGCTCGCCTTGCGGCGCGGAATTTGAGGCAGTGGAATTTTGCGGGAGCGAGGCGGAATTAGATGCTAAATTTGACGCGGAGCCTGACGTGGCCGAGTTTGTGTCTGCAAAATTTGACGAAGTGGAATTTGGCTCGATGGGTTTTGGCGCGGCGGAATTTTGTGCGAAAGAGTTTTGCGGCGGCGCAAAGCTTAAAACGGCGGTATCATTGTGCGAAGCGCGGTTTTCTGCGGACGAGGTAGAATTTTCTGCGACTTTTCGGCGCGACTTTTCGCCCCTTTCTGTTAAACTTGCCGCGGCGATCTTTTTGTAATAGATCATCGCGTTTTTGTAATCGCCTTTGGCCTCGTATTCGCTAGCCTTTGCGTATAGATCGGATAGGTCTTGTGCGGCTAGGCTCATGGCGCAAAATGCGAATGCTAAAGCTTTAAATTTCATCTACGCCCTTTAAATCGTTTTGATAATTTATATTTAAAAACTGCTCTTTGTTTTTGAAATTTAGCACTTTGGAATTTGCAGATCCGATGAGCGCGCCGATCTTATGCTCTTTCGCGCGGTAGAGCTCAAGCGCGCGCGGCGCGAGATCTGCGTCAAAAAATCCGCACAGGCTGTGTCTGTGCAGGTCGTCGCCCGCTACGCAAATTTGCCCCTCCTGCTCGCTAAGAGCGCGAATGGTGGAAATTTCTACAAAGGGCATGTCGGCTGGGATGATAAAAACGCGCTCGCCGCTAAATGGCTTTAGCGCCGAATACAGCGCGCCCATCGGCGAAAATTCCTCAAATTCGTCGTAGATCATAGGAAGCGGCGGGTTAAATTTAGAGCTTTTGGCGCAGGCGAAAACCCGCTCAAACTCGCGGCTTAGGCGCGAGAAAAGAAAGTGCGTCATGCTGGGATGCCCGCGAAATGGAAATAGCGTTTTGTCGCTGCCGAAACGCGAGCTTTTACCGCCGCAGAGAATGACGCAGGTTTTCATCGAAATTTCACCGGCTTTCATCGATCTTTATCGCGGCGAAATTTTAAATTTGAAAGTAAAATTTGAAAGAAGCGCGGGCATATCAGTCTTTTTGCATATATTTAGCTTTGCCAAGGGCGTTATTTGCGATGAACTGATAAAGGCTCGGCGCCTGAAGCTTGGCTAGCTCGGGGTATTTGGCTTTAAGCGTCTTCCAGATGTCGTAGACTCGCATACCGCTTGCGTAAAGCTTCATAATCTCGCTAAAATGCGGATCATAAAGGCTCGGCTTTTTATACAGCGAGAGTTTGCGGTCGGTATCAAGCACCGCGTTTGCCTCGATAAAAGCGGCAAGATCGCGCTCGCTTACTTTTGCAAAATCCTTTTCGTATTGAGATTTCATATGCTTTAAAATTTCCTTATTGCTAACGCCTTGAAAGTGCATTTTCTTGATCTCGAAGCGATACGCGTATAAGAAATCTTCGCTTTTTTTTGCGGTTGCGCGAAGTCTTGTTTTTTCATCTTTGAACGTCACGGAGATGAAGTGCGTAAGCCCGGGCGCAGTAACGGCGTTTTTGAACGCTTCGTCCTCCTCGCCGATCTTTTTTAAGATCGCCTTGACGGTGTAGCCCTCGGCGATGAGGTTTGAAATTTTATCTTTATAAGGTTTGTAGTCGAATCGTACGCGCCTAAAGCCCGTCTCGACGCTGATTTTTTTATAGATCCTCGCATGCTCTCTAGATGTAAAATATCTCGATTTCAGCCCTTTGCGGAGTTGTTCGGCAACCGCGGTAAAATCGTCATAATCGGCGATAGACGCGATTAATTCCTTTTCGTTTACGACCCTGCCGTTAACGACCGCGATGGTAATGACCTTCATATTTTCTCCTTTGATTGGGCACAATTCTAACTTAAAACTATAAACTCAAATTTAATTATTTATTATCAAGGATTGCGGAGGATTTGCGTTTGCGAGGCAGAATTTTACGCGCTAAAATTTAGTATTTTGATTGATTTTTATATCTTTTTGTGCTTGTTCTCACGCCGCTTTTTTATACTTTTTTGTGTAGAGATGAAGCGGGTTTGCAGATATAAATTTTACCCGCAAACTCTAGCTAAATTGCCCGCACAAATTAGCTTTTTCTAAACGAAAAAAGCTTTTTGATCTTCGTAAGTCCTAACTTCATACCACTATATTTCATCATCTTAGCCATATTTACCCACATTTCACGCTCGTAGCACGGATGCGGGCAGTGGTGACAGCGTGGCTTTTCGGTATGCGGGCAGGCGCGCAGGCGCGCGTAGGCGTAACGTAGCATCCGTTCGCAGTCCGCGCACAGATGAAAGTGGGTCTGCACAAGCCCCTTATCGTCTTTGTAGTCATGAAGCACGGCGCCATCTTTTTTAGGCGCATCCGCATGCTTGCCATCGCAGTAAATTTGGATAAATTTCGTCACCGTATTTACTTCGTAAATAAATTTTTCGCTAGTCATATTTGATCCTTTGGGCGGATTTTATCTAAAAGAGACAAAAATACTCTTGAGCGCGCTCAAGTTAGAATTTATAGAATTTTAAAATTCCGCGGAATTTCGCTTTATCTCTCGACCTTGTTGCTTAATAGAGTCGCAATGAAGCGTGTTTTGTCATTTGAGGCAAGCGCGATTTGCAAGCTCATCGTAAGCGGTACAGCCAAAAATAGCCCGCCGATACCAAGCACGAAGCCCCACAACAGTAGCCCTGCAAGCACGCTGATCGTTGAAAGCCCGAGCCCTTGTCCTAAAAATCGCGGCTCGATGATATTTCCGATCGCTACGTTTACGACTAAATAGATTGCGATAGTCCAGATGCTAGAGCTTATATCCATCGTAGAAAGGGTCACGAAAAGCGTCGGAAAGACCGCTACGATCGAGCCAATGGTGGGGATGAAATTTAGCACGAAAGCTAAAATCCCCCACAGCGCGGCATACGGTACGCCAAGCGCCCACAGCCCGAGCCCGATGAGCGCGCCGGTGCAAGCTGAAGCAATAGTTTTAATTAGCAGATATTTTTTGAGGCTGGAGGCAAATTTCTTCACGAAAGTGTGCGTAGCACGGCTACTTTGCGAAAAATAGCGGATTTTTTCGTCGATTACGGAGCTTTCAAAGACCATAAATGAAACCATTATAAAAATGAAAAATCCCGTCGAGACTATCGAGCCTGTTTTGCGCAGTAGTGCAGATAGCTGCGCGGCGGCTTCGCTCGGATCGATGCCTAGGCTTGCGGCGTTAAGCTCTATGCCGAAGCGAGAGAGCTTCGCGCTCACGCCTCCTAGCACCTCTTCAAATTTTGCTTGAAGCTCGGGCAGGCGCGCTGAAAATTCCTTGATCGCATCGAAGATGACTGCGCCGAAAAACACTATAATCGCCACGAAGGCAAAGGTAATGATGAGGAAACTAAAGACGCGCCCGACGCGGATCTTTTGGACATAAAGCACCAGCGGCGAGACGAGCACCGTGATGAAAATAGCTAGCAAAAATGGCACGACGATAGCCTGCGCGGCTTTAAGACCAGCCAGGATGATTACGACGCAGGCAACCGACATCAAGGACATTTGAAGCTTCAAGGATTCTCCTAAATTTGACATTTTCGCAGAGCTTTTACGCGAAATTTTG
>ERZ773008.3145-NODE-3145-length-10292-cov-13.577611_pt1 | contig 10292 bp, 9 predicted proteins | sample MGYA00580664_ERZ773008 | MGnify/ENA primary metagenome ERZ773008 (study PRJEB29015, sample SAMEA2738016) | human oral metagenome | biome: human oral; feature: human-associated habitat; material: dental | place: China | collected 2048 ... | reverse complement strand
CCTGGCTGATGGGCGGGCAGCAGTACCACAACCTCTTCCTTGACCCGCAGGACACTGCCGAATTCGCGCGCGCCTACGACAGCGCTCTCTGTCTGGACATTTCACACACCATGCTCGCATGCAACTTCCTCAAAATTCCGCTTTCGGAAGCGGTAGCACAGCTGGCACCGTACTCCATCCACCTGCACCTCGTCGATGGTATCGGCGTAGACGGCGAAGGCGTGCAGGTAGGCGAAGGCGATGTCGATTGGGCTGCGCTGGGCAAGCAGCTGCGCGAGCTGGCGCCGAAAGCATCGTTCATCCCCGAAATCTGGCAGGGGCATATCAACAACGGCGAAGGCTTCTTCACTGCTCTAGACCGCCTCGAAAAGTGGTTGTAGGTAAACGCATGAGTTCTCATTGTGAACTTAAAGTTCTCTGGGTTGTTCCGGTCCCCGATTTCGGGGGAGTGGCGCGGCACACTCTCGATATGGCGCGTGCCGGTATTCCAGGTTATGAGCTGGTGGTGCTTGCCCCTGCGGGGGTGCTCACCGAGCGGCTTAAAGAACTGGGCGTGCGCGTTATAGAAGCTGAGTTCGGTCCACATGCCGGGTTTAAACGCTCATTCACCTCGCTATTACGCGCGGTTGAGGACGAAAACCCCGCGATTGTGCACAGTCACCTTGCCTACGCGGATGTTCTTGCCGTAGCTGTGGTGAACTCGCTCAAAATACGGCGAGCGCTAAACCGTTCGCGGCTCACCCCCAAACTATTCACGACAGAACACGGCATCGCTGGTGACGATTCCGTGTATCACGGCACCTCATGGCGTTCTAAACTCATGGAGCAGGTACACCGGGTACGCTTGTGGGGCACAGATACAGCAATCGCAGTCTCAGCCTCCACTGCGGAGCAAATGCACCGCAAATGGGGTGCCCGAACCGTCGAACTCGTATACAATGGTGTGGATATTGATGCGGTTCACGCGCAGGTTGACGCCTACCGTGTACCCGCTGAACCGGATGCGCCACGCATCCTATCCCTCTCACGGCTCTCACCCGAGAAAGGGATCGACGTGCTCATTGACGCCTTCGCCAGGCTGCATGAACACTACCCGAAGGCCCGCCTAGAAATCGCTGGTGACGGCGAGCTATCCGCAGCTTTGAGGGAACAGGCACAACGCCTCAATCTGGGGGACTCAGTCACGTTCAGCGGTTTTATAGACCCTCATCAAGCGATGGGGCGCAGCGATATGGTGGTGCAGCTCTCCGTATGGGAGAACTGCTCTTACACGCTGCTGGACGCCAAATCTGCTGGGCTAAAAGTTGTGGCAACCGCTGTGGGAGGCAACCCTGAGGTCGTCTCTGCTAGGGAACTGGTAGAGCCCTCATCCCCAAACCTGACCGAGCAGGTGTTTAACCGGATACACGCCCTGCTCTTGGAAGGTCCCAGCGAACAGTTTACCTGGCCCAATAACGCAACAATGGCACAACAGACAGCCGCCCTATACACGAACAAGCTACCGCGAGGAGGTACCCGGTGAGCGTCACAAGCTCTAAAGCCGCTAACGGCCAACCCGCATCTGCCGCCGAGCGGATCCAGAACCATCTGGGCCAGGGGACCGAATACCTGCGGCAGGGGGCGGGGAAGATACGCCTTCCCGAGTTTATTATGTTTTTCCTCATGATCTTCGGAGAAGCTGTGCCGGGTGTAGGGCTTCCCTATAACCAGGTCGTCATTATTGTGATTGTGCTATACGCCCTCATTAAACAACCGGTGTATGAGCTGGGAAAATTTCAGAATCTGGCGTTTGCTACCTTTGCGGCGCTGGGGTATTTGGCGTTTGTGTCCCTCACGCACGAGCCTAGTTCTGGTGCTTTTGACTGGCAGCGCCGTCTGCTGCGTTTACTATTAGCGACTATTTTGATCTGGATTATTGCTTCCGGCCGTATCCACATACGTTCGGCGATTGTTGGATACATCACTGCCCTATTAGTAAACGTTCCTCTCTATTATGCGGGGCTCACCCCTGATAACTACAAGGGATATTTGACCGGTCATTTGCTTGATAAGAATGTCTCCGGTCTTGCGTACTGTGTTTTTGGTCTTCTTGCCCTCGCTCTTGCGCGCCGCCGGGTCGAGATCATCCTTACGATTATTGTATTCGCTGCTATTCTGTGGCTGACAGGCTCTCGCACGTCAATGGCTGCATTCACAATGGGCATTATTTGGATTGTACTGGCTAAACGCCTTCCCGTATGGGGGCGTCTTGTCCTTGGCGTGCTCATCTACTTTGCTCTTGGAGTTCTCACTGAGGATTATTCACAGTCATCACAGTTTGGGAACCGCACTGGCAGTGACTGGTTCCGAGCTCAAATCGATGCGGCCTCCCAAATAAAAGTAGAAAATACCGGTATTTTCGGTCGTGGTTTGGGTGAGGCCTACGTTTATCTTCAGCATGATAATAAAGTCTGGCTGTTCCACAACTCTTACTGGTCTGCACTGGTAGAAGGCGGCTGGCCCTGGATGCTGCTCGTGGTTGGCATCACTGTTTTTTGTCTGGTGCGTCCTTTCAGTAATGCTTCACGGTGGAGCCGTGATGAGGCCTATATTCAGGGTGCAGGCGTCGCTTTGCTGATTTGTGCCCAACGCCTGGGTGAGGTGTTCTACACCTGGATGTGGGCCGTCTGCGTGGGATACGCGATCCGGGCCATCATTATTTCACGGGCGGCGGGTACCATTCATGAGCAGCCAGGGGATAAAGACGGGATTGACGGGCGTATTCCTCTCACAAAGAAAACAACGTTTCTTACCCCACCAGCAGCGGGCACACCAGGGGTTACTCGGTAAATTCAAACAGAAGGGTTCAAGGTCATGGCGCAGGAATTGTATATTGCAACCAATAATGGTGATATGGGCGGCGGCGAGGTCATGCTGCTCAATATTGCACGTGCCGCCCGTTCCCTTGGCTACCGAGTCACTGTTATTGGCCCAGCGCACCCGCCGCAGCTGGTTGAGGCTGCCGCCGACGAGGGGTTTGCCCGTGTGGTACTTCCCGCCCGTACCCGCTCCCAGTACATGATGCAGCTTCGCGCCTGGCACTCCGCCCACAAGAAAGTACTGCTGTGGTGCAATGGGTTGGTGCCCGCTGCCGCTACCGGCGGGCGTAAGAACCGGATTGTGCACCTGCACCAGATTCCAGAGGGACTTAACGCAAAACTAGTTCCCTTTGCGCGTCGTAAGGCGAATACAACCCTGGTGCCCAGCAACTTTATGGCCCGGCAGATAAACGGTGCACAGGTTATGAGCAACTGGGTCTCTGAGGTACCTACAGCCCTTAAACATGACAATACTGATGTCATACGTGTCGGATTTATTGGACGGCTGAGCCCCATTAAAGGTATAGTTCCGCTGTGTAAAGCTATTGCTACCCTCACCCAGGGAGGCGGCGCGTACCGCCTGGTGGTAGCAGGGGAACCCGTTTTCACCTCTGAGGTGGAACAGGAACAGGTTGAACGTTCCCTTAGCCGTATTGCAGAGCACACCGAGCGTCTGGGGTGGGCCACCCCTGAGGCGTTGTTTAACAACGTCGATATGCTGGTAGTTCCCTCAACATGGGAAGAGCCTTTTGGTCTCGTAGCGGCCGAAGCAATGAGCGCCCGCGTCCCTCTTATTGTCTCCGATTCGGGGGCACTACCCGAGATCGTGGGTGAAAACTATCCGTATATCGTCCCCAAGGGGGATGCGGCCGAGCTGGCGCGTACGATCAGCATCGTCGCGGAACAGCTGAGCTCAGACTCTGAGAAGCTCACCAACACTGTATCTGACGCTTTCTGGCGCTGGCAGGAGCTGTACTCTCCTGAGGCCGGTAAAGAACGCGTGCGTGAAATCCTGGAACAGCATATTTCACCCGCATAATATCCCTCTACGGCGGCGCGAGCCGACCGGAACACAACAGAATCACACCATAAAAGCATATCGTTATGACTCACCTTACACATCACGAAGCTCACTCGCATAACGCCGACCACTACTACAAAGCGGCCGTCATTATCCCTTCCAGAGGCGGTGCACACCTGCTGCACTACCCACTGGAGGCTTTATGTGCCCAAACAGAAAAAGACTTTCAGGTAATCGTTGTGCTCGATGGCGATATCGACAATAGCGAGGCTGTCCTGAAAAAATATGCTGCCGAGGGCGGGCTGAACCTAAGCACCATTATTTTCCCCGAAAACCGGGGGAGGGTAGCAGCCCTGAACGCCGGGCACCGGGCCGCTAATGCCAAGGTACTCATCCGCTGTGATGATGACCTGCAGCCGGACGAACATTACGTAGCGAGCCACCTTCGCCTGCACCAAGAGTACGACGGGGTTATCGGCACCCTTAACAACGTATTTCCTCAGACCCCCTATTCGCTGGTCTATGGCAACTACCGAGATAAAAAGTTCAAGCAGGGAGCGCTCAGTGTACCCCCACATGAGCGCTGGCATTACTGGAACGGTAACTCGTCCGTATCAGCCGAGTTCTTCCACAAAGTAGGGGGATTCGACCCCGCCTACCGCCTCTACGGCTGGGAAGACGTCGATATGGGGAAAATGATCGCCGACGCTGCGGGAAAAATCCTTATCTCTTCCGAGGTAGAGGCGAAACACCACGCAGAAGCAACCACCACCTCCGTACGCGCTCTACGTGCCCTGCACTCTGGGGCGGCGCGCTCCATTTTCGTGCGAAAACACGGCGAACAGGCACACACCGCCCCAAACCCGGGCGGGGTGTGGGGCGCAGCGGTCAAAACACTCGCATTATTCACCACCGAACGAACCATCAAAACAGTGGGGGACGCCAGCGACAGAATCCTGCTCAAACTCCCGGTAAAGTTCGCCGAGAAAATTGTGGCGCTACAGGTTGAAGCAGCCTCCTACGCGGGTGTGAAATACCCGAGCCGCGCCCAGAAAGTATTCTAGGAACCACATCATGTTCGCACACGCACATCATCTGCTCAGCGGAGCACAGAAAACCGCTAAAAAATGCCTGCCGTTCTGGCGGGTGCAAGCTACCGAAGAAATCGCTATCGCGCACGACTACCTCACTCAAAGAGGAGGGGCCGAGCGGGTGGTACTTGCCATGCACAAGGCCTTCCCCGAGGCGACAATATACACCACTCTTTACGACCCCGAAGGTACTTTCCCCGAGTTTAAAGATGCAAAAATTGTCACCAGCGGCATTAACCGCATTGGGCTGTTCCGCCATAAACACCGTTTCGCGCTGCCGCTGCTGCCGTTCGCTTCGTCTCTGTTGAAGGTGCCCGCCCGGAAGGCGATTATCTCAACCACCGGCTGGGCACACGGGTTCAGGTACGCCGGGCAGAGCTTCGTCTACTGCCACTCCCCGGCGCGGTGGCTGTACCTGAGCGACCAGTACTTGGGGAAGAAAAAAGACGGTGTTGCGGGGATCGCCCTGCGCACGCTCAGTCCCGCACTGAAGCTGTGGGATCAGCGGGCCGCCGCAAAATCCGAGAACTATGTGGGCAACTCCACCATCATTAGGGAACGTATTAAGAACGTTTACGGTAAAGAGGATGTACCGATTTTTTTCCCACCGCATTCGGTAGATATGGATTCCCCGGCCGAGCCGATTCCTGGTTTGGAGAAGTTCATGGCCGACGGCGACTATTTCCTGATCGTCTCACGCCTGCTGCCGTATAAGAACATAGAACACGCGGTGGAGGCCTTCACCCGCATGGGAAAGAAACTACTGATTATCGGCCGGGGGCCTGAGAAAGATAGCATTTTAAAACATGCCGGGCCGACGGTGCGTATCGCCTCAGATCTGCCGGATGCGCAGCTGTGTTACGCCTACCGCAACTGTGTGGCGCTGCTGGCGATTTCACACGAGGACTTCGGGATTACCCCCCTGGAGGCAGGTGCAAGCGGTAAACCTGTGATTGCGTTCCGTGCCGGCGGTTTCCTTGACACCGTCGTGGAAGGGCGTACCGGCGTGTTTATTGATAAACCAACCCCTGAGCTGATCGAGTCTGCCGTGTCCTCATTTGACCCGGCACAGTGGGATCCTCAGCAGATTCGCGCCCATGTTGAAAAGTTCTCTGAAGAGAGGTTTATCGCCCAGCTGCACGAGTATGTGGCCCAGCTGGGATAACGCTAACGCTGCACGATTTGGCTGTATTCACCGCAATATTACAGGAAAGGCAGGTGGGGGAAGTTTCCCGGAACATGCCGCCTGTTTACAGTTCTTCCAGGTACTCGCGGGAGACTAAATCGGTCACAAAATCCTGCACCTGCTCGGCGATAGCCGCAGGGTCCTGCTCCGCAAGCTCCGCGATCTCCTCAATAGCCTCTGGGAGAGTCAGCGGAACCTCAAACACGCCCCAAATAATGGATGCTGACCCCTCTAAGACCGCGATGCTGCTGGTGCGCAAATCAGCAAGGTAGCTGGCGGTGGGGCTGTACTTGGCGAATTCGTCAGTGTGCACATAGGCGATATGTTCGGGGATGCGGTAACGCAGCTGAGCCATTATTTGCCGCCTTTCGGAAATTTAATGCCGAAACGGCTGAAGAACTGCCGCCATATTTCGCTCCGGCTGGGTTTATGGCCCAGCGTCATTGCCAGGTGGTCTTCGTTTACCAGCGCAATATTCCTAATAACCCGTGCCTTCTCGGCAATACCGCGTGCTGAGCGCACCCGCGCAAACCACAGCAGGTAGGGGGGAACTTTCGTTGAGACAGCTTTCCACAGCAGGTAGTCGCGGTGCCCCCTGTAGGCCGCTAGATGCCCCATTGCCGCCGCGTAAGCAATGCCGGAGTGCAGTTCTAAGGCTCTATCGTGTACCCGTTCCCATTCGCTGTAGCTCATGATTTCGTTAAGGTATTTGAGGTCGCTGCTGTATTTCGCGGCGGCTCGTGCACGGTGCAGCACCACAATAACTCGCGCATCCAGCACAGACGGTACGGTGCAGGGCCGGTGCGCTATATCGCGTGTGGTTCGGGCCAGCCACAGCTGCTCAAAAACCCGTTCATGGTTCTCACCCAGGCCGGGGAAGAACCGGTGTATGTCGGTTAGCCCCCACGCATCGTGGTGAAGGGTCATGGCGTGCTCAAATACTGAGCCGGTTTCAAAGTGCGCTTGGATACTCCACCCCTGAGCTATAAGCGCCTGTACGAACCGGTCCACGTGGGAGGGGCGTACCAGCAAATCCACGTCGGTGCTGTGCCGCTCGGGACGGTACACCTCCGGGCCGAATGCGTACCCTTTGACGTGCAGAATATCTATGCCGTTGGCGTTGGCGACGCGCTGAAAGTAGGCGTGCGCCAGCATAATGCGTGCTTTGAGCGGCGCTGAGGCGGCCTGCCGTTCAGTTTTTTCCACGGGGTGTCTTCCAGTTAGTTTTTGAAGCGTGTGCTGTAGCTACAGTATAGGGCGGGGACAAGGCGCAATGTCTTATCCCCGCCCCGGTTAACTGCTGCGGGCGGTAAACCTATTTCTTGGCTTTCTTCCGAGACTTCACTTTTTTCTTCGTGCCGTCTTTTGAGTAGCCGTAGTAGGTTGCGTACCCCACGTAGCTGTTGGCGTAGCCGAAGCCGTAGTAGGAGTTACCCAGGCCCTTACGCGGCGCGCGGTTCAGCACCAGACCGAAGAGGTTAGCATTCACCTTGTTCAGGTTATTGGTTGCCTCGGTCATCTGCTCGCGGTGGCTCTTACCGATCGAACCAACCATAATCACGCCATCTACCGCGTAGGAGAGCAGTGAGGCATCGGTGACGGGCAGCAGCGGCGGGGCATCCAGAACCACTACGAACTCTTCGGATAGTTCCCTGACCAGCTGGCGCATCTTATCGGAGCCCAGCAGTTCTGAGGGGTTCGGGGGGATACGTCCGGCGGTGAGCACGAACAGGTTGGATTCCTCCAACTGGTACACGGCCTCAGCAATATCGACCTGACCGGCCAGCACCTGGGTGAGACCGACCTTCGCATCAACATTGAGTTTCTTCGCCAGGGTGGGGCGGCGCAGGTCAGCATCAATGAGGATGACAGCCTGACCAGACTCAGCCATGGAACGCGCCAGCGACAGCGACACGGTGGACTTACCTTCACTGGGAACCGCGGAGGTGACCAGGAACGAACGCGGCGGCTCGTCAATATTGACGAAACGCAGGTTGGTGCGCAGCTGACGGATCGACTCTTGAGCGATATGGTCGCTGGAGGAGCCGGTAACAATGTTTTCTTCAGTGAGGTCATCACTGGTAGGCAGCACACCAAGGATGCTGCTGCCGGTGGCTTTCACGGCGTCATCACGGGTACGGATGCGCTGATCCACGGAGCGGCGCAGGAAGATCACAACGTACACAAGAACAAGCCCGGCGACTGCACCGATGAGGGTGTTACGGGTGTAGTTGGGGGATACCAGCGGGGGGTTAATACTTGCGTTATCGAGAGGGATCACGCGGATATTATTCGCGGCGTTACCGCTAACAGCGGTGTTCGCGCTAGCACTAGCACCTGCAGTGTTGCCGTTCTCAGCATTGGGGGTGGCGTTATTCCCCCCATTGCTGCTGGCGGCGTTGCCGCTACCGCCGTTATTGCCTTCAATATTTTTAATGTATTCGGCGGTGGCGTGTAGCGCCGAGTTCGCCAGAACCTGTGCCTGCTCCGGTGTGGAGGCGTGGGCGCTGACTTTAATCAGCGAGCTGTTTTCGTCAGTGGACGCGGTAACACTGCCGCGGATACCGCTGACGGTCATCCCCATATTGGGGTTTTTCTCTTGAATGATTTTCGCCACAGCCTCGGAGGAGACGATAGCGGAGTAGGAACGGGCGCGGTCTTTCGCCGCCGATGAGCCCGAGAGCACGTCAATGGTGCCGCCGCTGCCAATGGTGACGTACCCGGATGCGCTGGCCGCATACACCTTGGGCTGGGTGAGGGAATAGCCGACGCCTAAGAGAGCACCAATAATGATGCCGAGGATAAGCAACACGAGGTTTGCCCTCGTAGTGCGCACAAAGTCCAGTATGGTCATGGTCTGTGATTACTCCAGAATGCGTATGTGATGTATTTGAGCTGAGTGTAGTCGACCCGTGCCCGGGCACAGTTGAGCGAAGACGCCACCTTACCGTAGCAGGTTGAGAAGGTATTCGCCGTAACCGCTCTTAACGAGGGGGCTTGCAATCTTGCTGAGTTCCTGATCGCTGAGCCAGCCTGCGCGCCACGCAATTTCTTCGGGGCATCCAATGGAAAGACCCTGACGTTTTTGCACGGTGCGGATGAAGTTCGTGGCATCCGCGAGTGAATCGAAGGTGCCGGTGTCGAGCCACGCAGTGCCGCGCGGAAGAACCTCCACTTTCAGTTTACCCTGTTTTAGGTATACACGGTTAAGGTCGGTGATTTCCAGTTCACCACGCGGTGAAGGTTCAAGTTCTTGTGCATAGTTAACCACATCCCGGTCGTAGAAATACAGGCCGGGGATCACATAGTCGCTCTTGGGTTTTTCGGGCTTTTCCTCAATGGAGAGGGCGTTGTTGTTCTCATCGAATTCGACCACACCGTAGGCGTGCGGGTCAGCCACCTGGTAGGCGAAGACAGTTGCGCCGTCCTTCTGTTCGTATTTGGCCAACTGGGTGCCGAGCCCGTGCCCGTAGAAAATATTGTCGCCAAGTACGAGAGCAACGGGACTATTACCAATAAAATCTGCACCAAGAATAAATGCTTGAGCCAGCCCGTCAGGGGAGGGCTGCACCTTGTATTCGAAGTGAACCCCGAATCTTGAGCCGTCCCCGAGCAGCCTTTGGAACTGCTCCTGGTCGGCAGGGGTGGTGATAATGAGGATATCCCGGATACCCGCCAACATGAGTGTTGAGAGCGGGTAATAGATCATCGGCTTGTCATAGACCGGGGTGAGCTGTTTGCTAATGCCCTGAGTGATGGGGTGAAGGCGGCTGCCGGTGCCGCCAGCTAGAATGATTCCTTTCATAGTTTCTATATTGTGTCACGATTCTCGCCGTTTGTATGCATAAAAATACGGGTGTCGGGCGCTAAAATCTAACGTATGGCTCACATTCTTGTTACCGGCGGCGCCGGTTTTATTGGCTCAAACTTTGTTCATCACCTGTTGGAGCGCACTCAGCACACTGTCACAGTTCTCGACAAAATGACGTACGCCGCGAACGCGGCTTCCCTTGCGGGGCTTGATGAATCCCGCTTTAAACTAGTGGTTGGCGATATTGCAGACCGTGAACTCACCGACGAACTCGTAGCGCAGGCGGATGCAGTCATCCATTACGCCGCAGAATCCCATAACGATA
>ERZ773008.3144-NODE-3144-length-10299-cov-2.969641_pt1 | contig 10299 bp, 12 predicted proteins | sample MGYA00580664_ERZ773008 | MGnify/ENA primary metagenome ERZ773008 (study PRJEB29015, sample SAMEA2738016) | human oral metagenome | biome: human oral; feature: human-associated habitat; material: dental | place: China | collected 2048 ... | reverse complement strand
ACCCGCAGAAATATACTTAAAGTCTGGAAAATTTCTTGTATCTTTAAGCTCATTCCACTTTCTACGAACATTAATGGTGTCCGCTAATATCAAAATAGATTGAACAAAAGAAACGCGTTCTTGATCTTTTTTCGTCAGATTTTCAGCCGTTTCTTTCAATCTCTTTTTCTGTTCTTCTTCTCTCCACTTAGCTAATTGTTCTTTTACTTTATAATCAAGCTCCTCGGAAGAATACGCTTTGATTGTTTTCATTTTTCCAATGTAATTATTAGAAATTGTTTTCTGGTAAGTATATCTTGATGCCATGTTATCCAGCTTTCAAATGAAGAAGTAAAAAAACAGAACCATCAAACCAATTTAGGCCTCTTGGACTAATCTCAAGAGGCCATTAAATTCAAAATGTCTATTTAAGGGCGATACATAAACGTGAAGACCTCTTCACGCTGCATGTTAACCTGTACACCAAGCTTTTCTGAGACGGCATCAAGACGCTCTTTGAGACTCAAAAAAGACTCAGTATCTTCAAGTTCAATCAACATTGTCATGGTAAAAATACCAGACAGAATAGTCTGAGCGATATCTAAAATGTTGGCATTTGACTCGGCCAAAGTGGTAGAAATTGCTGCGACAATTCCTGGGGCATCGCTGCCCAAAACAGTAACAACAGCTCGATTAGCAGATGTTTCTGAAGCCATAATTTCCCATCTCTTGAACGGATGGGACAATTGTACTCTATACCCTTCCAATTTCTACGCCGTAGCGTGTGCTAAATACCTTCTGAATCTCATCAACAGTACAATTAAGTGCTGTAATAAGCTCATAAAGACTACGATTGCTAGCTATCTTAAAAATTCTCTCATGAGAAATGGGCGGCTTCTTGTTAAGTGAACGTGCGGTATCAATACGAGCTCTAAACGTTTTAGCAATACTAATGGAATCTTTACAAGAACCTTCTCTGATAGCGTGTCTAAAATGAGATTCTTCAAGCGATGTGTTATGAATACGAAACGTAATGAGTTCAATTTGAGGATAGGTATCAACAAGATTCGTTGCCTCATCGTGTGTCATAAGATTACGAAGTCTGAACTCTTGATCAAGAGGAAATACAATCTGAACAGGGTGTTTTTGTCCAATAGGAGACAAAATATAAGCCGGAGTAGGCTCCGACAACACATCTTTAACAAGACATACGCCCTGACCTGGGTGAACGCAAAACTCGCCAACAGCTCGCATAACACCACTCCTCTCGGATAACAATAGTATACCATGAGAAAGGTGTTATACGCCAATGACCTGCAATTTTATAAAGTACGGCAGGACACTCAATAAAATAACAAGATTTTATATAAGGAATCTAATCAATCATTGTGATGGATTCAATGACTGGCTGCTCTGAAGCAGGAATAGTTCCGTTAGAGTCGGTAGGAGTTACACCTTTACAAATTGCATCGACAACGTCCATTCCACTTGTCACCGTGCCAAATGCTGCATAGTTTCCATTTAAAGTTGAGTTGTCTGCCTGCATGATAAAGAACTGTGAACTTGCCGAGTTTGGATCTTGAGCACGTGCCATGGAAATAGTTCCACGTGTATGCGAGATGTCATTCTCAACACCATTTTTGGTGAACTCACCCTTAATCTTATTCTCTGATCCACCCGATCCATTCCCCTTGGGATCTCCGCCCTGAATCATAAAGCCGTCAATAATGCGATGGAACGTAAGTCCGTTATAAAAGCCTGATTCAACGAGATGCGCAAAATTAGAAACGGTAATAGGTGCAACGTTTGCATTAAGAGTTGCCTCGATAGTGCCGTAATCCTTTACCACAATACGGACGTGATGTATGCCCTTTGCATAAGGGTCATCAGCTGCTACCGAATCAATATAGCCCTTGTTTTGCGTACCCTGGGACTGCGTCTGTTGTGTCTGCTGCGATTGCTGCAATTGCGAGTTTGTTTGAGGCTGAGACTTATCAGCGCCTCTAAAAAGAGAGAAAAATATTGCTCCTACCGCAAGCACAACGATGACTATAGCACCATACAGTCGACGATTCTTTGTTTGAAACACGCTATGCCTCCTAAGCAGACGCACACGAGACAATCCAAGACACCAAGTTGGCGGTTGCATTGCCCGTTCTCTCAGCAAGAACGTGACCCTTATCCCAAACAAGTGTGTAATCAACACTACTCACACCTGAAAAATGCTTCAAAGACAAACCCAGATTAAACGAAGTGCAAATTGAAGTATCTGTATTCTGGGCACCCTCATTAATGCGCCAATATGGAGCAACCGTTGCTGACTGATACCCCTTATAAGATGCGCTAGTAAAATACAGAGGATTAAACATGTCAACACGTGTTGGAATGTCATTCTCAAGCGTATCTGCCTTATTTAGATCAGAGGTCCAATCATTAGCGTAGCTGGACTTCCAATCAGTAAGCTTCATATAGGTATCAAGGTTCTTTTTGATGAGGCTAGCAGTTTGCTCATCAAAATGCAGAGTGCTTTGCTCGCCAACGCCAAAAAGCTGATTTGCACGTGTGCTTCTATCAGGAGCATCAAAAGCTCCAACAGGAAGTGATGCGCTTCTCAAAGCGCGCGAGAAACCCCTCAAATTCTCAAGTTCAACATTCTGACGACGAAGGTTATAGACAACCCAAATTGATTCAGAGTTCAGAGAATCAAAATAGTGCTCAGCGGTGTCGTAAATGGTAGATTGAACCTGCTGAGTAGCAGGAGCCGCATTATCTGTACCACGAACTGTTGCAAGATTTGGATCGCCTGGGAAAGTAGGCTCTTCCAGACGCTGAGGCGTAAAAGTATACGGGAATGCATTATCCTTAATAAAGTTACTTGCAGAAGTCTTAAGCTCATTGACGAGAAGATCTGCATATGATCCGGCGGTATAGACACCAGAGTTAGTCTCATCAAGACTGACCTTACTATCATTGCTGTCGAGAAGATCCATGTTGTTGACAAATGAAGCATATGCGCCAGCAAGATCTTGTGAAAGAGGTTGCGTCCACACGCCCTCAGCACGAGAATCTGTTGCATCTGCATACTGACCCGCTGACCACTCATACGCTGCGTCTGCAAGGTCGTATGAAGTTGCGGGGCACCATGAAGCACTGCCGTAAATTGAGTCTGAAAGCTGCTCGCCCTTCTCGCTATGTGTAGCAGCACCAACTGCATTAAGGTATGGCGTATAGAGCGAGGAATCTCCCGAGGTTCCCAGCACCGCGCTGAGACCACCGCCGGCTGCAAAGCCAAACACAAAAATCTTAGATGTATTGCAAGGAAGCAACTCATTGTTGTAACGCAAATACCTGATAGCAGCCTTAAAATCTACTGCTGGCCAAGGAGAACCGCCTGCATAAAGCTCGTCCGAGCCTGTGGTTGAATCGTAGCCCGCACTTCTACCGCGGAAACCTGCATATACATATACAAAGCCAGCCTCAAGATATGGTGCAAGACCTTCGTATGCATAGCTCGTAGGCGCACTCTGAGGGAACAGTGTTGCCGTGTTAATAGGCATGACAATAGGTGCAGTTCGCGCAGTAAAGCTTCCGACAACAGCCTTCTCACTCACTTCACACTCGTACGTAGAACCCTTCTTCTCTCCTGAGAAATACTTTCCAGGTACAAAGACCGAGAGAGTGTTTACCGACTTGCTTGCAGGCTTAGTGCAGTACTGAATGCCCAGCTGATAATAGCAGTCGTTGTCCTCGTCATAGCTCCACTGAGTCATGTCCAATTTAAGTGACTTAAACTCTTCAAGGTCCACGTTAGATGCAGGTTGATTCGTATTATCAGATGTCCTTGCTTGTGGAGTACATGCTGCTAAGGTGCCTGCGACTCCTAAAGCAGACAGGGACAAGAATTCTTTTCTCGTGAAGGCCATAATTTCCCCTCGAATAGTTTATTCAGTGGAGGCAGCAACGACCGCTGACCTAATTCAAGCTAGACAATCTATTGTACCAATTTGCAAACGTGTATGCTTAAGAGCAAACGTTTAGAGAAACGAGTTAGCATGCCAAAAGTTGTCAACTTCTTTGACCTCATTCATCTCAATGAAAGGCTCGAACAACAGGGACTTTTAAGCAAAATCCACCTTCGTGACACATGTGGTAAGCAAACTCTCTGGATAGAACTCCCCTCTGGAGAAAAAACCGACGGGCGCGAGAAACCCAACGATCAAGAGCTTGAGAAAACAAAGGAGCAAGTTGAGGCATTTTTTGCAATAAAGGGCATGACCGTTGAATTTGACCTCACTGGTGGAAAAAATTTCTGGATTGTATAAATTGCCCGCTTGACGAAGTGCTTCAGTCTGTTATAGTAAATAAGCTTTTCGAAGCACCAATGGCTGGGTAGCTCAGTTGGTAGAGCAGGGGACTGAAAATCCCCGTGTCAGGGGTTCGATTCCCTTCCCCGCCACCATTTTAACGCTCAGGTTGATACCATCTTGGTGTCAACCTTTTTTGTTATCTGCGACTTGTGTAGTACGAGTGGCTTACGAGTGTCTAACACGTGAGCGTTTGTGCTAGTGGATATATAAACGGTTGCTTCTGTATAAAAACGATAAGGGTGTTGCACTAGCAATGAGAATTCAAGAGTAAGTATTACCATTGCAACCCAACTTCTATTGATAAAAGTCTATTGCTGTCCATGCATAATAAAATAAACCATATTTCCAACTATATATAATGCGCCAATAAACGCGAATAAGAGTGTGATAATCTGCAACAAAAAGGAATCAGAAAACAGCATGATTAGCACGGAATAGATAAGCGTTACTGCTGCTATAATACATATACCAATACCTGCTCTTTTTGTAAACTCTTTCCTGTATTTTAGGGGAATCAAAATAATATTATACCTATGTACTAGGAAGGGATTTTTAGTTTTTATCAGCACATAGCCAATGTACAAAAAGCAAAGGCTAATAATACCTATCGCTATGCTTCTGTAAATATTAGCACCCATGGACATTCAACCCTTCAAGGTTTGGATTCACTCCCGGAATTACGATAACCTGAAAACCTGCAATTGTGGTTACAGCCAACAGAATATTTTGACCAATCACATAATTCACGTCATAAACAACATCAGCTTGAACAACTCTAGAATTGCTCGATTCAATCCCATTGATGTACTCAAGTGTAGGCTTAGAATACTCTAGTTTTTTTCATAATTGGCTCCCTTAATATCGTTGTCTAGTAAATGAATGTTATTGCCGTCTATCAAATCTACCTCTATGTCACATCCTTGGTTTATATTCCCAATCATTAGAGATATTTTTAGTCGCACAACCACAAAGAACATATCATGCTAGATACCGCACATACTCCCAAGAGTTTCTCGCTTCTGCACTCAGGACTTACCGGTGATAAGTTCAATACGAGCTATGCCCATGAGGTCACGGTAACAGGTGAGGCTGACCTTATTGAAGCCTGCACCCACGACCATGTGGCTACACGCTTTGAAAGCAACATTCGCAGTAACGCTGGCTTTGTCTGGTCTGACTGCGTGGTTATGGATATAGATAACGACCACACAGAAGACGAGCATGCCTGGATTAACCCGAAAAGGCTTGCTCAGCTCATGAGTGAGGTTGAGTTTGAACTGCCTCCCATTTCTTATATTAAAAATTTGAGCTGAAAAGGCTATCGATATACGCGCAACGCTTCAATAAGTTCAGAAGCTTCAATGCCTAAAGCTTCGGCAAAAGCATAAACTTCTCCAAGTTTAACGCCACGTTCGCCTGATTCAACTTTTGATACAAATGCTTGATCTCCAGCAAGACGCTCTGCAACTGTCTCTTGGGTAAGACGCTGCTTCTTTCGTAAATCGCGAAGGCACTGGCCTACTAATCTGTTAGATATCTGCTCCATAAATGCAGCGTAAAACTATCAACTCAAATATGCCAAAATCGCATATTTTGAAAGAAAAGAAATTCTCCCCACCTAATCTGTGGGGAGAATTGAATCCTTTATTCTTCGTTTATTGCGATATTCATCGAGGTGCTTATAGCATTAAAAACCGCCTCCGCCGCCTCCGCCGCCGAAGCCACCGCCACCTCCGCCGGAGAAGCCACCACCAAATCCGCCACCAGAGCTTGAACTAGAAGAAGCAAGTGCCGCGGTAGAGACAGAATGAGCAGCTGTAACACTCTTGGTTACGCTATCGATTGCATTAACACGCATGCCATTTCCATAGTAATACCAGCTATAAACAGGCATAAACTGTGGATCCTTAAGCAACTCTGGCATTGCAACTTTCAACTGACTAATAACCTTATCTGCCACACCAAGCGCAACTGCCATAACTAAAAGCCTATTCCAAAGAATAACGTCGGTTGGAATTGCCTCATGAAGATTAGTAAATTCAGTAAGCCACTTTCTTAGAGCACGGGTCTTAGCAAGCGTCTCAACACCCTCTCTGTTCATCAAATCAAACTTACCAATGTTTATAAGCGCAATAAGACCGGCAATGAAAAGCAGTAACAAATTAAATAATAAGTTAACAATCGAGACGCCTACCATAATACCCATAAAGAATGCAGCAGCTGCAACAAGAATATCAACAGCAATCAGAGCGCCAAGAATTCCCTTGCCATGGAATGGGATCTTATTTGTTTCAAACTTAGCAGCATAGCTAAACTTAATAGGGCTCTCCCATGACTCATACGCCTTATTAAAATCTTCTGGATGGTCAGAGGCATATTTGCCAATTTGTTTCATGGTAACGGTAGTATTTACCGCTCCAGATTCCCCAGCCTTATCGAAAATCAATCGCATAGCCATGCTATCAATCTTATTTGATAAAGAACTGCCAGGATAGAAAGATGGCTGGTCTTCCTGAAAGTCTTGGACCTTTGTAAGACAATAATCAGACTTTTCCATACCAAGGAAGTTTGTATTAACCGTCTTATTCAAACTAATGTACTTTGCATCAGAAAGGTGCATAAGAGTTGCCGTCAGAGCATCTCCCTTAATTCCCTCACCGTTATAAAGCATAGAAAGAACTGCTGGATGATCATTAGATGGAACGTCCCTGTAATAAAGGTCATTAAACTGAGGAGCCATGACCTTTTTATATTTAATGCGTAGCAGAATAGCTGCCACAAAGGTGATAGCTGCAAATACTAACGGCGCATAAAGTATGAGAGCTACCTGAATTTTTGCAAACTCACGCTTGTGATTTGCTTCATCTGCCCATGCTTGTTCCTCAGATAAAATGCTGCTCAATTTATTCTGCTGAATAGGAGCTAGCCCAGAAACCCAATCTGTTGGGAACGTAATACGAGCTTCCGCGAACTCGTCAGTTCCTACACCAGGAACTTTGTAAACAACTGCATTCTTAGTAATTTCTACGTTTGCATCCAGCGGACCGTGTCCCCAAGCACGGACAGTATCTCCAGCAACGATCGATTGACCTGAAGGAACCGGAAGATGGATGGTAGCTGTTACATTATGAGACTCTGAATCCCAACCATCAGATACAAACTTCCAATACAACTCTGCAGTATCAGACCAATTTGTTACAACATTAGTAATGTCATACTCGATAGTTATATTTGCAGATTCATCATCATGTGCTGAATAAATCTTCAAATTCAACATATCGCTTGATTGAGTAGGAACATAATACTCATCTGAGTTGGCGCTGTTTCCACTAGAGTTTTTACTATAAATCTGGCGCGATCCTTGACTATCTTGAACAGTAACTGAAGTGATATTTATTTCAACGTTCTGTCCATTGTATTTATTCTTTCCAACTGGAAGATTCCAATAAACACCGTGATAGCTTCCTTTAAAATAAAATGTACGAGTTTCTACAACATGCAACGTTCCGTCTTTTTGAACCGTCGCATCAATATCTACCTTATCTATTGAAAGATCACGTGCAAATGCTTTTGTCGGAGCAATTAGAAACGCAACAGCCAACAGCATTATGCAAAGTGCAATCCTTACAAACTGGCTCATTTTAGAAGAGCGAAGCGAGATTTTATACATAGAAACTCCTTTATGTTACTTTCGCAACTCTTCTTAAAAGGATACCACGTACTTATCAATCTACTGGTGAGTATGAATTATCCAGTTCAAACAAAGCAGGTGGTAAGCCTTTATCCCACTCCTCTCCTACTTCCTCAGAAAGCAAATACTCGTCAGTCTCTATAAAGGGAAGGTTAGCAATTCTTTTATTTCTTGATGTTTCGAAATTGCATACAAGCGAGCTTGGACCGCTGAAGTCTAGAAGGCACCCGTAACAAATTCTCATGTCCTGAAACAGCTTTTCTCCGCATCTGGGGCAAATTTTTACGGAGTAGTTTTCTATAGCCATAGCGACCCCTTCTTTCAACGTTGCTTTCCTCGGTACTTATTTCTTGAATGAGCACTTTCTGACCCACCTCAAACCATGGGAAATCATCAACTGATGGTCTTTCAAATGTGCAATAGGCACCCGCGCAGCTATGAATTTGTTTAGGCTGTACTCGTCTCCGAATTTTTAAAATTTCTCCGTGATCATCTGCAAATGCGATATCAATCGGATACGTCATTCCAAAGGTGTGGACTGAAGAGCACTTCAGAAGTAATACTGAAGGAGCTGTTATCTCGGTGCCCAAAAGACCGACGAACTTTTCGAAGCCCCCTTGTAACAATTCAAAAATTTGCTCTGAATTAGGGACTTCTTCTATCGAAACCTGTACATTCATTTTCAAATCACAACTCCCGACTTATAAGGACTAATAACAATTGAAGTTGTATGAGTAAGATACAAAGGAGATTCTATTGACACTAGGGGAAGATGTAGAGTATGTGGCCAAGGTTTATACTTAAGCGTTACTTGATATTTAGGAAAAACAGAGACCATATTCCCAATCCCCTCACTCTCTCCCTCCGATGAGACAACGATGTCGCAACTGTCATCACATTTAAGAGCAGCTTTTATTTTCTGAGTTAAGTTTTCTAGCGTTCCTCCATCCGTGGAATGACTGGAAGAAATTCCATGAGCAATAATTTGATCCGCCGCAACACGATCAAACTTTGAGCACATATCTGCAAACTTACATAAATTAATTGCAATTAAAGCGACTACTAATACAACAGGAAGCACCAATGCAGTCTCAACAAACATCTGTCCTTTTTGGCAACAAAGGAATTTCATTTTTTTCATGTGCCACCAAAAACTTTCTTAACATCAATTTCTAAAGGAATCTCAATATCAAGAATAGGAATAGTAAATTTAGCAATTGTTATTTTGTCAGGAAGGTACTGCATAGAAAACGTACCAAGTGAACGTGCTAAAGCAATCGGATCCGAGGTGTTAGGTATTTTCTGAACTAGCTCACGAATCGTAGATTCTTTTTCGAAGCCAGCTTGTTTCAAAATGCTTTCCGTATTAACAAGAACGGGCTTCATTTGTCTTAAATCACTTGGCTCTAATCCAGCGTCAATAACTATTTGTTTTAAAGCACTCCGTAATTTGGAGCCGACACTTCCGCCTGTTATTCCATCAATGTCATCAAGAAATTCTGATAGCTTAGAAGACCAAGAAGTTACGCCATCTCCATATGAGATTAAAAGAGATCCCCACAAACTCATTACTTTATCTATAGTCTGTCCGATAAACCCTCCCTTCCTTTCAACCTGGTCAAAAAAGCTTGAGAGAACGTTATCTGTAGATGAGCTATCTGGAGCAAGTACCGCTCCGGATATTGCATATCCTTCTGGAAGAAAAGCTGACTGCTCAAGCGTCCCCAAACTTCCTTGGAATTCTGGAGATGAGCCTCCTCTTCTCACAAATGAAATACATCCCCAAGCACCTGGTGGACATAATCTAGGCCTAGTAACCTTTAACGCATCAAGTGCTTTTTGAAATATTCCGGTTGATTTATCTACAGCTTCAGATAACTTCTTTTGTAAATTTTTTATTTGTTGGCGTGACGATTCATAAACTTCAGACTCTTCAACTACGATCTTCCAGTAATACTCAAACCCGTTATCAATATTTGTTGAGGCAGATGCTACCCTTCCCACATCACCACTCGTAAAATGACAATGTTGACACTCATAAACCGCGCCAGAATCTAAATCTTGCAACGATGCAAACCCTGCGCTTTCTCCAGTTGCTCCTGGACAAGACCTATGAGCATGAATGGTTTTCTCGCCGTTTTCATAAGTACAAGGCCAAATAGGCTTTAGATACAGATCTGTTTTCTTTGTCTCCTCTAAGTTATGTGGCAATCGAGGTAAATTCATATCAACCTCACCATCAGCCGTTTCTTTATAAAATCC
>ERZ773008.3143-NODE-3143-length-10301-cov-3.163576_pt1 | contig 10301 bp, 9 predicted proteins | sample MGYA00580664_ERZ773008 | MGnify/ENA primary metagenome ERZ773008 (study PRJEB29015, sample SAMEA2738016) | human oral metagenome | biome: human oral; feature: human-associated habitat; material: dental | place: China | collected 2048 ... | reverse complement strand
AATTTTACGATTTTCGTTTAGGATTTTGCAAAATTTTAGCTCACGCACCGCATAAAAACGCACTCGCCCGCGTCCGCTCGCACCAAAACACGTAAAATTCCTCCGCCATCAACAAAGCAGCGCGCTTATAAGAATTCCTCAATGATTTCGAGCTGTTTAAATTTCACGGTTATCCTCTGTCCGCTCGCAAAGATAAAATCATACTCGCAAACGCCTTCCCGCTTTAGCGAAAATTGATGAACTATCAGATCGTTATTTTTAAAGCTCTTATCATCCGTTTTGAAGTGGACGGCTAGGACGTTTTTGAAAACAAATTTAAAATTTCTATCTCGGTAGGGCGATAAAAATTTCATCGCTAGTCTATCTTCGTTTTTTAAAATAGCGAATTTAAATTCAGTCAAAACGGCGTCGTGAAGGGTTTCTTTCGCATTAAACAGATACCTTTTCGGATCCGAGACGAACTGCCTGATAGGCTTTGCTATTTCGTTTTCATTCTCGCGAAGCGACTTAAAATAATCGTCAAAATGCCAAACATTGCTCCTTCTTTTTATTTTCGCCGTGATCATCCGTCTGTCCATTTGCGCGTCTTTCTTAAAATTTACTCACGTGCACTGCATAAAAAACGCGCTCACCCGCGTCCGCTCGCACCAAAACACATATAAAATCCCGCCGCTGCCGAAATATACCTCGCCGCCTTGCTCGCAGCTTGGAAGCTCGCTGTCAAGCTGCATCAAAAACTCCATCTTTTCGCCGCATATCGGGCACGTCGGCACCAAGGCGCCCTGTATCCATGATGACTCGCCGCCGATGCGCGCGAGGTTTTGCCTGCTGTTTGACATCCCCCAGTCCTGAGCCGTCCAGCGCGCGGGCGTAGGCGCCAGCGCGACCTCGCACTTCTTTATCGGCTCGTCCTGCACGTATTCGACCTGCGTCCTTTCGCCGATACGTCGCGGCATACCCTGCGCGTCGTGCTCGTAAAAGACTATCTCGCCTTCATTTATCTCTCTGATGTGCGCGGCGAGGACTAGGCGCGGCAGCGAGCGCACGGGCAAGTCACGGGGCAGCGGATCAAGCGTGATGAGATGAAATAGCGGATTTTGCGCATCGCCGTTCGCCTCGTCCAAAACCCCGCCGAGCTTATATCCTGTCTCGCCGCCCTCAAACCGCCAGGTCGGATGGTGCTTCGCCAGATGCGGCGCGTAGGGCGCGCCGAAATAGCCGCGCGGAAAGATTATGTGATACGCGCGCTGGCCGCAGTATCTTTTGAGCCTGAATTTCTCACCGCCAAAGCAAATTTCATCGTTCGGCGCTTTTTGTGATTTATCGGCGGCTGGCTCATTTGAGTTAAATTTAGAGCCATGTTCAGCCGCGCACGCTTTAAAATTTTGGCTCGCTGCCGATTTTAACTCGCCAGCGTTAAATTTAACGGCACTTGCCGCATCGCGCGCTTCATCTAAATTTTTGCGCGATAGATCGCACTCATCCGCTTGCAGCAACGCTGAAGTAGCGCCGCCCGGCTCGTTTGACATCTGCGATAGATCGCGCTCGCTAGGTTGGGTTTGTTTGGCGCCGCCGCATTCGTCCGCATCCATTTTTACAATTTCATTTGCTGCCATTTGAGCCGCACCGTCTGCGTCAAATTTAGATCGCTCAAAAGTAAATCCCACGGCCTCCAGCCAGTAGCCTATATATTCGAGCAAATCGCACGGACGATCGAAAAAATCCTCCGCAAGCGCGAACTCGCAGGCAAATTTTACGTTTCGCGGATCGCGGGTTTGCAGCAGGCAGCTAAAAATTTTTTGCCGCTCATCTTCGCTCGTCTGCGGATCCGCAAGCTTCTCACGCCAGATTTGCGAGCTCTCGTAACTAAGCCCGCGCCACGGATACTCCGCGTAATACGTGCTCTCGTTCGGCTGCAATTTAAAAAGCTCGCCCAGATACTGGTGCAAAAACGGCGCGAACTCGAGACTTGCCGCTGCGATGACCTCTTCAGCGTTTTTCCAGCGCGCGCTTTTTTCATCTCTGCCGCGTTGCCGTACACTTTTGCCTGTGCTTTCGTCCGCCCGCGCCGAGCGTGCATTCTCTCCCGTCTGTGCCGCGCTTTCGTCCTGCTTCGTTTTGCGCCACCCTGCTGCTTCTTCGCGCAAAATTTCAACCGCCGTGGCGATCAGAGCTTTAAAATCCTCCTTGCCTACATAGCCCAGAGCGTCCTTTAGCAGCGTGCCGCCCTCTTGCTGCCCACGCAGCAGGCTGTCCGCTAGCGTAAAATACGCCGCCGCATCACCTTGTAGCCGCCAAAACCGCTCGTATAAATCGGGCATACTAAAGCCGTCGCGTTCGAAATCTCGCGCCAAGCTTAGCGCTTCGTCCCGCTTACCCATCTTGCCATCCTTACTTTTGAAATTTTATTTTGATAATTTTAGCGTAAATTTAGGTTAAATTTTGAAGGCGGTTTATTTTATATATCGAAATTCTATGGAAAAATATAGGAGATTAAATTAGGTAGCGAATTAAAATTTAGAAGTACGCCGAGCCCCGTAGAGCTCGGCTAAATTTTAAAATAGCTCTTAAATTTAAAAACTATCGTCTCTTTTTTCAAAGATCAGATGCAGCACGTAGGTCACGGCGAAGGTCAAGGTGCTAGGCACTATCCAGCCGAGCATCGAGTCGTAAAACGGCATTTTCTTTACGATAAACGTAACAAGCGGCACCGAAATCCCCAAAATATCAAGCCCGTTTATGACGCCCTCGACTACGCAGACATAGACGCAGGCGCGATAAATCAGCTTGCTTGAATCGATCCACGGGTTGATCAGCGAGAGGATTATCAGCATGATCGAGATCGGATAGATGGCGACGAGGACCGGGATGGAGCCTTTGATGATGGTCGTAAGGCCGAAATTTGCAACTCCAAAGCCGATCACGCACCAAGCGATCGCCCAGGTTTTGTATTTGATCTTGCCTTTCGTAAGCTCCTCGAAGTATTCGCTAGCCGAGCTTATAAGGCCCAGCGTCGTGGTGATGCAGGCTAGAAAAAACGCACTACCCAGGATCACGACGCCAATTCTTCCAAAATAATGATCGCTTACTCGCGACAGAAGCTCCGCTCCGTTGATATTCGGCGTATCTTTGAAAAGCTCCGCGGAGGTCGCGCCCAGATAGCCCAGCATAAAATATATCGTCATCAGTATGACGCCCGACATCATTCCCGCTTTTATGGTAGAGGTGACGAGGTGCTTCTCGTCGCTAACGCCGGTTGCTTTAATGGCGTTAATTACGATGATTCCAAATGCCAGCGACGCAAGCGCGTCCATAGTCTGATAACCCTCTACGAAGCCCTTTGCTGCGGCATGATCGACATACTCTCCGCTAGGAGCAACGAAGCTTCCGATCGGAAACAAAAATCCCGCGCCGAAAAGCAGCAAAATAAGCGCCAAAAGTATCGGCGTAAGGTATTTTCCTAGTAGATCGACGAGCTTTGAAGGGTTCATACAGATGTAATAGTTCAGCGCAAAATATGCGGCAGAATAAACAAATAGCCAAATTTGAAGGCGCTCTTCCGCAATAAAAGGCTTAATCGCGATATCAAAAGGCATATTCGCCGCGCGCGGTATCGCAAAAAGCGGTCCGATCGTAAGATATAAAAGCGCGGTAAAAACGATCGCAAACACCGGATCTATGCGGCGCACCAGGCTCTGAAGCCCCTTGGCGCGCGCGATACCCGCAACGCCGAGCACCGGCAGAAGCACCGCCGTAGCGCAAAAAAACATTATCGCGATATAAAAATTCTGTCCGGAATCCTTGCCTAAGCCCGGCGGAAAAATAAAATTTCCCGCACCGAAAAACATCGCAAATAGCGTAAGCGATATCGTCAAAAACTGGCTTCTACTAAGCTTGCCCTTCATCTTAAACCTTCTTTAAATAAAGTGAAATTTGTATTATAGTTATAAATGTTTAAAACATATTTAAATTTAGCCGAAATTTAGCTAAAAATTGGTTTTTTTACGATTTTTTGGCGGATACGCAGCACGCGGGGCGGCTAAAATTTTAAAAATTTTAAGTATAATTTCGCGAAATTCAAGGCTAAATTTAGACAAAATGAGCGAGGAATAAAGATGGCGAAGATTAAAACTACGATTTTTGAGTGCCAGCACTGCGGCAATCAGCAAAGCAGATGGCTCGGCAGATGCCCCGACTGCGGCGCATTCGATAGCTTCGTCGAGCTCAAGCCCGCTCAGATCAAAGCGCTAAAAGAGATCGAGGGCGAGCTTGCCCGCGCCTCATCCGCAAGCGCCAAAGCGATCAGCGAGATACAGATCGAGCAAATTTCGCGCATCGACACCAAAGATAGCGAGCTAAATTTAGTCCTCGGAGGCGGCGTCGTGGAGGGCTCGCTCGTGCTAATCGGCGGCAGCCCCGGCATCGGAAAATCCACGCTGCTGCTTAAGATCGCGGCAAATTTAGCAAGCGGCAGCCGCGCCGTGCTTTACGTAAGCGGCGAAGAGAGCGCCAGCCAGATCAAAATGCGTGCGCAGCGGCTAGGCGCGATAAACGAGCAGCTGTTTTTGCTCACCGAGATAAATCTAAGCGCCGTGCTTGAAGAGGTGGAGCGCAGGGATTATAAGTTTATCGTAATCGACAGCATCCAGACGCTTTTTAGCGACAAAGCCCCCTCCGCGCCGGGCTCGATCACGCAGGTGCGCGAGATCACCTTCGAGCTGATGCGACTTGCCAAAGCGCGCGGGATTTCGATCTTCATCATCGGCCACATCACCAAGGAGGGCTCGATCGCGGGCCCGCGCATACTAGAGCATATGGTGGACGTGGTGCTGTATTTCGAGGGCGATGCGAGCAAACAGCTTAGAATTTTGCGCGGTTTTAAAAACCGCTTCGGAGCTACGAGCGAGGTGGGGATTTTCGAGATGGGACCGCACGGGCTCGTAAGCGCAAAGGATGTCGCGAGTAAATTTTTCACGCGCGGCAAGGCGGTAAGCGGCTCGGCGATCACGATCACGATGGAGGGTACGCGCGCGCTCGTCGTGGAGATCCAAGCGCTCGTGTGCGAGAGCGGCTACCCCAAGCGCAGCGCCACGGGCTTTGATAAAAACCGCCTCGATATGCTTCTGGCGTTGCTTGATCGCAAGCTTGAGATCGGGCTTGGCGGATACGACGTCTTCGTAAACGTAAGCGGCGGCGTAAAAATCACCGAAACGGCGTGCGATCTAGCCGTCGTCGCGGCGATCGTAAGCAGCTTCAAAAACCGCCCGATCAGCAAAGAGAGCGTCTTCATCGGCGAGGTGAGCCTAAACGGCGAGATCAGAGAGATCTTTAACCTCGATGCGCGCCTAAAGGAAGCCGCGATGCAGAAATTTAAAAACGCGATCGTTCCGATGAAGCCGCAAAACGCGCAGGGGCTTAAAATTTTTCACGCCACGGAGATTACGCAAATTTTAGATTGGATGTGAAGCGGCGCGCTTCTTAGCCTCGGTTTGGCGGGCGGCGCGAGCAAGCGAAAATGGACTTTGAGCGGCAAGGGACGCATTGCTTTTGCATGGGCGCGGCGAAGGGCGCACGCAGACTTATCGCTTTTTGCATAAACTTAGAGATCAGTGCGAGCGAGCGAAATAGGCTTTATAGGGTGCGATATTTAAAATTTTACGTATCGCAGCGGCTTTAAAATTCGCCGAGTTTTAAAAACGAAACGACGCTGCGAAGCCGCATGAACGCGAGCGAAGCTATAAAATTTCATTTGAGTTTTAAAACGGCGCGACGACGGTGCGGTTAAAATTTAATCATTCACGCCGCATTCTAGTGAGCAAGATAGGCGCTTTGCGGCGTAAATTTTAAAATTTTGCCGCAATGCGGCGCAAAGCCAAGCTCGGTAGGCCCTTGCGCCGCGCAAAATTCTATCGCGGCGCACAAGACGTATCGCATAGGGCTAAGAGCCGGTAAAATTTTAGCGGCGCCAAGCTCTCATGCGCGGGCGCGACGCTGATACCACAAGCAAAGTATCGCACGCCGAGCCGAATGGGCGCTGCCGTAGCACGTCGCAACCCGAAAAGGCTTGCTAGCAAGACGCTATGCAAGCCAAAGCGCGCAGGTCCGCCTCACATAGCCAAAAGACAGAGCCCGAGAGGTGGCAAGATAGCAACGCAGCGAGAGCGCGATGAAATTTTAACGCAGGCCGCATAAGCCGTCGGCAAAGCCTAATTCTACGGACAGGTTCTGCAGATAAAATTTCGCAAATTTAGCGCGGATAAAATTTCATAAATTTAAACGGAAAGGTGCGTATGAGCCCAAACGTAATCGTCAAATTCGTCATTTTGTTTTTCATCAGAGCGCAAAGCTTAAACATTAAATTTAGCAGGCTCGATGCCGTCGTATCGCGCGCTTACGCCAAATATGGGGCGCTCTTTAAACTAAGCGTGCCGCTACTTGCCGCAGCATCGGTATTTGCGCTGTTTAACCTATACGATTTTGCCAAAGCCAACTACGCGCTGACGATCTTTTTGCTCGCTTTGGGCGCGCCCCTGCTTACGTATAGCTTTTTTAAGGCGATAAAATCGGCGATGACCTTCGCGCTATTTGTGATCCCCTTTGCGGCGGTGTTTGCGATCATCGCGGTTACGGGCGCGGAAAAGCTTGATAACTCGCTAAATTTCAACATCGTCTTTCCGCTGTTTTTCACCATCGTGTGGTTTGCGATGTCGGTGATCGCAGATGAGGACGTGGCGCAGATCATGAATAAGATCGTATCGAAGCTCTCGACGCTTTTCGTGACGATTTTCATCCTTTACAACTACGAGGCGCTGCACGGAATTTTAACCGCGGGCGCGGGAGGGTATCGCGCGGGCAGCGACGAGCTAAACGCGCTTGATCTGGTGTTTATGACGATTAGATTTTTCACGCTGCCTTCGATTTTTACATTGATGATTTTTGAGATCAAAGATTATCTTTTTATCAGATACGGCGCGTTCGTGCAGGCTCAGCAGGAGCGCGTAGAGGATTTAAAAAATTCCAAGGGCTCGAAGTAAAAATTTAAAGTTTAATTCAATCTAATTTCGCGCGCCTTAAATGCTCGCAAATACTAAAGATTGCGACCGCCGTGTGCACGCTGGCTTAGGCGCGGCAGTGGGACCAATAAAATTTGAAATGAAATTTTAGGACAAAATTTTGAGATGGAATTTTAATGACGCACCGGTTATGCGCGGGCTAGGATTTAAAGCCGCGAAGCTTCAAATCCCGACCCCGCAATCAAAATTTAAAATTCTAAAAGAAGCTGTATATGTCGTCTAAAAGGAAGTATTTTTTATCGACGGTGCCTTTGTAGAACGGCTCGAAAGGATCGTTATACGCTTTTTTGAAAAAGCCCTCTTTGCTGAGTGAGATTAGCGCTTGATTGACGGCTTCTGCGAGATCTGCGTTGCCTTTTTGCATCGCGATGCCTAAAAATACGTTCTCGCCAAGACTTTTGATATTAACCTCGACGCTAGGATCTGCGACCGGATAGACCATCACAAATAGATTATCGTCGCACGCGCCGTCGATCTCGCCGCTCTTTAACCGCTTGTAGCAATCGGAGGAATTTTTGCAATACACTAGATTGTAGCCGCCGTCCTTTTGCATAAACGCTTCGCCCGTCGAGCCGCGAATGACGCCTACTTTCTTACCTCGCAGATCGCTCATTTTTTGGATATTGTCGCTTTTTCTGGTTAAAACTCCGGAATTTACCGAAAGATAGGGCATCGAAAACTCATAATTTTTCTTTCTCTCCTCAGTAACGCTTGCAGCCGCGATAAGCATATCCGCCTGATTATTTTGAATGGACGGAAAGCGCGCTTGCGCTGATACCGGTATGAGCTCGATCCTGCCGCCGGTATCGCCTAAAATTTTGCCTCCGATTGCATTAGCAAGCTCTACGTCAAAGCCCTCAAAGCCGTTATCCGTAACCCTACTAAACGGAGGCTCGTTTTCATAAACAGCGATACGAATGACTTTACTCTGCTTTATTTGGCTTAAAGAATTCGCAAGCGCAAAGATGCAAGATAAAAGAATTAAAAACAGTGATTTTTTCATTTCAAATTCCTTTTTTATTAAAAAAAGCTGTAAAGATCGTCGAGTAAGAAATATTTTTTATCGACGGTGCCTTTATAGAAGGATTCGAAAGTGTCCTCGTAAGCCTTTTTGAAAAAGCCCTCTTTGCTAAGCGCGATCAAGCCTTTATTGATCGCTTCTAGCAGCTCCGCGTTACCCTTTTGCACCGCGACGCCCAAGAATACATTATCGCCTAAATTTTTGATATTGACTTCGACTGCAGGATCTACGATCGGATAGACCATTACAAAAAGGTTGTTGTTGCAATACCCGTCGATCTCGCCACTTTTTAATCTCCTGTAGCAATCGACCGAATCGTTGCAATAAGAAACATTATAACCGCCGTCCTTTTTGATATACGCCTCGCCGGTAGTCTTGCGGATGATACCGATCTTTTTGCCCATCAGATCGCCTATTTTATGAATATTTGAGTCTTTTTTCGTTAAAATTCCCAAATTCACCGTAAAATACGGCATCGAAAAATCCACGCTGCCTTTACGCTCTTCAGTGATACTTGCAGCCGCGATTATCATATCTGCCTGATTGTTTTGAAGCATCGGAAAACGTACCTCGTTCGTTACCGGGATAAGCTCGATACGACCGCCGCTGTTACCGAAAATTTTACCGGCTAGCGCATTGGCAAGCTCGACCTCAAATCCCTCAAAGCCTTTCTCGCTCGACTTACTAAAAGGCGGCTCATTTTCATAAACGCCCACTCTGATAACCTTGCTTTGCTTTATTTCGCTTAAGGAATTCGCAAAAACAAAGATCGCCGACAATAGAATAAGAAAAAATGACTTTTTCATAATTTCCTCCTTGAATTTTAAATTTTTCGTAATTGTAATGTAAATTTTCTTAAAATTTCATTTTACTAGAACCGAAACTATTCCCTAAATTGCGAGTTTAGCAATAAAATTTCGCAACTAAAATTTCTAAACATAATGATAGAGGCTTTTTAAATTTTGCTACCTTGCGCCAAACCCTGCCTGCTCTCATTAAATTTTAGCGCTTCGCTATAAAATTTCGTGCGTCTATTAGTGCTGCAAAAATAGCACGCCGCTGCGAAATTCTATGGAATTTTATAAATTCTGCAACGGCGCGTTAGTAGAATTTTATAATCCAAACCCAAGCTCACAAAGTCGGACAAAATAGCAAGGCTATGCGAGCCCTTTAAATTTTACCTGGCGAGAGCACACAGCTATGCTTACTGCAAGCAAATTCAGGCGAGCCGTACCGCTATGCCCGCCTAAAATAAGCTATAAAGGTCATCCAACAAGAAATACTTTTTCTCCGCAGTGCCCTTGTAATACGGCTCAATCGTCTCGTCATAGGTCTTTTTCATAAAGCCGTTCTTGCTTAGCTTGACTAGCTCGCCATTTAAGAACTCAAGCAGATCCTTGTTGCCCTTAGAAACCGCGATGCCTAAGAAATCCGAAACGCCTAAATTCTTGATATTTACCTCGGTGTCGCTGTCGATGACGGCATAAGCTAAAACTATCAGATTATCAGTCGCATATCCGATGCCTTTACCATCCTTTAGCATTTTATAGCATTCATTTGCGGTGGCGCAATTTACAATTTCAAAGCCCTCTTTTCTAAAATACGCTTCGCCTGTAGTTCCGGTTTCTGCGATGATCGGCTTGCCGTGCAGATCCGATACAGTCTTGATCCTATCGCCGGCGCGGGTTAGCACGCCGATATTTACTGCAAAATACGGCGTCGTAAAATCGACTAGCTGCTTACGCTCATTTGTGATCGTAAAGGTCGCAAGCACCATATCTACTTTATTTTCTTCCAACGCTTTTAAACGCTCACTAGCCTTTACGGGCACGAATTCCACCTTGCCCGCCTTGCCGCCAAATATATCTTTTGATAACGCCTCGGCTAGAGTAACCTCAAATCCTTGAAATTTGCCGTCTTCAAATTTACTAAAAGGCGGTTGCGCCTCAAATACGCCTACGCGCACACTGCCCGATTGCCTAATCTCAGATAGGGTATTTGCCACTACACTACTTGTAAATAGCAATAAAATTCCCAAAATTATCTTTTTCATATCGTTCCTTTAATTTGCAATGATTAGCCTAGCCGCGCATTCGCGTCGCTTCGGCAAGCCGTCTTAAGCCGGTCGTATATTATTCGCTCACTTCTCCTTTCAATATTTTTTTAAAATTTCTTTACCTTTGAAATTTTGCGGCGCATTTTACGCA
>ERZ773008.3142-NODE-3142-length-10301-cov-3.724380_pt1 | contig 10301 bp, 10 predicted proteins | sample MGYA00580664_ERZ773008 | MGnify/ENA primary metagenome ERZ773008 (study PRJEB29015, sample SAMEA2738016) | human oral metagenome | biome: human oral; feature: human-associated habitat; material: dental | place: China | collected 2048 ... | reverse complement strand
AGGATTATAAGAACTATAACGTTCATTTTAAGGTAGCTCTCGGCGCTAAACGACAACGTAATGCCGTTAATAACCTATTAAAAGATTTAATTCCGATGAATCTGATATATCAAGTCGATCTTCTCTATAACAGGCATATCGACTTATCAAGATATACACATAAGGAATTAGCTCAATTTACTCATTTTGCTTTAAACCAGGAGGTTTTACCTAAGTAATGGCAACATATACAAATAATATAAATTTACTTAAACCGGCCGAAACAGAAAAATACGACGTAAACCTCAGAAACGATAACTGGGATAAAATCGATAAAGCTATCGGCGATGCTGGCGATGCTCTTAAGAAACATAAAGAACATAGTCCTATCGATCATCCAGATGGCTCCGTTACGACTCCGAAGCTACGCGATAAATGTGTAACGCCGGCTAAACTTAGCGAAGAACTTAATCTTAAGCTAAAAAACGACTTTGTTAAGCGTAGTGGCGATACGATGCAAGGCAATTTAACACTCGAAAATGGTAAACGTATTTACTTTAATAACGGTGATAATATCACGCATGCCAGTATGTACATTAACGTCGGGAATACGCTCGATATCGGTGTTAATGATTTGCCGGCAAAAGCCGTTAATAGAATCTCGTTGTGTAGCGTCGAAAAGCCTCAATGGTATAACACTAAGGTCGGCACTAAATTATTAGCTACTGAAGAGTATGTTAATACCGAAACAGCTAAATACTTACCATTAGCCGGCGGTACGATGAAAGGCAATATCACATTTAAACGCAATCAATCCTCCATTAAACTCGATGGCGGCAATAATAAAATGCACTCTATCGACGTAGGCGGTACAAACGGCGAAAATCTCGATATTGGGAATGCTAAACAAACAGCAGAAGCTAACCTATGCTGTTATAACCGTCCAGGCTGGTACGGTAAAGATAAGACTAATACGTTTAAACCGTTCTTATTCGACGACGACATGGTGATTACGTCCGGTACTATTGCTCATGATCAATTATTGCCGATCCCGGAAGGTTTCCGTGAAGATGAATGCCACTGGATTTTAACTGTAGCTGAGTCTACCTCTAATCTCAATGATAGGAACGGCATAATACACATAGAAAGCGGTTCTTTTGGCGTAAGTGTAATCTGTAAACGTGAGGGCCGTAAGGTTAAAGTAGGTACACAATATCATACTGGTTCTGGGAATGTAGACTACTACCGAGGATATCTATTTAAACCCGGTACTGCTAACTATGTATGTATTTGTCGACGTCGTTTCCAATAAGGAGTTTAGATAATGGAACAAATTAAACGTAAAGACGAAACATTATATCTAGGCTCCGACTGGGCTCGAGGTTACGAGATTAAGGGCGGTTTCGATCTTAAAGATGCGACTGTCGCATGCAAATTCCGCGATAAAAACGATAACCTTCTTTTCGAGGCCGAATGTACGATTCAAGAAAATTGTATCTTCGTATCGGTACCTTCTGCACTTAGCTTAACGATGCCTCGAACTATACGACAAGGGCGCTACGATATCTTCATTATCGGGAATGCGTTTACTCATAAAATCATTATGGGTTCCGTTGTTTTCGTTCCCGACGTTAGTATGCACTAGGAGATTATTATGGGTAAAAATATAGAAATTATCCCGATCGAGATAAAATGTCCGAAGCCTACCGAAGTCTTGCTGTATGGTATGAAGAAAGGTCCGAAAGGTGATCCTGGTAAGGACGGTATCGACGGTAAAGACGGTCTTCCTGGCCCTCCTGGACCACAAGGCCCGAAGGGCGAACCTGGTCCAAAGGGCGATCCTGGTGAAAAAGGCGAACGCGGTCCTCAAGGGCTACCCGGGTTAAAAGGTGATCCCGGCCCTCAAGGCCCTCAAGGCGATGCGTTTACTTATAACGATTTTACGCCGGAACAACTCGAACGGCTTAAAGGCCCTAAGGGCGATAAAGGTGAAAAAGGCGAAGCCGGCGAACAAGGTTTCCGAGGTGAACGTGGTGAAGCCGGTCCTAAAGGATCTCAAGGTGAACGTGGTCCTCAAGGCCCTCAAGGCGAACCGTTTACTTACGATAAATTTACGACCGAACAATTAGCTTTACTTAAAGGTCCTAAAGGCCCGAAAGGCGATACCGGCCCTCAAGGTCCTCGTGGCGATGCATTTACCTATAACGACTTCACTGAAGAACAGTTAGCACGTCTTACTGGTCCGAAAGGCGATCGTGGTGAAGATGGTCGTAAAGGTGATCCAGGACCGAAGGGCGATCCCGGTACGAAAGGTGAACGAGGTTTACAAGGTCCTCGAGGTCCAGAAGGCCCTCCAGGTGAACCTTTTACATATAATATGTTCACGAGAGAACAGTTAGAGCTATTAAAAGGACCTCAAGGTGATATCGGTCCTCAAGGTCCTCGTGGTAAAGATTTTAAATACGAAGATTTTACCGAGGAACAGTTAAAGGCCTTAATAGGTCCTCAAGGTCCTAAAGGTCCGCAAGGCGAACCTGGTCCGATAGGCGATCCATTTACATATAACGATTTTACACAAGAGCAACTCGAAGCACTTAAAGGCCCGGCCGGTGATCCCGGCCCTCAAGGTCCGGTCGGTCGTGCTTTCACTTACGACGATTTTACCGAGGAACAACTTAGCGCCTTGCGCGGTCCTAAGGGTGACAAAGGTCCTCGTGGCGAAGCCGGTCCAAATGGCGATCCATTTACGTATGATGATTTCACTGAAGACCAGTTAGCTTTACTTAAAGGCCCGGCTGGTGAACGTGGCGAACAAGGTCCAGAAGGTCCTCCAGGTCCTCGTGGTTCAGATGGTGATATTGGCCCTATGGGTCCAAAAGGTGCTGACGGTGCTCCAGGCCCGAAGGGTGATACTGGTCCGAAAGGCGATCCTTTTACGTATGACGACTTTACTCAAGAGCAATTAGCTTTACTTAAGGGACCAAAAGGTGATCGCGGCGAACGTGGTGCAGACGGTGATATTGGTCCTATGGGCCCGCAAGGTGGCACTGGTCCTCGAGGTCCGAAGGGCGAAGACGGTTTACCTGGACCTAAAGGCGAAGATGGTAGACCGTTTACATACGATATGTTTACACCGGAACAGCTTAATGCATTAAAAGGCCCGGCTGGCCCTAAAGGTGATCCCGGTCCGCAAGGCCCTGCTCCCGATATATCTCGATTCGTTATTAAGACCGACTTCCAATTAATTATCGACGAATTAAAGAAAATTAATGGAGGTATTTAATGCCAGAACAACATGTCGAATCCGTATTAACCGAACTTAAGAAGTTCGAGACTCATATTACAAACATAGGCGACGCTATTATAGAGAAAGGCGTTCAGTCTCGTCGTAAATTATATAATTTTGCCGACGAAATTAAGAAGATTAAAGGACATCCTTATAGTGATAATATGTTAGTCGCTATTTCTAATGCAATAGGTGTAGGTTTTACCGACGAAGAAGTTACGAAAGGTATTATTGATTTTATGATTAATAATGCCGAAGTTGACTTAATTAATAGCTCTATACCTACTAATAAATATAAAGATAATAAGAAAATTAAGCCGCTTCATACTTATTTCCGTGTAAATACGATAGGAAACTATGCTTTTAATGGCTCCAACTTAAGAAAATTAACGTCGCCTCTTACGACTAAAATAGGGCCAATGACATTCGAAAACTGTTCCGAATTAGAAGAATTAAATCTGGGTGGTTTCGTATATAAACCTGGTCTCGATACTGCTTTTAGCTTAAAAAATTGCCCTAAATTTAAGAAGTTAGTCGTTAGTGATAGTTCTAATATCACTAGTTTAGATTATAGAAATAAGTTAGCCGTCACTAATAATACGTTCGAAATCTATACATATAGTGGTAAGAAGTACAATAAAATAACTTATCAATTTGAGTAAGGAGTTAAATAATGAATCAAATTAGATTCGGCGGCATCCCTTATCTACATCTCGACGTGTATCAAGGACACGACCATGTCTTTAATATCCAAGTCGAAGATGATAGTACTAAGGAGATTATCCGCTATCAAGAAGGAACGTTAACCTGTAAAGTACGTCGCAATAGCCCTCAAGGCGGCGTCGTACTTACATTAACTCCTAAATTTAATAACGATACGAACTGTGTCGACTTATTATTTAACAGTGAATGTACGTCTTGTATCGTCTTCTCTTACGATAACGTTAAAGAGGAAACATTCTACTACGATATTCGTTTAGATCACGAAGATAAAGACGAAGTCGTTTGTTATGGTGAAGTGTTATTAAAGGCGGGGTGCAGTCAATGATTAAATTAAAACGTGGCCACGATAGAAATATTGTATTATCTAAAGAAGCTCTCAAGGAAATTCGTGGTTTATCGGCTTACGAAATTGCTAAACAAGAAGGCTTTACTGGTACCGTCGATGAATGGTTAGCATCTCTTAAAGGTGCTAAAGGTGACAAAGGCGATACGTTTAAACTATCTGATTTAACACCAGAAGAATTATCTAAAATTAAAGGACCTCGTGGTGAGACCGGTTATCCCGGTCCTCCAGGCCCTCAAGGCTTACAAGGTATTAAAGGTGACAAAGGAGATATCGGTCCTAAAGGCGACGTCGGTCCTCAAGGTCCGGCTGGTCCTCGTGGCCCGAAAGGTGAAGCTGGCCCGGCTGGTGTTAAAGGCGATCGTGGTGAGAAGGGTGAACGCGGCGAAGGTTTCGATATCTTTAAAATATATCCTTCTTTAGAGGCTATAAATAACGATTTAAATAATATTCCGTTAAATAAATTAGTTATGATTAGCTCGAATACTGACGACGAGGATAATGCTAAGATTTATTTAAAAGAAGCGACCGGTCTTACATTCTTTATCGATCTAAGTGGTGCTCAAGGTATTCGTGGTCCGATCGGTCCTAAAGGCGAGAAGGGTGATCCTTTCAAGTATACAGATTTTACCGAAGCTCAACTACAAAATCTTAAAGGTCCTAAAGGTGATAAAGGAGAAGCTGGTCCACAAGGCCCTAAGGGCGATCCTTTTAAATATGAAGATTTTACTCCGGCTCAGCTACAAGGTTTAAAAGGCCCTAAAGGTGATCCTGGTCCTCGTGGAGAACAAGGTATTCGTGGCGAAATCGGTCCTGTCGGTCCTAAAGGCGATGCTTTTAAGTATTCTGATTTTACGCAGCAACAACTCGAAGCCTTGCGCGGTCCTCAAGGTATTCAAGGCCTTCAAGGTATTCAAGGTCTTAGAGGCGAAAAGGGTGACACTGGTTTAACTGGTCCTCAAGGTCCTCGTGGTGAGCGTGGCGAAGCCGGTCCGGCTGGTCCGCAAGGTCCGAAAGGTGATGCTTTTAAGTATTCTGATTTTACACAACAACAGCTCGAAGCATTACGCGGTCCTCAAGGCCCTAAGGGCGATAAAGGCGATCCTGGTCCTCAAGGTCCACAAGGTATTCAAGGTCCTCCTGGTACTGCTGAAAATATCGACTTAACTCCTTTCGCTAAGAAAACAGATTTAAATAATTATGTAACGACAGTTAATGCGAATAATACATATTTAAGTAAAACAGACGTCGCTAACGCGTATGCTAAAAAGACTGATTTAAGTGGTTATGCGACTACGGCTAGTTTAAATAATTATGTAACATCTACTACAGCTGATAGTACTTACGCTAAGAAAACCGATTTAAATATCTATGCTACGACTGCTGATTTAGGTGCTTATGCGACTGCTTCTAGCTTAACTAATTATTTAACAACAGCTAATGCTAATAGCACATATTTATCTAAAAATGATGCTTCTAGTACTTATGCTACTAAGGCTAGTTTAAACAGTTATGTAACGACTGCAAATGCTGATAATATGTATGCTAAAAAAACGGCATTAAATGATTATGTGTTAACGGCGACAGCTAATACTACTTATTTATCTAAAACCGATGCATCTAATACGTATGCTACGAAAGCTAATCTTAATTCTTATGCTACTACAGCTAGTCTTAATAGCTATCTAACGATAGCTAACGCAAGCAGTACATATCTAAGTAAAACCGATGCTTCTAATACATACGCTACTAAAGCTAATCTTAACGATTATGCGACTACGTCTAGTCTTAATGGTTATTTAACAACTGTTAACGCCAATAATACATATGCGTCTAAAACAGCATTAAATGATTATCTGTTAAAGAATCAATATAATACCGATATGAATTCTTTATTAACAGCATTTAAAAATGTTAACGATTAAGGAGAATACTATATGACAGTACAAAATATTATTAACGAAGTAAATAGTATTCAAACTAAGAAAAAGGCTATTAAAGAAGCTATAACAGCTAAAGGTGTTACTTCGGAAGGTAAATTAAGTAAATTCGCCGACGAAATTAATAAAATTACGACGAAGGAACCCGACTGGTATATCGTTAATAAGTTCCGTTATGAGAACGGCAACGAAGCTTTATATATTCGAACCAGTGATAAAGATGCTATTAAAGCTAATAAGTATCAGATGGTCGAGATCGGTGGCGGCGTTACTAGAGATAACGATATTAATAACAGTTTTAATACTTCTTATTATGCCGATTTCGGTACCACTAACGGTAGCTACTTCCCTCGAGAAACCGCTTATCGTAGTTTTATGACAAAAGATAATTCTAATGTCATATTCAACGGTCATAACGATAATCTTAAGTTAACACTTCGCAATGGTAAGGAAATAGTATTTAGCGACGTTAATGTTTATAACTGGCTAAAGGGCTATAGAAATCAGCCACTAGCCGATTATAATACTCTTTATTTAAAATCTGATGGTTTTTCTCATTATAATCCATTAAGTCTAAGCGATTTTTTAGCTGCATCTAACGAATCAAGCATGTTGACGTTAGGCGAATACGGGGCAACTCCATTATTATTAATAGACTCATCTATTATGCTTCAAGCGATTAATCTAAGAGAAATGCCTAAGATCGGCTTTATTTCTTACTCCGATAAGGCGGTCGATACTATTTCTTTAATTCCGGCATCTTATGCAAATAATGAAGTTTATGCTCCATTTTACGATAATAAAGAACAATGGTATGGGAATTTATCTCCAGGTAACTATATTCATTTATTTAAAAACGGTAAATTAATAATCGTATTTGTTAGTGTAAACTATGTTATCGATGGTAACGGTCAGAAGCATAAAAACATCGAAGTATATATTTATAAAATAATCAAAGGAAATAATATTGAAGTAAACTATACTAAAATAGACAATAAACCATTCGAACTTTATTTAACTTTCTCTAATCAAGCACAACAACGATTACAAGAAGCTATTCGTACAAAATTTTTTAGAAAGCAAGTATTAAAAGCTAACGGTACTCCAGAACCTAGAGAAAGCAACTTCTTAACAGAATCTGACGCGTTAAATAGTTTTGCATGTCAAAAGGCTACTAATGCAAATGCAGTAAACCCTACCCCTATGGTAACCTTATTCTTAAAGAATCAAGCTGGAGAAACTATTAGATATATCAATCCTCCTAGTAGTTCAGCTACTTTTTATAGTATACCGATTGCTAAAAAATTAGCTTACGATATAAAAAACGGTGTAAAAACGACTGGTTTCATAAGACTTAATGGAGATACTATGCTCTCTATTGAACTAGAAAAAGCAACGGATGAGGTTAAAAATTTCCTTAAAACTTCTCAATTTAAGTTAGAGCTTAACAAATATAACCCATCGAAGAAGAAAAATCTTTTGTGGATATCTCATAACGGTTTCCCTGGACTTAATAACAGAACTATTATATTTGTTGCGAGTGACCAAAATAACGACATAGATTTTTATTATCTTAAAAATGGAAATAGCTATATCACAAATGATGGGCTCTCAACAGCAAGAAAAACACATTATTTATATTTAACTTCAGATACAGATACTCAACAATATTTAGCTACTAAGTCTTTAGATAATATCTGGACAGAAATACAAGATGTACTGGCTCATAAAGACGATTTTGAAGCTTACTATGAATAATAAGGAGAGCCTATGACAACAGCAGAAATTATTGTGTCGTTTGTCGGCATCGCGACGTTAATCGGTGGTTTTATTAAGGCCATCCATAGCATCGAGGAAATTCAAGCCGATCGTAAAGCCTTCGAAAAGAAGACGTTAGCGATCCTCGAGAATATCAATGAACAATACAAAGAACTACAAAAACAGATTGAGGCTTCGAGGGACGATAGACGAGCACTCGATCGTCGTATCTCGATCGTAGAGGAATCTGCCAAATTAAGCCATACACGTATCGATAGTTTATCCGATAAGCTTGAAGCCTTACGAGACAAAATTATCAAATAATTTAAATAAAGGAGCCTTTAAACGGGCTCCTTTTATCATACGAGGTTTTATGTTCAATAACGACAAATTACAAGCGATAGTTCAGTTAATAGCTGTCGGCGGTCTCGTAGTAGCGCTAATTATGTCGATACTATACGACAGAACAGAATTATCGACGAATATAGCTTCTGGTCTAGTCGGCTTCATCGGTGGAGCCGCTATTATACGTAAAGGAGAAGACAAATGGCATTAGGCGATTTAAGTGCGGCATACGAGTCTAACGGTAGACCTGGATGTGTTAGCACTGGTTATGGTGATTTAGGTGGTATTAGTTATGGCGCGTATCAGTTGGCCAGCGCAGCCGGTAGCGTCGATGCATTCTTAGAGTGGGGCATTTCATACGGTGGATATTATACTGATTATGCGAATAGTCTTAATCAGTACGACGTGAATAGCGATGCTTTTATTAATCAATGGAAGTATTTAGCGTCAGCTGATCCAGAAGGCTTTTTAAGAATGCAACACGACTTTATTAAAAGCGAATACTATGATCGAGCATGTCGATATTTAGCTAACGAAGGTTTCCATGCCGATAATCATTCTAATGCTTTAAAAGATGTGATCTGGTCTAGAGCTGTACAATATGGGCCTGGTAATGTGGTCGATTTATTTAACGAAGCATTAAGATATGTACCTGGCTATTCTGAAGAATGGAACTTATCCTGGGTAGATGCATTACGTTTCGATTATGACTTAATCGTCGGTGTTTACGAGTCTAATAAAAGTGACGAATGGATTAGCCCTCGATTAAGCTACGATGTACGTCAAGGTGTTTATGATCGTATGGATTCTGAAAAACAAGAAGCATTAGCTATGTTTATGAAGGAGATTTAAATAATGAATGATTTAACTAAGAAAATCGTTAACGATGCGGTCGAACTTGCTAAAGTAAATGCTCTTAATACTTTAAAAGGTCTCAAATTCGACGATATTCAGTCTCTAGTCGAAGCAGAAATGACTCGTATCATTAATCCACTCGAAGACGAAATTAAAACGACGACTTCTTACTGGGTTAAAATCCGTAACCGTATCTATATCACTGTACTAAATAATAGTATTAACAGTATCGTTAATACTATTCAAAAGAAAATTAGAGAAATGTAGCTAATTAACTTAAGCCTCGCCTTATGGCGGGGCTTTTCTTTTTATCTTCATTATGCTATCATGAATTTAATATGAAATTGTGTTGTAGTTTATAGGGGGTTTTATATTGAACGCATTATTGGGTTTAATAGGTGCTGCATTGGCCGTGATTTGTTTTTTAGCATTCTTTATTATTGCTCCGCACTTATGCATATTTTTGACTATTGTGATTAGTATAATTTATTGTATCTATTCTCTAGTAAGGAGAGATTAATATGTCATTACATACGTGGATTATAAAAGTATGCGTTCTTATATTTGTAGTGGTATTTAAAAAAATTACAGGTATTACTAGCGATACAAGAACATGGACAGAAGAAGGTCGAAAACAAGTAAAAGAGGAGAAGGCTAAAGCTAGAGCACTTTATGAAGAAAGACAAAATGCAGAACGAACTACTAAAAAGTTTCTCGAAACAATAGAATCCTGTTACAAAGAAGAAGCATTTGATCCTAAGTTCGGAGATACTGGTAAAAATCTTGAATTTAATTTAATTAAAGTAAGAAGATCTGTTATCGATCCCAACAAATATAAGAAGAAAGATATTGACAGAGGCTATATAACTGCTAAAAAAATTCTACAAAATAGTAAGTATGATGTAGTATCGTGTAGATATTGTTCACTAGAAAAAATATTGGGAGATATCCCTAAATTTAATCATGAAGACATAATAGGCCCGTTAATTAAAGACGAAGGTTCTATTAATATTATTGAGTTTTCAGATTTTAAATTTTTTAATATAAATCCTGATAAGTCTCGAAAAGGTTT
>ERZ773008.3140-NODE-3140-length-10303-cov-9.711163_pt1 | contig 10303 bp, 8 predicted proteins | sample MGYA00580664_ERZ773008 | MGnify/ENA primary metagenome ERZ773008 (study PRJEB29015, sample SAMEA2738016) | human oral metagenome | biome: human oral; feature: human-associated habitat; material: dental | place: China | collected 2048 ... | reverse complement strand
TGGAAGCACGGCTCAACCGGCCGTTCGACCAGCTGGCCAGCGCAAGACTCCGGGCCGTGGCACGGATCGCCGCCCTACGAAAATCGCCCACCTCGACAGGAGGCGGGCGGCGGTCCTCGGCTGAGACGGCCACAGGGGCTGTTTCTCAGGGTGAGGGTTTGTATAGCGATGCTGTGGTGCCCCCCGTGGGGCTCGAACCCACGACCGACGGATTAAAAGTCCGCAGCTCTGACCAACTGAGCTAGAGGGGCGTGCCAGCCGGGCGCGGAGCGGCCGCGCCGGATGCCATGGGTCAGCATAGCGGCCGTTCCTCGGCCGATGACGCGGACTTGACGAAGATATACATACATGTTTGCTTGTAAAGCGTGAGACGAACCGCTGCCGATGCCGCCCTGACCCGCGAGGCCATCACCCGCGCCGCCCTGCACCGCTTCGCCCGGGACGGGTGGGACGGCTGCTCGCTCGTCGACGTCGCTCGCGGCGCGGGGGTCACCCGCGGCGCGGTCTACCACCACTTCTCCGGCAAGATGGACCTGCTGACCGCCGTGCTCGTCGAGCAGTGGGCGATCCGGGCACGCGACCTGCTCGCCCTGCTCGACGCCGAGCAACCGGCCGCCGAGCGCCTGACGGCCTTCCTCGCCGACTACCTGCGCCGCCTGCAGGAGGACCGCCCGTTCCGCGACCTCATCGTCGTCTCGACCCTGGTCGCGCCCCGGGCCATGCCCCTCGAGTCGGGCCTGAGGGCGAAGCACGAGGGCCTGCGCCCCTGGACCGAGCGCATCGACCGGGCCCTGGAGGAGTGCGAGGACATCCTGCGCGCCTCTCGCGACGCGAGCCGTTTCACGATCATGACCGTCATCCACGGTGCCGCGCTCATCGCCGCCGTCTCGCCCGCGGAGCTTCCCGGGTCCGAGGAGAGCCGGACGATCGCCGAGTCCGTCGTCGACGGGCTCCTGCGCCCCCGTTGAACCTGGATGCCGCCCCGCCCGCCGCGGATCAGCCCGTGCCGCACACGACTGCCCCTTGTGAGCGGTGCACTGCGCCCCGCCCGCCGCGGATCGGCCCGCGGCCCCTGCCCGCCACCCGAGCCGGGCACCGCCCGGCCAGCGCCCTTGTCGCGCTCAGACTCAGAGGAGAACGAATGACAACCTCCAACTCGAACATCCCCGACCCGCCGGGCCCCTCGACCGCCCCGACTGCCCCGACGTCCCCGGCGCGGTCCCGGACGAGTGCGCGCATGGCGGTCGTCGTCTCCTGCGTCGCGCTGTTCACCGACATGCTCGTCTACGGCATTCTCATCCCGCTCCTGCCCCTCATGCCCGCGGTCGAACGCGCGGGCTCGTCGGCGACCGGACTCCTGTTCGCGGCCTACGCCGCCATGATGATCGCGGTGACGCCCCTGGCCGGGCGGCTCGTGGACCGGCGGGGACCCCGCGGCCCGCTGCTCGTCGCGCTCCTGGGCCTGGCCGCGGCCTGCCTGCTGTTCACCCTCGACGGCCCCTACTGGCTGCTCCTGGTCTCCCGCCTGCTGCAGGGCGCCGCCGCGGGGCTCGGCTGGGTGGCGAGCCTGGCCCTGATCGCCGCCTCCATCCCCCTCGAGAGGCGGGGGACGTACCTCGGACTGGCCATGAGCATGGTCTCCGTCGGAACACTCGCCGGTCCTCCCCTGGCCGGATGGATCTCCCGCGGCCACGGGCACGCCGCGCCCTTCGTCCTGGCGGCGGCGGTCCTGCTCGTCGACGGCGTCCTCCGCGTCGTCTTCGTCGGGCGCGCGCACGCGCAGAGCGACGATCCGGCGACGGCCCTCGATGTGCTCCGCGTCGACGGGTCGTGGCCCGTCGTCGTCCTCATCGCCCTGGGCTCCGCGGTCACGAGTGCGATCGAGCCGATCCTGCCAGTCCGTCTCGCCGGCGGTCTCGGCCTCGACGCCGCGGGCATCGGACTGCTGTTCGCGCTGCTCGTCATCACCGGGGCGGTGCTCAACCCGATGGTCGGTGCGATTCTCGGCCGGGTCTCCCCGAGACTGCTCGCGTTCGTCGGCGCGGTCCTGGCGGTCGCCGGCCTGATGCTCCTGGGGATCGGCTCGCGCCTGTCCGTCGTGATCGCGGGGATCGTCTGCCTCGGCGCGGCCATCGCCCTCCTCGTCGCCCCGGCCAGCACTCTCATCGGCGTGCAGGGGGCGCGCACGGAGCCTCCGGCCCTCGGCGGCGCCTACAGCCTCTACAACCTCGCCTACGCCGCGGGGCTGACGCTCGGGCCCGCGCTGGCGGGCGCGCTCACCTCGGCGCTCGGATACTCCGCCGCCTGCGCCGCCCTGGCGATCGGCGTCGCCGTGGTGGCGATCAGCGGCTTCGGCCGGCTGCCCCGTCGGCTGTCCGCAGGGGCGACCGGCGCATAGGACGGCGAGCCCGCCCTCGATTCATCCGGCCCCACGGAATCCCCGGGACGCTGCTGGATGTACCGCGGTGGTCCAGGCGCCCTACATGCGGTTCCCGCAAGCAACGGCATAACTCGCTCCGGTTGTCCACATCCTCGAAACCGGGGGAGAAGAAGCGCGCTAGCCTTTGTCTCCTTGCTTACGTGCGGGGCGCGTCGCAGCAATGATCTGGGGCCAGCGGAGATGGCCGTTCCCAGGGCGGTCATCGCGGCCGCGCCGGATTCCCCGGCGATGAGCAGACCGACCGTTAGAGCGGCTAGCACCCAGGGAAGAAAGGAGACCGCTCATGATGCACTGACGAAGGCCCTTGCCTCAACTCGTGCGATGACCTGCTGGTTCTCGATCTCCGCCCTCTGACGCCGCTCCGCCATGCGGAGGATTCGGTTCGCCGCTCCCGGTAGCACCTGCTCGAAGCCGCTGAAATCCGCTGGCGATGGCAAGGGGCCCCGGTAAGCCTGGTAGGAGCGGGTCAGTTCGAACTGCGCGATTCCTGCGAGCGGCGCTCCGTGTCCATCGCCGTCGACAGGCTCGCTCCCACCGAGAACCAGGCGGCCCTCGTCGGGTCCTTCCACGTGCTCCGGATGCGCTTGTAGTTCTCGATCGACGGGTTCAGGGCCAGGCTCGCCCCCCCCTGGTGGCTCCCGCTCGGATCGCTGCGCCCACTGCCCGGAGGGACCGGGCCCGGGGGTGGGGCCGGTGCCCGCATCGGTCATGATGCCTCCTGATCCGTCAGCTCGAGCAGCTCGCGGCGCAACTCGAGTGCCACGATGGTGCTGCGCACCTCGTCGGCCTCGAGCGCCTCGGCCGGCGCGGTCTCCAGGGTCACCAGGACCTGATCGACGGCTTCGGGCGCGCACCGGCCCGGCAGGACGGCGCTCAGGGCGCTCAGGGCGGACCGGCTCGCCTCGGTGCGCGTCGAGGCGGCCACCGCCACGATGCAATGGGCGGCGAGGAGGGAGTGCCTCGGAGAGAGCGTGAGCGGCCAGGCCTCGCATGTGGCGGCGACGTCGAGATGGCGCCCGGCGGTCACCAGCCGGTCGATGTATGCGTCCAGGTGCGAGGTGTCGAACAAGCCGAGGAGCCGCACCGAGCCCGGTGGCGTCGTCCGGTCCACCAGAGCGCGAGCGAGCCTCGCGTCCTCCCAACGCAGAGCCGCGCGTGTCAGCGCCTCGGACAGGTCGGCGGGCCGCCCCTCGTAGCGCACGTCCGCCTCCAGCAGCTCGGTGGCGGACAGGCCGATGAGGCTCCGCCACCGGTGGATGGGCACTCGAGAGACCACGTCGAGCGCGGCTGAGGCGAGGTGCCCCTCCGCCGTGTACTGGTCGCGGGTGAGCTCGTCGGTCGGCACGACGGGGAGCAGCTCGACCCGTGGCGCGCGCAGGAGCCGCCTGGTGACGACGACGTGCGTCCTCGCCAGGGCCTCGGCGCGTCCGATGAAGGCGGAGGAGGGCAGACGGCACAGCAGATCGGCGGAGACACGGCGCACGCCCTCGGCGCGGTCGTCCAGGCACGTCTCCAGGAGGGGCTCGTCCTGAGGACCCAGGCCCGTGGCCAGAGCGGCGAGGATCCGCTCGCGCTCGGAGTCCTTGACCTCGAGCCACGTGCCGTCCTCCAGGAGCGCGCGGCCCGCGGCGGGGTCATGAGCGCGCACGCGAGCGAGGTAGCCGGCGCGCTCCCGACCGCTGCTGGACTCCCAACGAGCAGGATCCGGCACGGCGGCGAAGCCCTCGGCGTCGTGGACGAGGCCCGCCCAGTCCTCGTCCATGGCGAAGACGGCGCGCGCTCGTGCGTCCATGAGGTCCACGACCAGCGCCCGGCTGCCGCTCGGAACCCTGCACGCCACCCGCGACAGGAGGATCGGCGGTAGACGCAGGCCCCGACGTCGGATCAGGCGGAGGGCTCGCGTGATGAGCTCATCCTGCCCGTTCAGCGTCAGCATGCGTGAGAGCAGTTCGCCCAGGTCGTCGGGGATGACCGGAGTCTGCGACGCGGCGGGCAGGTCCAGCTCGGTCACGGGTGCGGAGGGGATGATGCTGCGCTGCGCGAGGGCGTGGACCGCGGCCGTCTCGAGCGCGAGCTCGGGCCCGGCCGTGGCGCCGAGTGTGCACGCCACCGGCCCCGGCAGGGAGGCGGGGGCGAGGGGGCGACTGCGCGCCTCCAGGGCTGCTGAGCGCTCGACGTCGTCGATGCTGCTCATAGCGGCATCACCGTCCCCTCGATCACCAGGCTCAAGGGCTGCAATCCCTCGGGCAGCAGGACTCCTGCCACTACGACACTGTCGGACGCGGCGCTCAGCGCGAGTCGTCGATGCCGTCGGGACCCGCCCGCCAACGGCATCATGGAGGTGTCGTCGGACAGTGCGAGACGTCCGTCCTCATCGATGGCGAGCCGTCCGGCGACGATCGCCGGGCGGGCGTCCGCCCACGGGTCGGCGGCGAGGGCGTCGCGCCATGCCGCACGGGCCTCGGGGATCGACCAGGGGACGGGCGCCCAGCCGGTGACCGCTCCGGTCGCCGGGTACTCCTGCGTGGCCAGCGCGCGCAGGGAGGCGCCCGGGTAGAAGTGCAGGTGGTCCCTGACCTGGGTGCCGGCCGTGTAGGTCCGCGGGAGCGCGTCGCGCTTGCGCGCGTAAGCGATGATCCGCGCCCAACGGCCCGTTCGTCTTCCATACAGCCAGGAGTGCCGGGCCATGATCCGGCCCTCGGCCCGGTCCTGCGAGCCCGCGACCACCCAGTGGTCCTCGACCTCCGGCTCGGCGAGCACGATCTCGTTCCGCACGCTCACACCCAGATGCTGGAACACAGCTGCCACCAGGTCGGTAGGGAGGTGCGCGCGCTCCTGCCATGCGCGCACGAGCAGGTGCATGGCGCCGAACTCGGCGATGGCGGTCCTCTCCCAGTCCGAGCCCCGGTCGCCGACGTCGGTCGGCTCGGCCGGGCCGACCGGCTTGGCCGACTCGGCCGACTCGGCCGACTCGGCCAGGTCGGCCAGCCGCGGGGCCAGTGCCGGCGCCTGGGCATCGACCATGCGGGCGGCGAGCCGGCGCAGGGCGGCGGGTAGTCCGTCGTCGGCCGTGGTGATGCCCCGCTCAACCCGCTCCGACAGCCAGTGGTCGAGCTCGCTCAGGCCGTTGGTGATGCTCTGCTCGCGGTGCGCTGAGATCCGGGCGAAGGCGGGGCGCTGGTCGGAGTCGGCCGGGGCGCCGTCGTCGAGCGCGGCTGCGCCTGTGGTATCGGTCGCACCGGTTGCGCTTGTGGTATCGGCGACTGCGCTTGCGGCACCGGCGGCCGCCTCATCGGTTCCGCCCGTTCCGTTCTCCCCCTGCTGCGTCCGGACGACGTTGGTGGGCACCTCCTCGTCCACTCTGCCGTCGCGCCACAGGTGCAGCAGGCCGATGACGTGCTTGCAGGGAAACTTCTCGGACGAGCAGGAGCAGCGGAAGGCGGGTTCCGACAGGTCCGCGTGCACCTGGCAGGTTGTCCCTCCCGAACTCCGGTACTGGCCCCACAGTAGGTTCTCCGAGCGGCCGAGGCCGGTCCACGCGCCTGTCGCGGACAGCTTCAGGCCAGCGGCGGCCACCCGGTCATCGGGTGCGATGGAGGCGATGCGTGTCGGACTCCAGACTCCGGTCGTTGCAGTCATGATCACGGAGCCTCGTTCGGCTGGTCGGTCGGATGGGCGTGTGCCGTACTCATGAGTCAGGGGTTCCTCGAGGACGTCATTGGACTGTGAAGACTCGTGCCGCACCCGGAGCGGGACTCGTGGCGATGCGACAAGGCGTCGATATGACGACGAGCCACCGCAACCGTACGGTGCTAAATCACGATTCGGCAACGGATGGTAGTCCCCATGATGAGCATGACGCGGAAGCGCGCCGGAGTGGCGGTACCGGTGACATATCTCCATGCGGCGCACACGCGGATGCGGTGGGAGCCGTCCTCGCCCGACAGGCCCTCGAGGATGCGCCGGCCGGTGTCATCGGCACCTTGGCCCGGGATCGGGGCGTTCTGGTCCGGGGTCGGGGCGTTACGGCGCTCGGCTCGCCGTTCCGAGGACCGTCGCCCAGCGCGCGCCGGCGACGATCGAGGATCTGCGGCGCGACCTCGATCGGCATCGGGGTGACATCGGGTCGCCTCGGGGCGGATGCTCGGGTGCCCGGGGACCGGAGCCCGGCTGGGGCGGGCGGCGACCGGGCCCTGCGAAGGCTCGGGCGACCCGGGGGCGGGGGCGCTCGTCGGGGAGTGGGCGTCCGTCCCGACGCGTCCGATCGTCGTCGGCGTATCGTGGCCTCGACGGCCGAGAGCGCCGGGTGTCCGCCGTGGCGCCGTTGGCGGGGCCGGTGCGCCTGCGCGTTCGACCGGTCGATTCCGCGATCCGGGGAGGACGTGCATCTGGCTCGAGGAGGCCGTCACGGCGTTCGGTCTGGAGACCTCGGGTGCGCGCGGAGACGGAGGAGGATCATGACTGACGGGGCTGATGTGACTGAGCTGCGCGATCTCCCGGGCGTTGGTCCCGAGCTGGAAGCCGCATTGCGCGCGGCGGGCATCACCGATGCTGAGACGCTGCGACGTACTGGCTCCGTGGAGGCCTGGTGGGCGGTCCATCCGCGCTTCACGTGCCTCCACTCGCTGCTCGCTCTGGAGGCGGCGATCCGTGGCGTCTCCAAGCGGGAGCTCGACGACGTCACCCGCGAGCGGCTCGGACGGGAGGCGGGCAAGGGCTGAACCCTGATGCCGCGCCCGACGAGCGGGGGCATTGTCATCCTGTCGCGACAGAACCTGCTCGTTCTGGCCCGGCCCTGCGCCCGAGCGGGGCGTTCTCCGCATCGAGATCGGTTCGGCTCCGCGTTGAGACCTGATCCCGCGCTCGAACGGACCGCCTCGGCGCGCCCTCCCCGAGAGCCACGGCCGGCCTGGTCCCGCGCTCGAACGGACCGCCTCGGCGCGCCCTGCTCCGACTTCGCTTTCCGAGTGCGCCGTGCGCCTCGTCCCCGGCCGCGATGTGCTGGGCTCGCCCCGCGGGGAAGCGGAACCGGGGCCCTCTCATCGCCGGTAGGCGGCATGCCGGCTGCTCGCGCGACCGTGTCTGGGCTCGCGCGGTCGTACGGCAAACTTCGTGGTCGTACCCGGAGTCTCGCGGTCGTACGTTTCTCCGCGCGGTCGTACCTTAGAGGCCTTCTAAGGTACGACCGCCCGGGCTCGGGTACGACCGCGCGGAGCCGATTCTTGCGACACGGGGTATCGAGTGACTCGGCTCACGTTGGATATGCGGAGTGATGCGGATCGGCACGTCCGACGGCGGGCGCGCTCCGGTCCGTGGTGGTCCTGCGCCTCGTGAGCCTCCGGTTCAACGTATGGAGGATCCGCGCTCCGGCCCGCATGGGGTGTGCGGGAGGTCGATGCGCACGCGGTGGCTGGCCCGCAGCCCAGCGAGCCTCGGGGGGAGGCGCGGGAATGGCCGTGCCGCACTATCTGCACGGAGAAGCGCGTCATCTGCGCGGAGAAGAAGCGGCGGCGCCTCCGCCGATCGGCATCGCGGTAGCGTCGTCCCCATGCTCCGTGCCACCCGTTCCGATTGACCGGGTGCTCGGCGCATCGCGGTCGGGGAAGGCGGACGCGACGGCCATCTCCCCCGTCGCCCGTGGGTTCGCCGCCGCGCTGGAGGGCGCTCCCGTCCTGGTCCTGATCGATCCGCGCCGGTGGAGCCTCGTCCCGGTGGTCTTGCGTAGTGAAGAGGGGCTGCGCGCAGGCGTCCAGGGTGTCGGCCGCGCTGTCCCGGGCCCTGCGTGATGAGGAGGGGTGGCGCGCATGACCGCGGGGTCCCCGAAACCCGAGACCGGCCGGACTCGGCGTCGGGCTCAGTCTCGAGACTCGAGATCGGTCCGGTTCCGCGTCGAGATCGGTCGTAGTCCGGGCCGAGGATGCCGGGGACGCCGGGGCTCCTCCGGGCACGTGGCACTGCGGATGTACGTGAGGATGCCGAGGATGCCGGGGCCGAGGAGGAGCCGTTGCACATCCGGGACGGCGGCGCGCGCCGTCCTCCGTCCGCCGGCCTGCGTGACAATGGGGGCGTCCGCGACGCTCGGCAAGGCGGACGGACAGCCGCCCCGCGTGAGGAGACACCATGACCCGCCAGTTCCACCGCCCCGCCCGCCTCGATCCGGAGGTCGCCGAGAGCATCGAGGGGGCCGCCGACACCGCCTCCTCCTCGGAGCTCGCCCACCGGGCCGCCCAGGCCCTCCTCGGCGGCCGGTCCCTCCCCGACGACTCCCACGGCTCCTATGACGACTATGACGACGGCGCATCCGACGACCCGGGCGAGTGGATCACCCGCCCCGGCGTCGTGGCCGCCGTCGCCGCCCACGGGGTCGACGCCGTCGCCGAGCTGTGGGCCGATTCCCCGGCGACCACCCTGCCGGGTGCCCTGTGGCGCCTGTTCCTCGTGCGCGAGTGGATCCGCCGCGATCCGGCGCTGATCGCCCGGCGCTACGCCACCGTCGTCGACCTCAACGGTGCCGGCGACACCACCCTGTCCCGCTTCGAGGCCGCGCGGGCCGAGGCGCGTCCGGTCCCCTCGCCCGAGGATCTGCGCGCCGCCCTGGACCGGGTCCTCGCCGGGGAGCTGGATGACGTCGTCGCCCTGGCGCCGGTCCTCCGGGTCGCCGCCGCATTCCTGCGGGCGCTCGCGGCCGGCTCGGACCCGGCGTGGATCGTCGACGACGCCGATGAGCTCGCCGACCGCGTCACCCGCCGGGACTCCGCGCTCCTGGCGACCGCCGACGAGCTGGCCGAGGCCTCGCGCAGGGCCGTCTCCGGCGGTCTCGACTGATCGCCGGCGGTTCCGTCTGCTCCTCCTCTCCGTTCCGGTCGGCGCGTTCCGGTCGGCGCGTTCCGGTCGGGCAGCGCGACGTACGAGATTCGCCCGCCGACGGCCTCCTCTTGGCGGCTCAGACGTGGGACCATGCCCTCATGACGACGCCTGACTCCTCCGAGACCGCCCAACAGACCGACCAACCGAGCCGCGCGCTGCTGTCCACCTTCCTCGGGGGCTGGACCCGCTTCCAGGCCAAGGGCGGAGAAGCCCGCTCCGAGGACGGCGAGTCCTCCGACCCCGCCGTCGACGCAGGGGCCCCGGACGTCGGGGCCGGCCCCGACGGCGAGGCGCAGTCACCGTCGTCCGCTTCGGATGATGCGGTCGATGCGGTTGGAGGCGGCGCCTCGGACGCCGGTGACGCCGATGCCCGCGGCGACGCCGCCGGGGGCGACGATCTCGCCGAGGCCGACCACCCCGGCCCCGCGGGTGACTCCGCCGGGGCCGACGACCCCGGCCCCGCCGACGATCTCGCCGAGGCCGACGACTTCGCGGACCTCGATGACGCCGACGAGCTCGATGACGCCGACGGTCTCGATGATCACGTCATCGAGACCGCGGATCCGCGCGACTTCGCCGATGACGCCGGTCCCCAGTACGAGGACGAGGACTTCGACGAGGTCGTCGAGGAAGACCCCGGCCTGCCGGGCGCCGGGCGCGCCGGCGTCGGCGTCGACCAGACGATCCCGGAGCCCGCCTCGGCGGCTTCCCGGGCCGGCGCGGCCGAGACGGCCGATGGGGGCGAGCCGTCGCGGACCGACCGGGCCGGGCGGGTCGATCCCCCGTCCCCGTCGTCCCCCGAGGAGCCGGATCCCGAGGACGGGCTGCCCCCGCTGGAATCCTTCGCCGACCGCTACACCGACCGCGAGCTGACCTGGATGGACTTCAACAGGCGAGTCCTGGAGCAGGCCGAGGACCGGGACCTCCCGCTGCTGGAGCGGGCCTGGTTCCTGGCGATCTTCTCCTCCAACCTCGACGAGTTCTACATGGTGCGCG
>ERZ773008.3139-NODE-3139-length-10306-cov-2.467662_pt1 | contig 10306 bp, 10 predicted proteins | sample MGYA00580664_ERZ773008 | MGnify/ENA primary metagenome ERZ773008 (study PRJEB29015, sample SAMEA2738016) | human oral metagenome | biome: human oral; feature: human-associated habitat; material: dental | place: China | collected 2048 ... | reverse complement strand
TGAGTTCCGGATACACCGGGAAGATTGTGCGCATCTCCATCGGAATATATGCACCGCCCGAGGTTAAGCGACCGGTGATTGGAGTGAGCTGTTCAAAACCCCGCTGTGGCGAGACACCTTCGACCGCCGTAGGGACATCGATTCGCGGCCACCGTCGGCGCCTCCGAGCTATTTCACCGATGCGCATAATCGCCCATTTCAACATGATCTTACCATAGTCACTGATCATGGTGGGTACGCGTGACTCCAGGTATTCACTCTCACCATAAAATGCCTGCGGACAATTACCCCCACTGTCCCAGATGTGCTGCCAGAAACGACCACGATCCCAGGTAATTGCGAGACCATTTCCGTTATATGGTTGAACATGAGCCTCAGAAGACTCAGCGAAGTCCACAAGATCAGAAGTCGCTGGCATCTGCTATTCACCCAACCCCCGAAAATTCCTAACTATACACACTCATTGGCTGTAAGCACGTAATCCCCTGCCAAAAACTGAACTTGACGAGCACCACCCGACAGGTCAAACTGTGGGACATTAGTGCCGATGCGGAAGTCCCAGACGATCAACATACGACCCACATGAAGCCACATACTCATCGAGAGACGCATAGAAGCTCACCGTTGCACGATTCATCCCAGCCAACACTTGATCACTATCAGAGTTAAAGCGCATAACTCCTTCAGGCCGACGACCATGTACATTCACATCATATACATTATCCTCCATAAAATCGGACGCAAAAGATCAGCTTTCCACGTTCATGATGAAATAGCACTTGAAGCTTACAAAAAGCTACCTCACCTTCACCTCGAGGTACCCTGACGCCAGCCTTCCCAGTAACATTCCATTCCACCAGATACACCTCAAGAAGTCCACGCAGACAACAGACCACCAGTTTTACTCACATAAGCCTCCAACAGCTGCTCAGGACTTAGATCATGAACCCAAGACAACTTATCCGCATACCCATCGATATCACAATCAATGAGTTTTCCTTTTTGTCCATAGCGCGGACTAAAGGGCCACCCTTTCCTACGAGCCGGAAATACGATCTTCGGATAACGCAAAGCAGACCTTACAAGAGGACACTTCACCAAAACCAAAACTTTGAAAGCTAAAGTGAGGTCAGTGGTCGAAAATGTCCGATAGAAGTCACCACGCTCAAACCCGCCAAATTGATAATACCCTTCTGTTGCCTGAAGTTTACACAAAGGCACACCTTGCCATTTTGAATAGAAGACAACACCTGACTCAGTCGGATCGACTGAAATACTCTCATCTTCGAGACGCTCGCAGAATTCCTTAAGGTCTCCAAGAAAACACATCCCATTTCCCCCTAATTATCTTGCGATCGAGCATTTCCTGGACCGATGCAGGTGTTCCATCATCTTTTATGATTCTCAACTGCCGCGCACCTCCTGGCTGCTGCCCCCAAGCTGCAGCATGCCCCGTTTCAATTTTCCACCCATCGGGTAGCTTCGCATTCCATCTGAAACGGTACCGGTAATAGCGATCGTGAAGCGAATGAGGTTCCAATGATCGCTCTTCAAATGACGCCGGACGGCCATTTTCAACCACGCCGAGATACCTTCCTCCGGGATGCCCAATGCGATCTAGGTGCCTACCATGGTCGTTGACATACTCTTTCACTGAAGAGTAGAATACCCGCCCTTCCCCGTCATAACCATCATTTTCCGGCCACTTCACCATCCATTCCCATTGCTTAGTGTCTTCGTTGTAACCCCAATATTTACGCTCCTCGAACCAGTCTTCATAGGTATACAGTGAGCCGTCCTCATGAACTCCAAGAACTTTCGTCGGCTCATCAACAAGGTCCGCACCTCGCACCTGTTTAGTCAGACCAACTTTTGGCGGCTCAATCGAATCATCCTGATATGAATTACGCGGAACGAGTGAGGCCACTTCATGACCATCCTTAGGGACTGACGGCAGGTCAGCATCCTGGGCTCCACTATGTGGGTTGTGAGCCACTGGGTTGCGAGTTTTCCATCTATCAGCTAGGTCATCTAGTCCATGTTTACGGAGATACTCTTCAAGTCGACTGGATAAACGACTACCACTTTGTTCGGCAGTCTGCGCAACATCGTCGATTACTCTGGGGACACGGCTCGTGACTCCCATCCCCATGTCACGCAGCATCATGCCTTCGCCAACGATAGGCAGAGACTCGATCACGGCCGTCAGCCGGGCGGCACGAGCGCCTGCACCCGGAGCCACGCTCAGCGCGGCGAGCACCGCGCCCGGTACCAGCTCCCCCAGAGCAGCCCCGGGATCGTCGGCCCACCCGTCCAGGTTGAGCAGCCCTTCCACCATCTTCCGCGCAAACCCCTTCGGGTCCGCAAGAATCGCGTCGCGCAGCGCCAACATGTCACGACTGGGAAGCACCGTCCTCTTAGCCATGAGTTCTTCCCACGACATCCATCCGAGCATGTAGCGCCCATAGTCCCACAGCGCTTCAGCCGCCACCCCGTAGCTCATCGTCAGCAGGCCCCACACGCCATCGAAGATGCCCGCAACCGCTCGCCGCGCGAAATGAACGGGAGCCCAGGAGGGGTCCGGTGAACGCTCGGATAGCTCGTAGAGGGTCTGCGCCAGGGCCTCTCCCGCAGCATCGGTGTCGCCCACCGCCGCGTTGAAATCCGCGATAGCCTGCTCTTTTGCCGCTTCACCCGGCCGGGTATCACGCTCCGGATGATACGAGAAGTCCCACACAGGGAACCCTAGCGCGTCGTGTTGAGGGTGCTCCGATGCCCACCGTTGCTCCGCGAGTGCCGCCTCCACTGAGGCAACCCCCGCCTCGTACGAGGCCTTGGCAGCTACGGCGCGCGCTTGCGCTTCTTCCAGCGCGGTCGCATATGCCTCCCACGCATCGGCGGCACGTCCAAACGTCGCCGACGCACACCACCACCTGTCGGGCTGTGTCTTGAAGTGCTCGTGAAAGCGATCCGCCGCACGCCCCACCCACCCCGGGGCCGAAATCTCCTGAAGAGACCACGCGATCCTCTCGCAGTCCGACGCGCGATCACGCATGACGGCGACGCGCCCGCGAATGGCCGCCGCGTCCCCCATGATCTCAAAGTCGGGTGCTCCCGTATGCAACACGCCCACGTTAAGCCCCCGTCACCGTCTGCTCTGTTGACACGGACCTCGCCGCATCACGCGCGCGCCGCATTGCGTCCTCGCACGCACTCATGTAATCCCCGTAGATCCCCGCCACCTTCCCCAGGCGTCCCGCGGCCTCGGCGACATCTCGAAGCATCCCATTGAGTCCCTGGTCCCAGGCGGTGTTAAATCGATCTAACGCCCCGACAACCGTGGGATCACGGACCATCGCGCCATTCGGCGTGTAATCCGCAACGTCGTACGTCCTGTTCCGCTCCTGCAGGTCAGCCAGCTGTGACGCGGCGGTTACCAACGCCTCGATATCGACCTCAAAATCGTGGTTTCCCATGGTCGCCCCCTAGTCCACCGCCGCAAAAGCCAGGGTTTCCGCCTTGATGCCCGCCTGGCGGATATCCTCGAACGCCTGCTTCAATGCGTCCAACGCACCCGATAGCTCCTCCAGCCGGGTATCCAAGCGCTGCGCACAGGCCTTCTGCGCCTGCCTGGCCTCGGAGGTATCCGTCCACTCCCCGAGCTCGTGTTCCACGAACTCCGACATCTGCGCACCGCTCTCGCGTAGCTTCGAGGCAGCGCGGGCTATGTCATCCATCATGTAGTTCACTGCTGTTTCGTGAAAGACCAGGTCCTGCCCGCTCATTGCCCACTCCCAAAGGCCGAGGCGATGCCGCTCATGGCGTCGGCGGCATCCTCTTCAGCCGCCAGGAGGGCCTCATCCACCGCGATCAGGGCCTGCGCGTAGCGTCCCAAGTCCAGCCTGTGTGCACGCGCACCCTCGCCCCACGCTTCCAGCGTCTCGCTCAGGATCGAGAGATAGGGGCCGTTGACCCGCGAGGATTCCCCAACGACATCCGATTCAAGGTTCCGAGCAATGTCGACGATGGCGCTGTCACAGTCCGCGACGTAGCCCGCCGCCTTCGTTTGTGCACCAATGACAAGTCCAAATCCTGGTCCACTCACAACACGCCCCACCTTCATCGGATAGAGAACGGCTAACACCACTCGTTCAACCATTTGTTCAGCTGAACATCGTAGTAAATCACAACACGGGTTACTCGAGCAAATCGGCCGCCTCAAGCCAGGCCTCCTCCAGCTCGTCAATCTCACCCAGGACGCCCTGGTGGGAGGCCGAGGCCTTCGTCAGCTCCGAGACGACCGAGGCATCCGAGGCGGCCCTGATCGACAGGGCTTCCAGCCGCTCCTCCAGGGCCGCAGCCTCACCGCGCAGGCGCTCCAGCTTGCGCTCGATGCGGGCCAGTTCCTTCTTCGCCGCGCGCCGCGCCGCAGCGTCACTCACGGCGCCGCGTGCGCTCCCCCGCCCCGCGCTCTCCTCGCCCGAGGAGGCACCCGAGGAGGACGCGGCCGAGCGTAAGGCGGAGCCGGCCTCGTCGGCGCGAGTGGACGTACCAAACGCCCCAAAGTCTCCGGAGGCCCGCATCTGCAGGTACTGTTCGACGCCGCCGGGCAGCGCGCGGATCTGTCCATCACCGAGGAGCGCGACCTGGTGGTCGGTGACGCGCTCGAGGAGGTAGCGGTCGTGCGAGACGACGACCAGGGTCCCCGGGAACGTGTCGAGCAGATCCTCCATGGAGGCCAGCGTGTCCGTGTCGAGGTCGTTCGTGGGCTCGTCCAGGAGCAGCACGTTCGGCTGGCCCATGAGCAGGCGCATGAGCTGGAGGCGCCGCCGCTCACCGCCGGAGATCTCGCTGATGCGCGTGTACGCGCGGGTCCGCGTGAAGCCCATGCGCTCGGTCATCTGGGAGGCGCTGACCTCCTTCCCGTCCACGACGACGGTCTGGGCGACGTCGGCCACCGCCTCGACGACGCGCATGTCGGCCAGGGCGTCGAGCTCGTGCGTGTCCTGGGAGAGCGTGGCAACCTGCACGGTCTTGCCGCGTTTGACGCGTCCCGAGGTGGGGGTAAGGTCACCGCGCAACAGGTTGAGAATCGTCGTCTTACCGGCGCCGTTCACGCCGACGATGCCGACGCGCTCGGCGGGCGCCAGTCTCCACGTCACGCCCAAAAGGACGCTCAGGCGCGTCCCGTCGGGGCGCGGAAAGGAGACGGACACGTCCTCCAGGTCGATGACGTCCTTGCCCAGGCGCGCGGTCGCCATCCGCACCAGCTCAACGGTGTCACGTGGCGGCGGCACGTCGGCGATGAGTGCCTCAGCGGTGGCGATGTGGAACTTCGGCTTCGAGGTGCGGGCGGGGGCACCGCGCCGCAGCCACGCCAGTTCCTTCGTCAGCAGGTTGGCGCGCTTGGCGGCGGCCACGTCCGCCTGGCGCAGGCGCTCAGCGCGGGCAAGGGTGTAGGCGGCGTAGGAGCCGTCGTATATTTCGACGCGGCCGGGGATCTGCGGGCGGTCACCGCCCGGGTCCACGCCGGGCACGACCTCCCAGATGTGTTCGCACACGGCATCCAGGAACCAGCGGTCGTGGGTGACGCACAGCAGCGCACCGCTCGCACCCGGCCGGGCAAAGCGCCCGTTCAGGTGGGCGGCCAGCCAGGCAACCCCCTCGACGTCCAGGTGGTTCGTGGGCTCATCCAGGCACACGATGTCCGCTGTGGTGGCCAGGACCCTGGCCAGGGCGACGCGCCGCCGCGACCCGCCCGACAGCGTTCCGACGAGCGCCTCGGGGTCAATGTCGGCGAGCAGTCCGGCGTGAATGTCGCGCACGCGCGCGTCCGAGGCCCACTCGTACTCTTCCAGGCCCGGGTGGACGGCCGCAACGACCGTGTCCTCGGGATTGAGCGTGTCGGCCTGCGTGAGGAGCGCGACCCGCACCCCGTCGCGCCGCGTCACCACTCCCCCGTCGGGTTCCTGCGTGCCCGCAACGATGCGCAGCAGCGTGGACTTTCCTGCGCCGTTGGGACCGAGGATTCCGACCCGGGAGCCGTCGTCCAGGCCGACGGTCACGCCGTCGAGGAGCCGACGCGACCCGGCGAGGGCTCCGACGCTTTGCGTTCCCAGCAGGTGTGCCATCAGCTGACCTCCGTCTCTTCGACCACGGCGCCGTGTGCGGGGCCGGAGGCGCACATCGCGCGGGCAACGGTGTCCTCGGCCTCGAGCGCGCGGGCGAGGTCGTGGGCATGCTCTGCGTCGCGCGCGAGGGCCGCGACGGTGGGGCCGGAACCGGAGAGGGTGACCGCCAGCGCTCCTGCCCGACGCGCGGCCTCCATCGTGCGCGCCAGCTCGGGACGCAGCCGCAGGGCGGGGGCCTGCAGGTCGTTGACGAGGCGTTGGCTAAGCTCCTCGGGTCCGGATCGCAGAGCGCGCGTCTCGCCGGGCGTGGGTTCGACGAGGCCGGGGGCGCAGGCGGCATCTACCCGGTCGAACTCGCGGAATACCTCGGGGGTGGACAGGCCCTCGTGGGCCAGGAGCATCACCCAGTGATGCGCGCTCGTGTCCCCAGCCTCGCCGTCGGCGAGGACCCTCATGCGGTCTCCGCGCCCCGTCCCCAGGGCGATTCCGCCGACGAGGCAGGCGGGCACGTCTGCCCCCAGAGAGCGGCCGATAGCCTGGAGCTGGTCGGCGCCCAGACCCAGGTCCCACAGCTGGTTGCAGGCGACCAGGGCGGCGGCGGCGTCTGCCGAGCCGCCAGCCATTCCTCCGGCGACGGGGACCCGCTTGTCGACGCGGATGCTCACTCCCGCGGCGGTGGACGCCCACGGTCCGGCGGCGGCGAGCCGCTGAAGGATGCGGGCGGCGCGCACGGCCAGGTGGGATCCCGGGTCCAGGTCGGCCATCGCGGCGGTCGTCGCCTCGTCGACGCTGCCATCGGGCAGGTAGGCGGTCGTCTCCACGCGCACGCCGGGGGTCTTCGTCGTGCGCACGGTGACGGTCTCGCGCAGGGACAGCGCTTCAAACACGGTGACGAGCGGGTGGTAGCCGTCGGGGTTGGGCGGGCCAACCCTCAGCGTTAGGTTGACTTTTCCTGGAGCGCTGGCACGCACTTCACGCATGGCTATCCTTTCGTTTCGCCGCAGCGGTTCGCCCGTCAGCGGGCCGCCTGCGAGGGCGGGAGGGTTCCGCCTTCTCGCGCCTCAAGGACGGCGCGGCCCAGGGCGACAAACTCATCGATGGAGAGCGTCTCTCCCCTGCGGGTCGGGTCGATTCCGGCATCGCACAGCAGCGCCTCGGAGGCTTCGGGTCCGCCCGCCCAGTTCTTCAGGGCGGCGCGCAGGGTCTTGCGGCGTTGCCCGAAGGCGACGTCGGTGACCTCGAACGTCGCGCGTCGCAGCGCCTCGTCCCCGCGAGGTGAGGGCAGCCGCGTCAGGCGCACGAGGGCGCTATCCACCCCGGGAACGGGCCAAAAGACCGTGCGTCCAATCGTGCCCGCCCGCTGAACCTCGCCGTACCAGGATGCCTTCACGGAGGGGACGCCGTAGGTGCGCGATCCCGGTTCCGCGGCCAGGCGGTCGGCGACCTCGGCCTGCACCATGACGACGACGGCTTCGATGGTGGGGAAAGCGTCGAGCATGTTGAGGAGCACGGGCACGGCCACGTTGTAGGGCAGGTTTGCGACCAGCTTGGTGGGCGGCGGCCAATCGACGCCAAAGTCCTCGTTGCCGGTAATCTCGGTGGCATCCATGGTGACGACGTGGAAGCGTCCGCTCGCCTCGCCCATGCGCGATCGGATGGTCTCGGGTAGCGCCGAGGCCAGGGGCGGGTCGATCTCGACGGCACGCACGCGCGCCCCAACCTCCAGGAGCGCCAGAGTCAGGGAGCCCAGGCCCGGCCCGACCTCAACGACCTCGTCCCCGGCGCGCACGTCTCCTGCCGCAACGATCCTGCGGACCGTCCCGGCGTCGTGGACGAAGTTCTGCCCCAGGACCTTGGTCGGGCGGATGCCCAGGGCCTCGGAGATGGCCCGCACTTCGAGGGGCCCGAGCAGTCCCGTCTCGGAGGGAACGGCCCCCTCGGGCAGGGTCGGATCGATGCGGCGGCGTGCGGCGCGGGCGCGCTGGGAGGAAGGGGATTGGGTCACGCTGGCCAGTCTAGTGCACGGCACCGGCGAGCCCGGGGCGAGGCCCCCTGTGAGGCTCGGCCCCTCGGGGGGCGACCGGCCTCACGGCGCGGCGGCGTATCAGCTCCCTGATCGCAGTCAGTTGTTCGACTCGTTCGAGGCTGCCGATTCGAGACTGCCGACAGCATAGAGAACCCTGACCCACACGTTGCGACACGGCAACCACCGCTATGCGACGCGGATACGGATAGGTTATCGCTACGCGGATAGGTTATCGGCTTGCGGATAGCTTACTGTCCTATCCGCGTGCTCACAACCTATCCGCATGTTCACAACCTATCCGCGTACCCATCACTGACCCGCGTGCTCACAACCTATCCGCGTACTTGAATCAGGCAACAGAAAGGCCGGGCCCGACAACCTCCGCTGTCAGGCCCGGCCCTCCTCAGCTCTCAAGCTCAGTACCAGCCGACCGCATTCGAGTGCGCCCAGGCGGAGCAGGGCGTGCCGTAGCGTCCCTTAATGTAGCCGATACCCCAGTTGATCTGGGTGACGGGATTGGTGCGCCAGTCGGCGCCCGCCGAGGCCATCTTCGAGCCGGGCAGGGCCTGGGGAATGCCGTAGGCTCCCGAGGACGCATTCTCGGCGTGGGGATTCCACTGGGACTCCCGGTTCCACAGCTGAATCAGGCACTGATACTCGCTGGTCCCCCACCCCTGCGCCTCAACGAGAGGCTTGGCCAGCGCACGCGGATCCTCGCCCGAGTAGGTCATCGGAACCGCTCCGGCGGCCGCGGCAGCGGCGGCCGCAGCCGAGGCCTCGGCTCCGTTCGATTCCGCCGCGATCGCAGCGATTTCGGCCTTGGAGGAGATCGTCCCCAGCTTCGCGCGGTAGCGCACCGAGGTCGTTCCATTGGCTTCGGTGGCCTCCTCGAGGGTGGCCTTCGGGTCGATGCCCGCCGCAACGAGGGCCGCCGGGGTGGCTTCCTTCGTTCCCTCGGTGCGCACCTGCGTCACGGGCTGGGAGGTGGAGTGCTCGGTGATCGGCACGGCGGTGCGCACCTCCGTCCTTTTCCTGCCACACCGTCCAGGTCGTGACACCGTTGACGCCCGGCGTCGTCACCTGAGACTCGCCGACGAACATGTCGCCGCTGGTCACGGTGGTCTCGTTGAACGGAATCTCGACGGTCTCGGTCGCCTGCCCGCGGGTGACACGGCTGACGGTGATCGTCAGCTCCCCGGCGGGACCGTTCGACACGTTCACGCGATCGAGAGGATGCACCGACACCCCCGCCGCCTCGAGGATCGCTCGCGCATCCTGGCCGGGCCGCGCAGCCACCTCGCGGCTGGTGCCATCCACCGCCACAACGACGTTGCGAGCGCGAGAAACGAGGGGGGTCAATTCATCGCGCGAGGAGGAGCGGTCCGCCGCGAGCGTCACGGCCGACCCCAGGGGCGCCGCGTCAGCAAGGATCGCATCGGCCGAGGAGGCCGTCGTCCACAGGGTGCGCGACGTACCGTCGACGGTCACCGCGTACGCCTTCGAGGTTCGCACAATGATCGTGTCGCCGTCGCGTACGGCCTCTCCCTCTCCGGGCTGCACCAGGTCGTTGCTGCCGATACTCACGCCCGCAACCTCCAGCGCATCTCCCACGGTGTTTCCCCACGAGGTCACCGGGCGGGAAACGCCGTCCACCTCAAGCATGACGGAGGTGTAGGAGGCGGCAACGCCGACGCCTGCGACGCCGACCACCCCGGCCGAGGCCAGGGCCGCGACGCTGAGAACGATGCGGGGAGAGGGCGCGAAGGAACGCAGGTGGGCTCCGAGAACGTGCAGGGCGCTGGCGGCGGAGGCACTCAGCGAGGTGCTCAGGTGGTGGCTCACGATACTCCAGTTACTGGCTATTGGTCTTGCTGGTCAGCTTAGCGCGACAGCCCGCGGGCACGCCAGAACAATGGCGCTCCCGCGGGTAATGTCACGTCAAACGAGGCCGAGCTTGTAGGCGCAGCCCCACTGGCCCCACCCCGCGCGCTGCTGAAGCATGCGCGCACGCATGGTCTGTTCCTCGGCCGAGGCCTCGGAGGGCAGGCCGGTGCCGCCGACGCTGCGCCACGTGGGAAGGGAGAATTGGTACATGCCGTAGTAGCCGTTGCCCGTGTTGATCGACGGATTACCGCCGGACTCGCACTGG
>ERZ773008.3138-NODE-3138-length-10307-cov-15.581057_pt1 | contig 10307 bp, 8 predicted proteins | sample MGYA00580664_ERZ773008 | MGnify/ENA primary metagenome ERZ773008 (study PRJEB29015, sample SAMEA2738016) | human oral metagenome | biome: human oral; feature: human-associated habitat; material: dental | place: China | collected 2048 ... | reverse complement strand
CCCGCCGAGAGCATCACAATCTCAATCGTATGCGCCATGCCCAGCGGCTTCATCGCGCCGGAATCATCCGCAAAAGCGGGTCGCAACGACGGCATCATCCCCATCACCACCACCAGCAGCGAAGCCGCCAAAAAAATCCCCAGCGACAGCTTGGCATTTTTGCCCACCACAATCTTGTCGTCCACATCAACAGCCACCGATGACGCTGCAAATTCCGCCGCGTATTCAGGGTCTTGCAAACGGCGTTGGTATTCGGGGTCGTCTTTCAACTCCTTGCCCAGCTTGTTCACAATCACGCACGCCAAGCCAATCCCCAAAATGGTAGAAGGCACGGTAACCTTCAACACATCGCCCAAATGAATCCCCTGCGGCTCCAAATAAGCCACCGTTGCTACCACCGCCGCCGCAATCGGGCTGGCAATAATCGCAAATTGCGACGCAATCACCGCCATCGACAGCGGACGCTCGGGGCGGATGCCGTTGCGGCGGCTCACTTCCGCAATCACAGGCAGCACCGAATACGCCACGTGACCCGTGCCCGCCATCACCGTAAACAAATAAGTAACCATCGGCGCGATAAACGTGATGTGCTTGGGATTGCGGCGCAAAATGCGCGTCGCCACCTTAATCATGTAATCCAAACCGCCCGCTGCCTGCATCGCCGCCGCGGCGGATACCACCGCCATAATCATCAGCATCACATCAATCGGCGGGCTGGTGGGCTGCAAACCGAAACCGAAGGCCAGCACCGCCAAGCCCAAGCCGCCGAACACGCCCAAGCCGATGCCGCCCACTTGCGCCCCCACCAAAATACACAACAAAACAATCGCAAATTGCACTGCGAACAACATAATGAACTCCGATTTGTAAACAAACAATAACGTATTTTAACACTTATCCACACTTTGAAAAACCCAAACCCGCCAAGGCAGCCTGAAAACCACAAAACACTATTTCGCAAATAATCAAAAACAATTCCCCTTGCAATCCCGCCCGCAAAGCCTTATCTTAGCCGTCCAAACCCACCAACCCTATTTAAGGAAAATAAAATGAGCGACAAAATCATCCATGTAACCGATGCCACATTTGAAGCCGAAGTGCTGCAATCTTCCGTTCCCGTGCTGCTGGATTTTTGGGCACCATGGTGCGGGCCTTGCAAAATGATTGCCCCCATTCTGGACCAGCTTGCCGAAGAATACGACGGCAAAGTGAAAATCGCCAAAATGAATGTGGATGAAAACCAAAACATCCCCGCCCAATTTGGCATTCGCGGCATCCCCACCATGATTATCTTTAAAGACGGCAAAAACGTTGCCAACAAAGTGGGCGCATTAGCCAAGCCACAGCTTGAAGCATTCTTAAACGCATCACTTGCCTAACACAACAAAAACCGAAACACACACATCAACATAAAAGGCAGCCTGAAAACGAAAAATCCGTTTTCAGGCTGCCTTTTTAAGCCATTCACGATAAGCCACAAAAAAACCGCGCCGATTAAGGCACGGTTCAAATTTTGGCGCGGTGGACGGGGCTCGAACCCGCGACCACCGGCGTGACAGGCCGGTACTCTAACCAACTGAGCTACCACCGCGCAAACCGACTGCCGTTAAAGCAACCGGTTTAAAACTGGTGGGTGATGACGGAGTCGAACCGCCGACATTCTGCTTGTAAGGCAGACGCTCTACCAACTGAGCTAATCACCCATTCGTTTTCGTTGTGCAACGAAAGTCGGCATTAAACCAAATTTTGCACCGCCGCGCAATCAAAATCGGCAAATATTTTTTATCTAATTGAATTTCCGAAACATTATTTTCGTTCAACGACATTCAAAAGTAGCCTGCACTTCGGATTATGAAGCCGGCGCTTGGATGTTCGGTTCGCGAATCATTAAATGCAGCACCACCGCCAGAGCGGCCAATACCAAATCGGCATGCCACATCCAGCCGTAATCGTTAAACGCCATGATGGCCTTGCCGCCCAAATACGCGCCGAGAAAACCGCCGATTTGGTGCGACAGCAGCGTAAGCCCGAACAGCGTGGCCAGATAACGCGTGCCGAACAGCCGTCCGGTCAATGCGGCGGTGGGCGGCACGGTGGCCAGCCAGGTCAGCCCCAATCCGGCGGCGAAAATGTAGAAATTCACATCGGTGCGCGGCATAAACAGGTAAGCGGTAATCAGGACGACACGGACGGCGTATAAAACGGCCAGAATGGATTTGTTGCGCCAGCGCCCCACGCACCAGCCGACCACCAGGCTGCCGACCAAATTGGCGATGCCGACAATCGCCAGCGACGTGGACGCGACCGACACGGGCAACCCGCACAGGGCGATTTCGTTCGGTAGGTGCGTTGCCAAAAAGGCGACGTGGAAACCGCAGGTGGCAAAACCCAAATGCAGCAGGATATAGTTGCGGTTGCGGAAGGCTTGGCGGACAACGTGCGCCATCGGTTCGTGCGTGTGCGGCGCGTGCAAAGCAGCCTGCACTTTATGCGCGCCGTGCGACAGCCAGCGTGCGGCCGGCAAAATCAACACCGCCCACGCCGCCAGCACCCACATTGCGCCGCGCCAGCCCAATTGGGGCAGCGACATCAGCCATTGCAGCATGGGCGCGAACACAAATTGCCCGAACGAACCGCCCGCATTCGCCACGCCCGAAGCCAGCCCGCGCATTCTTTCGGGCAGGCGGTTGGCAATCAGGCTCATCAAAATCGACCAACTACCTGCGCCCATGCCCCAAGCCACCAGCAGCCCCATGCCCACCAACAAGCCGAACTGCGTGGGCATGAACGACACCAGCAGCCAGCCGGCCGCCAGCATCAGCGACCCCATCCACAGCACGCGCCACGCGCCGAAGTGGTCGGACAGCGCGCCCGACAAAGGCTGCGACACGCCCCACATCAGCTGCGTTACCGCAATCGCTAGGCTCACTTCCGCAATCGACAACGCCGTATCGTTCACCAGCGGCCGCACAAACAGCCCCAGTGTCATCCGCATGCCGATGGTGACCAGTAAAATAAAGGCGGCCGCCAAAACAAAAAGCCACAGCTGCCAGCGCGGTGCGTGTGAATGTGTCATACTTCGTCCGAATCGTTATTATTGGGCGCAGCAGATTAACAGACAACACTGCATTTCCAAAGACTGTTTTCCTGTATGGTTCATGCGATTTGGTTATATGCAGACATGGAAAAGCAGCCTGCACTTTAAATTTGGGACGTGCAGGCTGCTTTTTTAGTTTTAAACCACCAAATACGATAACTTTACAAATATAACTATGTCTATGCTTCGTTTTAGGCGGTATGTTCGATATTGCTTTGTTCCTGTTTAATCGCTTCCCTGTTTTGCGACAATTTCCGTAGATAAGCCACCTCAATCACGGCAGGAATAGTAACACGGTAAGCAGTGCCCGCGATATCAAAAAGCGTCCATGCCGCTGTAATGCTCCAGCCGATCGGTCCGGTCAGTATAGACATTGCCTTGGTCAATGTCGCATTTGCCGTAATGGTTAACCCTCTGCCGACAACAGCTTTCATCACCGCATTGACGATAATCAGCGTTAATTGGTAGGATTTAAACCCACCAGCCCTGAAAACAGACTGGAAAACAGTAAATAATGCTTGTGAGTTTAAACTCATCGTGTTGTCAATACCCAACTCCCGACCCAGCTGCTGCTTTTCCTCAGGCGACATCTTTTCCAGCGCGTCATATAAAATTTTCATCAATAAGGCGTCTTCAATATGGGATACTGGCGCATATTTATTATAATTCACCTTCATTTTCTTGCAGACGTCGCATAAAACTTCTTTATACTCCACACCCTTATAGCCACGAAAAATATTGGCAATAGTGTTCCCGCCAAATAATTGGATTTCTTCGGCAATTTCTTGCCAGTACAGTTGGTGTGCCGGATAATAGCGTTTGTATTTTTCCGAATAAGTCAGGTTTTCTGTCAAACGAAGTTCCCCGTTTTTATCTTTGGTAAGAATTGATACCAAATCATTCAACTCTTCCGAAGACAAAGTACCTAAAAAATTTAAACCTGCGTCATCACGATATGCCATAATTACATTCTCCCTGTTTGGCTGTTAAAAACAGGAGATATTTTATTTTTCCAACTATATTTTCACTAGTAACAAACAGTTATACCTGACTACCCAATTCGAATTGCCAACCCACCTAAAAAGAGTTTTATGAAACCAAGCGACCAATTACGACAAAACATTCGAGACATCCGAGAAGACAAACACTTGACACAGGCAGATATGGCCGAAAAATTAAATTTATCCGAAACGGGATATGCCAAAATAGAACGGGGCGAATCAAAATTAAATATTGACCGAATCCAACAAATTGCCAATGTACTGGAAGTCAATTTAGCCGACCTGATTCCCTTTGGCGATGATGCTGTCATTATCTTCAATAACTCAAACGATAATTTCAGTAATTCTAATAATTTCAGTTTAGCATTCGGCAACAATACCCTTGAACAGGAAATAGCTAAATTACATGAATTATTGATAATGAAAAACGATGTAATTTCCAGTCGTGAACGAGAAATCGAACTGTTGAAGCAGCAAGTGGCTACATTGAATGAACTGGTATCAGTATTGAACCAAAACAAAAGTCAGTAAATTTCAGCTTGTCGTTATACTCAGGCAGCCTGCACCTTTAAATCTTCAAAGTGCAGGCTGCTTTTTGCTTCGCCACCCTTGTTTTCCGCGCCATCCGCCCCATTTAATCCCAATCCATCCACATAACAGAAAGCCCGCCATGAGCGACAACATCTTATTGAATTTAGGCCACGAGCCGCATTTCGACCAAATCCGCACTGACGACATCGCCCCCGCCATGCGCAGCGCCATGGAAGAGGCGCGCGAACAAATCGCCAAAATCAAAGCCCAAAGCACCACCACATGGGAAAACACCGTGGAGCGCCTGACCGACATCACCGAAAAAGTCGGCCGGATTTGGGGCGTGGTGGCGCATTTGAACTCGGTGGCGGACACGCCCGAACTGCGCGCCGTGTACAACGAGCTGATGCCCGAAGTCACCGTATTTTTCACCGAAATCGGACAGGATATCGAACTGTACGAACGTTTCAAGGCGATTAAAGCATCGCCCGAATTTGCCCGATTGAGCGCGGCGCAGCAAACCAAGCTGGCACACGATTTGCGCGATTTCGTGTTAAGCGGCGCGGGACTGCCGCCCGAACAACAGGCCGAATTGGCCGCGCTGCAAACCGAATCGGCGCAGCTCTCTGCCCAGTTCTCGCAAAACGTGCTGGACGCCACCGATGCCTTTGCCTTGTATTTTGACGACGAAAGCAGCCTGCACGGCCTGCCCGAAGATGCACTGGCCATGTTCCAAGCCGCCGCACAGGCAGAAGGCAAATACGGCTACAAAATCGGCCTGCAAATGCCGCATTATCTGGCCGTGATGCAGTATGCCGACAACCGCGAATTGCGCGAACAGGTGTACCGCGCCTATGTGACGCGAGCGAGTGAATTGGGCAAACCCGAATGGGACAACACGCCCATCATCGACCGCACGCTGGAAATCGCGCTGGCACAGGCGAAGCTCTTGGGTTATCACAATTATGCCGAATTGTCGCTGGTAACCAAAATGGCGGATTCGCCCGCGCAAGTGTTGGACTTCCTGCATGATTTGGCACGCCGCGCCAAGCCGTTTGCCGAAAAAGATTTGGCGCAGGTGCGCGCATTCGCCGCCGACAAACTCGGCCTGCCGGACATTCAATCGTGGGATTTGGCCTATGCCGGCGAAAAACTGCGCGAGGCGCAATATGCGTTTTCCGAAACCGAAGTGAAAAAATATTTTCCGGTCGGCAAAGTGCTGTCGGGACTGTTCGCGCAGATTGACCAGTTATACGGCGTGCGCTTTACGGAGAAAAAAGTGCCCGTGTGGCATGAAGATGTGCGCTATTTCGAGCTGGAAAAAGACGGCGAAACCATCGGCGCGGTGTATATGGATTTGTATGCGCGCGAAGGAAAACGCAGCGGCGCATGGATGAATGATTACCGCGGCCGCCGCCGTTTCCTGTCAGGCGACAAGGCAGGCCAAGTGCAAACGCCGACGGCCTATCTGGTGTGCAATTTCACGCCGCCCGTGGCCGGTAAAGAAGCGCGCTTGACGCATGACGAAATCATCACGCTGTTCCACGAAATGGGGCACGGCCTGCACCACCTGCTCACGCGCGTGGACGAATTGGGCGTGAGCGGCATCAACGGCGTGGAATGGGACGCGGTGGAGCTGCCCAGCCAGTTCATGGAAAACTTCGTGTGGGAATTCGACGTGTTGCGCGGCATGTCGGCGCATGAAGACACGGGCGAAGCGCTGCCTGAAAGCCTGTTCGCCAAAATGCTGGCGGCCAAAAACTTCCAGCGCGGCATGTTCTTGGTGCGGCAGATGGAGTTTGCGCTGTTCGATATGTCGATATACAGCGAAAGCGACCCAAGCAGCCTGCACCGCTGGGCGGAAACGCTGCAACGCGTACGCAAGGAAGTGGCCGTGGTGCAGCCGCCCGAATACAACCGCTTTGCCAACAGCTTCGGGCATATTTTTGCCGGCGGCTATTCGGCAGGCTATTACAGCTATGCTTGGGCGGAAGTGTTGAGCGCGGACGCTTATGCCGCGTTTGAAGAAAGCGGCGACGTGAAAGCCACCGGCGTGAAATTCTGGAACGAGATTTTGGCCGTGGGCGGCAGCCGCAGCGCGGCGGAGTCGTTCAAAGCATTCCGCGGCCGCGCGCCGAGCATTGACGCGCTGTTGCGCCATTCAGGTTTCACGGCGGCATAGTATTTTATCCGCGATAGGATTGATTGGCTTTACACAGTCGGTTCGCCTATCTGCGCGCCGTGCCGGAGCCGTCAAAGGCGGCCAATCTTCCATTCTCATTCGCCTGCCGAATGCAAAAAAGCAGCCTGCACTTCCGTTTTCAAAGTGCAGGCTGCTTTTTTCACGCCTTATCCGATTAGCGGGTCACTTTAATCACTTGCGTGTGATACGCGCAAGAGGTATGACCCGGTTTGCATTGCGCCATTTTCACACGGATGGTGTATGCACCACTGCGGCGCGGCGTGTAGGTGAATATAGGCACCGTGTCGGGCAATGTATCTTCTTCCTCAACGCGGCCGTTGTGCAGCAATGCCATGTCCACGTTTTCGCAGGCAACAGGTGCGCAGCTGGTAAAGAAGCGGTACGTTTGGTTAGCGTGCAGGAGCACGGTGTAGTTCGTTGTTTTACCGGTGCCCAGGCTGCCGGTGCGGTAGAACACTTCGGGGGCGTGGTTGTTGCCGTTACCGGTAATCACCTCCAAATTGGCTTTGCGCTCTTGTGCCAGGAATTGTTCGGCCGGCAGGTTGGGGTTGGGGTTGGGCAATGCAACGGCAAATGATGGTGCTTCATCAGCCAGTTTCACCACCTGAACGTGGTAATCGCAGCTGCTGGCCGCACATTCGCTCATCAATGTGCGGATGGTGTAATTGCCGGTTTCTTCAGGCGTAACATGGAACAATGGGAACGTATCGGGTTCCATATATTGCCGCAATACCTTGCCGTTGTGCAGCCACTGCATGTCTAAATTCGAACATTGGTTGTCTATATCACAAGCGGCAAACACGCCATACTGCTGGCCGGCCTCCATGCGCACGGTGTATTCGGCTGTTTTGCCCGCCGCCAAAGATGCGCGTTGATAGAACACTTCCGCGCTTTGATCGGCTTGCGAAATTGCCAGATTGTCCGCGCGTTCGTTATCAAAAAAATCGGCAAATGCAGAAGTGCTCAAGGCAGGCAGCAAAACCAATGCAGCCAAGTGCGTCAGTTTCATCATAGTATCCTTGTATATATGTTAGATGGGTAGAAGTGTGGCCAAAGTACAGCAAAACAGCCGACAAATACTGCTGTATGCGTCAATTTATCGGCTATTTCTCGGTATCATAACAAAATACAACTGGGGCGTGTAGCGAAAAAAATATTGAGTTAATTGAATACATTGCCATACAAAAAGCAGCCTGCACTTTGAAAACGGAAGTGCAGGCTGCTTTTTATTGATGAGACCAATCAGTTCTCTTTAATCACTTGCGTGTGATACGCGCAAGAGGCGTGGTCCGGTTTGCATTGCGCCATTTTCACGCGGATGGTGTATGTGCCGCTGCTGGACGGTGAGAATTTAAACAAAGGATAGGTGTCGTCCATGTGGTCTTCGCGCACCACGCGTCCGTTGTGCAGCAATTCCATATCCACGTTTTCGCAGCTGGAAGGCGCGCAGTCGGTGTAGATGGCATAAACGCCGCCTTCGCGCAGGCTTACAGAGTGGGTAGTGGACTTGCCGGTGCCCAAAGCGCCTGTGCGGTAGAACACTTCGGCGGCACGGTTATTCGGATTGCCGGTTGACATGTTCAGGTTGCCTTTGCGCTCTTGCGCCAAGAATTGTGCAGGCGGCAGGTTGGGGTTGGACAATGTGCCTGCGTCGGATTCCGCAAATACAGGTGCGCTCAATACAGGCAGCAAAGCCAAGGTGGCCAAGTGTGTCAGTTTCATCGTATATCCTTCTGTATGTTTCGATGGGTTTTAAAAAAAAACAGATTGCCGGCAAAAGCTGCCATCTTGCACCAATTTATCGGCAATGCAGGCATTATCATAACAAAATATGCTCGTGCCGTGTAAGGAAAATATGACGCAAAAGCAGCCTGCACTTCCGTTTTCAAAGTGCAGGCTGCTTTATTATGTTTTATCCGATTAGCGGGTCACTTTAATGACTTGCGTGTGGTATGCGCAAGACGTGTGGCCCGGTTTGCATTGCTCCATTTTCACGCGAATGGTGTACGCGCCGCTGCGACGAGGCGTGTAGATAAACAAAGGCAGCGTGTCGGGCAATGTGTCTTCTTCCACAACGCGGCCGTTGTGCAGCAATGCCATGTCCACGTTTTCACAGCCGATCGGTGCGCAGTCGGTAAAGAAGCGGTACATTTGGTTGGCACGCAGGTTCACGGTGTAGTTCGTCGTTTTGCCGGTACCCAAGCGGCCAGTGCGGTAGAACACTTCGGGGGCGCGGTTGTTGCCGTTACCCGTGGTCACTTCCAAATTGGCTTTGCGCTCTTGCGCCAGGAATTGTTCGGCCGGCAGGTTGGGATTGCTCAATGCGCCTGCCGAAGTCGAGCCGGAAGATGACGGACTTTCTTCTTTCACCGCTTGAACATGGTAATCACAGCTGTCAGCCGCGCATTCGCTCATGATGGTGCGGATGGTATAGTCGCCGGTTTCGGTTGGTGTAACGGTCAGCAAAGGGAATGTATCAGGTTCCGTATCTTGACGCAGCACCTTGCCGTTATACAGCCACTGCATATCTAGATTCGTACATTGGTTGTCGCTATCGCAATCGGCATATAAGCCATATTGCTGGCCTGCTTCCATGCGGACAGTGTATTCCGCCGTTTTGCCGGCACCCATCGATGCGCGTTTGTAAAATACTTCCGCGCTTTGATCGGCTTGCGAAAGTTCCAGATTTTTCGCGCGTTCGTCATCAAAAAAATCGGCAAATGCAGAAGTGCTCAAGGCGGGCAGCAAAACCAATGCGGCCAGGTGTGTCAGTTTCATTATGTATCCTTAATCTATGTTATAGGGAAGAGGTGATCGAAATGCGGCAAAATAGCCGATAAATGCGACCATATTGCAATTGCACCGATTTATCGGATATTTCCGATTATCATAACAAAATATAATAGGGGCGTGTAGCGGAAAATATTGAGTGAATTGAATACATTGCCATGTTAAAAGCAGCCTGCACTTCCGTTTTCAAAGTGCAGGCTGCTTTTTTATTCATCGTTCAGACGATTAGTCGTTTCTTTTAATGACCTGCGTGTGGTACGCGCAAGAGGCATGGCCAGGTTTGCATTGCGCCATTTTCACGCGGATGGTGTACGCGCCGCTGCGCGATGGGGTGATGTGGAACAAAGGATACGTGTCGTCCATATGGTCTTCACGAACCACGCGGCCGTTGTGCAGCAATTCCATATCCACGTTTTCACAGCTGGAAGGCGCGCAGTCGGTGTAAATGCCGTAACTTTGATTTGCCCGTAAGTTCACAGAATGGTTGGCGGATTTACCCGTTGCCAAGCTGCCTGTGCGGTAGAACACTTCGGCAGAACGGTTATTCGGATTGCCCGTTACCATATTCAAGTTGCCTTTGCGCTCTTGCGCCAAGAATTCCGCAGGCGGCAAGTCAGGGTTGGATAATGTGCCTGCCGAAGTCGAGCCGGAAGATGACGGACTTTCTTCTTTCACCGCTTGAACA
>ERZ773008.3131-NODE-3131-length-10324-cov-4.684682_pt1 | contig 10324 bp, 10 predicted proteins | sample MGYA00580664_ERZ773008 | MGnify/ENA primary metagenome ERZ773008 (study PRJEB29015, sample SAMEA2738016) | human oral metagenome | biome: human oral; feature: human-associated habitat; material: dental | place: China | collected 2048 ... | reverse complement strand
CTTTTTAGAGTTGTAAAGAAATGATGATAAGTGAGGTAACGGCTTTGCGCAAAGCAGGCGACTTAGACGAGGCGTTGCGTATCGCTCTTGAGGAATTTAAGGAAAACGATAGCAGTATCAACAAATATTCGTTGGGCTGGGTGTATTACGATTTTTGCAAGAAGGCAATAGCCGAAAACGACTTAGATGTTTTCCTGCAATATGTACAAGCTCTCAAAGACCTGCATTTCAGTACTGAAGAAGTACTCATCACCGACCAACTGCTTTGGCAATATGTAAAGCTCTTTGCTCAATTGCGCAAAACGGAAAGAACAGCACTTATTGATGTGCTGTATGAGAGTTTGAAAGGTATGTATTTCACAATGCCTTCTGAAGGGTTTTCTGCCTTAATAGAACAGTTGCACAAAGCTTATAAAGACCGTGATGAATATTTGGAAGTAATTACTGATGTAATGCCTTTTCTGCGCACTGAAGATTTTGCACCTAAATCATACCAAGGTACACTTATAACGCCTTTGGCAGAACAAATTTACCGAACTTATAGCAAACATATATTAAAAAGTGGCGATAAAGAAATTATCGCCACCTTTATACCTATCTTGCATCAGTGGATGCAGGCACATCCTGAATACAATTCACTTATTTATTACTATGTGGAAATGTGCAATTTTGCCAATATACCAATGTAATAATTATTAGTTGTTCATTGCCGAACATTGGTTGTAGAGTTCACGCCACGATGCTCCGCGTTTCTTCATTACATTTTCAAGGTATTCCTTCCACACCATTTTATCTTTATCTTCATCTTTCACTACAGCGCCTTGCAATCCTGATGCTAAATCTTCATCGGTAACAGTGCCGTTGCCAAAACTACCTGCTAATGCCATACTATTGGTGATAAGCGAAATAGCTTCGGCGGTAGAAATAACTCCGCTAGGCGATTTGAGTTTTTGTTTTTCGTCTAAAGTAGCTCCTTTGCGCAATTCGCGGAAAATAGTTACAATCTTCTCTATAGCTTCATTGCTTGGCAAGGCGGCTTTCAGCTTGTAGTTGTTAGAAATTTCGGCTACGCGCTTGGTTACGATAGATACTTCAGTTTCTAAAGTAGCAGGAGCAGGTAGCACGATGATGTTGAAACGTCTTTTAAGTGCTGATGACATTTCGTTTACACCACGGTCACGAGTATTAGCTGTGGCAATAATAGAGAAACCACGCTGAGCAGGCAATTCTTCACTGAGTTCAGGAATGGCTATATTCTTCTCCGATAGGATAGAAATCAATGCATCTTGTACTTCAGAAGCACAACGCGAAATCTCCTCAAAACGAGCGACAGTTCCTGTTTCCATTGCACGATAAATAGGTGATTTGAGTAAGGCTTCGTGCGATGGACCGTTAGCCAAAAGCATTGCGTAGTTCCACGAATAGCGTATATGTTCTTCACTGGTACCCGCAGTACCTTGAATCACTTTGCCTGAGTCGCCACAAATGGCAGCTGTAAGGTTTTCGGAAAGCCACGACTTGGCAGTTCCTGGCTCACCTATGAGCAACAAAGAGCGGTCGGTAAGGAGTGTAGCTATAGCGATTTCCACCAAGCGATTATGACCGATGTACTTAGGAGTAATTTCCACCCCGCAGGCAGTACCACCAGTTACAAATTTCAGCACAGCTTTAGGCGACAATTGCCAGCCTATGGGCTTTTCTTGTTTTTTATCCTCTTCTTTTAAAGCCTCTAATTCCTTAGCGTAGAGTTGTTCCGCAGGAAGGCGTAATACATTTGACATAGATTATTGATTTGTCGATTTGCCGATTTGTCAATTTGTGTCACTATTAATTGGAAAACTGACTTATTGAGTCATCGACAAATTACTTATTTGTTTCGTTTTTATAGTTCCTATTAAGCAGATCTTAATAATTGGTTAGATATTGCAAACTTCTTTTTCTCATCTAAAACATTACAGAGTTCAATTGCCATAAGTGAAAAATGAAATGTTTTATCCACAATTAAATTAGGTTTTGACATAAGATTAATGATTTGTTGATTTGTCACTATCAATTAATTGACTAATTTACTAATCATTTTGCATCACTACCAATTGGCTAATTGGCTAATTGACAAATTTACTAATTAACAAACGCGTGTTTATAGCCTTTTTGTTTGTTCCAAGCACCACGAGTGAAATCAGGGATTTCTACTGGAGCACTACCGTTTTCGAGTGACAGTTTGGAAAGAGGTGCTAAGCAGCACCATTCGGCTAAATCGTATACGTCCATATCTAAAGGCAACCCATTGCGCAAACAGTAGATAAGACGATAATCCATAATGAAATCCATACCGCCGTGACCACCTACTTTTTTAGCTTGTTCTTCCAAATCTTTCAAAATGCGTGGTTTGTATTTTTCCATCAACGCTTTTTTAGCATCCTCAGGCATAAAATTGTGAGCCGATAGATTTTCGTGATTAGGCACTTCGGCTTTTGCCACACTTTCGGGCTGTAACAAATAGCCTTCCATAGGGTATTTATTAGCAAAACCTTTAGTCCCAGTAAGTTGATACATACGTGAATATGGGCGTGGGGTTACTACATCGTGCTGAATTTGAATAGTTTTGCCTTGTTCGGTTTTAATCATTGTAATGGTAAGGTCGCCATTTTGGAAATCAGCACCGTCTTTACCTGTTACTTTTTGGTATACTTCCTTACCTCTAAAAGGTTTAGTATCTATCGAAACCAAGTAGTTCATCTTGTCGCCGCGGTGAATATTTAATGCCTGACAAACAGGACCTATACCGTGTGTAGGGTATACATCACCACGGTGTTTATGGTTATAATCAAGACGCCAATTATTCCAATATTCTGTCCAAAACTCATCGAGATTGTGGATATAAGAGCCTTCACCGTGAATCACCTCCCCTAAGAGTCCTTGTTGTACCATATTAAGAGTTGTAATCTCAAAGTAATCGTACACACAATTTTCGAGCATCATACAGTGGCGGCGTGTTTTTTCACTTGTATCAATAAGCGCCCAAATCTCATCCATATCAAGCGCTGCGGGCACTTCTATAGCCACGTGTTTGCCGTGTTGCATTGCGTAGAGTGCCATTGGGGTGTGGTGCTTCCAGTCGGTTACTATATAAACAAGATCAACATCAGGGCGTTCACAAAGGGCTTTCCAAGCATCTTCACTGCCAGTGTATTGCGGTACACGTGGGCGACCAGCTTTTTCAATTACTTGCTGGGCTTTTTCCACCATCTCAGGACGGATATCACAAAGGGCGGTAATTTTAGCACCCTCAATGTGCATATAGCGCTCCACGGCACTATAACCGCGCATTCCCAGACCGATAATCCCCACACGTACTGTGTCTAACTTATTGGTCGTGAGGTTCAACACATCAGTTTGACCTTGAGCGCGCTGAGGTGTTTCTACCTTAATAGGTGTATTAGAAGTTTCAGATTTAGAGTTGGTTTGAGGTTGATTGCAAGCGGTAAAACCTGCTGATAGAAAGATGCCGAGGAGCATCGAATACAATCTTTTCATAAAAGTTAAAGGTTAAAAGTTTATAATGGGCAAAGGTATAAATAATTTGTTAATTAGCAAATTAGCCATTAGAAAAGTTTGCTTTTTTATTCGGGCATTCCAGGATACCAAGTACCACCATAGCGCGTATCTTCCCACACTTGTTCAAAATCGGGGATATTGTAATAGTTGCGTTTTTTAAATTCGCGATCGTAATCGAGTTCACTACCTTCGTATCCTTCAGCTTGAAATCCTAATTTAACAAAATATCTAAAATTCATATTGAGAGGTTCAGCAATTTTTTCGGAATAATAAGCTAATTTTCCAAGTAGTTCAGCTTGTAGTGCAAAATCTAACCCACTATCTTTGCGCATCATAAGAATATAATCCTCTATTTTGCGTAAAAATAGTTTTTTATCATTCTCTGAAGCACGCTCAACAGCCTCTATCATTTCAGTGTGAAACACCAATTTACCATCACATTGCAAATGCCAAAACAGACTTCCAAAGTGTTTAATCAGTTGATCCTCATTGATATTTTTATGAAGTACAAAATCATTCAGTTCTTTATCTTTCAGATAATTGTAACGCACCAAATACTCCAAAAACGATGCATCGTGTTCTTGAAGCCATCGAAAACTCTCTCGACTATCGTTAAAAAGGTATTTATTGCGATGCACCAATTCTGTAATGTTGTTTTGGCGTTGTTCAGGTAAATATTTCTCTTCACACCATTTATACAACTTAACAGGTTTACCTTCCATTTGAATTTTCTTAGGGGCATTTAGTTCTTTTTGAAGACATTCAGGACAAAGTTTTTGATAGTTGATGAGTTCAGGTAACGCGAAGAGTTCAGTAAAAAATCGTTCCTTTTTAACAATATAATAAGAATAAAAGTAAACCTCATTAGTATTTTTTCGATAGTAACGTATTTGTCGGTCACAAGGTTGCCAATTGTTTAAGAAGAGATAATCAGTAGGTTTTTCAGGGTCAATAGTTCGACTAAAAATTCGTTGTACTTTTGCAATAAATTCAGTTTCTGAAGGTTGTTGATATCCTTCTTTAGCAAGAATTTCGCGCAGTAGCGGAATGGTTACATCTAAATCGGATTTTGAATAGGTATAAGTTTCAATATCTGTATCATATATTTCTCCTGATATACCTTTTGAGAGTTGTTTGTTGAGCACTGCAATTTGTTCAGCCGAAAGCTGAAATTTGTATTTTTCTTCTTCTGAATTATCAGTATCATTTTGAGTGGTAGTTTCTTGGCAACCTACTAAAAGAAGCAATAATAAAAGAAAATGGTATTTCATTGTTGTTAAAAAGTTTAGAATGTGGCAAAGGTAACAAATTTTCGTCATTTGTCATTCGTAATTCGTCATTATTTTCTACTTTTGCAATATGAAACACATCCGAGAAAAATTAACTGAACGCCAAAAAAACAATGCCTTGCGCAAACTTAGTGAACGCTCGTTTGCTATTGATTTCTACTCTAATGATTATATAGGTTTTAGCAGAAACCCCACTATCACTGAGCGTGTTAGCCAACTGATAAGCGCCACAACTCCTCACGGCGCAACAGGCTCTCGATTGCTGTCGGGAAACTCTCATTTATTCACAGAAACCGAACGCTATATTGCTGATTTTCATAACACTGAAGGGGCTCTTTTGTACAATTCGGGCTATGATGCCAATGTAGGTTTTTTCTCTTGCATCGTAGGTCGTGGCGATGTGATTTTATATGATAGTTATAGTCACGCTTCTATACGCGATGGCATTTCACTCAGTTTAGCACATTCGTATAAGTTCAAACACAACGATTTAGACGATTTAGAAAAACTGCTCAAAAAGTTTGCAACGGGTGACAAAACAGTGCTCATCGCTACTGAAAGCGTTTTTTCAATGGATGGCGACAGCCCAGATTTAGTGCGTTTGGTAGCTTTAGCGCAACAATATGGTGCTTATATAGCAGTGGACGAGGCACACGCTATAGGTGTTTTTGGCAAACACGGCTGTGGATTGGTACAAGCCTTAGGATTAGAAACAGCAATCTTTGCGCGCATTGTTACCTTTGGCAAAGGCTTGGGAGCTCACGGAGCAGCGGTAGTTGCTAATGATGAGGTGATACAATATTTGGTAAACTTCTCACGCTCATTTATTTATACAACAGCTATGAGTCCGCATAGTGTAGCTACTATTCGCGCAGGTTACGAACAATTGCAACAAACTGAGGCAATGAACACACTTAGGCACAATATAGAATATTTCAAATCGTTGATAACTCAATACGGCATTGAAGGATTTATACCTTCCGATTCAGCTATCCAAGCAATGGTAGTAAGCGGCAACGATCGCGTGAAAGCCCTTGCTGAGCATTTGCAAGCTCAAGGCATAGGGGTATTGCCCATTTTAGCCCCTACGGTACCTGCTGGTCAAGAGCGCTTGAGGGTGTGTTTGCATAGTTTTAACACCGAAAAAGAGATCAAACAATTAGTTAATTTGACAATTTGACAATTCAGTAGCTAACTTCTAATTTCTAATTCCTAAAATTTGTTAAATCCTTACATTCAATGAGTAACTCGCTTCTTCTTCTTTAAACCGAATATAAATTAGTTATTTTGTGTATTTTTTTGTTGTATAGATAATTAAAAAGCCTTACTTTTGTAGCGAAATTATTTAACGTAAATATATAAAAAAACTATAAAACGAATGGCAGGATTATTTAAAACATCTGTTGCAAGAAAGGTGGCGATGGCTCTCTCGGCACTCTTTCTCATTCTCTTCCTAATCATTCACTTGGCGGTAAACCTTACCTCAGTGATTAGTGAGAGTACTTTCAACGAGCTATCCCACTTTATGGGCACTAACCCGCTAATTCAGTTTGCTATGCAACCTGTATTGCTCGCTGGGGTGTTATTCCATTTCATTATGGGATTTGTCTTGGAAATCCAAAACAAAAAAGCTCGTGGTAGTGAGGCATATTACAGCTACAACGGGGGCGCTAACTCCACTTGGATGTCTCGTAATATGATCATTTCGGGAATTGTAATTCTTCTTTTCTTAGGGCTTCACCTCTATGATTTTTGGGTAGGTGAAATGAATTACAAGTACATCGAGCAATTAGCTCCAGACCCTACCCGCTACTACGATGAATTAGTAGAGAAATTCCACGACCCTCTACGTGTGGGATTCTATGTATTGTGCTTTGTGTTCTTGTGCTTGCACTTGCTACACGGATTCCAATCTGCTTTCCAATCTATGGGCTGGAAAGACGACGCTCGCAAAAAGCTCATCAGCAGCGTAGGTAATTGGTATTCTTACATTATCTGCGGAGGCTTTATCTTCATAGCCCTCTTCCATTACATTAAATTTTTAACAGCTTAATCTTATGAGTACATTAGATTCTAAAATTCCTGAAGGTCCTATAGCGGACAAATGGACGAAATATAAAGACCATATCAACCTCGTAAACCCTGCTAACAAACGTAATATCGATGTGATTGTAGTAGGTACTGGTTTGGCTGGTGGTTCGGCTGCAGCTACCCTTGCTGAATTAGGCTACAACGTGAAAGCTTTCGCTTACCAAGATTCTCCTCGCCGTGCGCACTCTATTGCTGCTCAAGGAGGTATCAATGCCGCTAAAAACTATATGGGCGATGGCGACTCTAACTATCGCTTGTTCTACGATACTGTAAAAGGGGGTGACTACCGCGCTCGTGAGGCTAACGTGTATCGCCTTGCTGAAGTATCTGGCAATATCATCGACCAATGTGTGGCACAAGGGGTTCCTTTTGCTCGTGATTACGGCGGACTCTTAGACAACCGTTCTTTCGGTGGGGTATTGGTTTCTCGTACTTTCTACGCCAAAGGTCAAACAGGGCAACAGCTTTTGCTCGGTTGCTATTCAGCTATGAACCGCCAAATCGCTCGTGGTAAAATTGATATGTACAACCGCCACGAAATGCTCGATGTGGTAATCGTAGACGGCAAAGCTCGTGGTATCATCGCTCGTAACCTTGTTACTGGTGAAATTGAACGCCACTCTGCTCACGCTGTAGTTATCGCCTCTGGTGGTTATGGTAACGTATACTTCCTTTCAACCAATGCGATGGGCTCTAACGCTACCGCAGCTTGGAAAATCCACAAAAAAGGTGCTTACTTTGCTAACCCTTGCTTCACTCAAATCCACCCTACTTGTATCCCTCGTTCAGGTGACTATCAGTCTAAATTAACTTTGATGTCTGAATCTTTGCGTAACGACGGACGTATTTGGGTGCCTAAGAAAATGGAAGATGCAGTAGCAATACGCGAAAAACGCAAAAGACCTACTGAAATCCCTGAAGAAGACCGCGATTACTACTTGGAACGCCGTTACCCTGCTTTCGGTAACCTCGTGCCTCGTGACGTAGCTTCACGTGCTGCTAAAGAGCGTTGCGATGCAGGCTATGGTGTAAACGAAACAGGTGAAGCTGTTTATTTGGATTTCTCTTCTGCTATCGAACGTTACGGTAAAGAACAATGTAAAATTCACGGCGTAGAACCTACTAAAGAAGAAGTTATTAAACGCGGTGAAAAAATCGTAGAAGCTAAATACGGTAACCTTTTCCAAATGTACGAAAAGATTGTAGCCGAAAACCCTTATAAAACACCGATGATGATTTATCCTGCTACTCACTACACTATGGGTGGTATTTGGGTAGATTACAACTTGATGACCACTATCCCTGGTTGTTATGCTATCGGTGAGGCAAACTTCTCCGACCACGGGGCAAACCGCTTAGGAGCTTCTGCCTTGATGCAAGGTTTAGCCGATGGTTACTTTGTATTACCTTACACTATTGGCGATTACTTAGCCGCTGATATCCGTACTGGTAAAATTCCTACTGACAGCCCTGAATTTGACGAAGCAGAACGCATCGTAAAAGAGCGCTTGGCTTACTTCATCAACAATAAAGGTACGCACTCTGTAGATTACTTCCACAAGAAACTTGGTAAAGTGATGTGGGATAAAGTAGGCATGGCGCGTAATGCTGAAGGCTTGAAAGAAGCTATCAAAGAAATACGCGAAATACGCGAAGATTTCTGGAAAAACGTAAAAGTACCTGGTGAACTCACTGGTATGAACGTAGAGCTTGAAAAAGCGGGTCGTGTAGCCGACTTCCTTGAACTCGGTGAGCTCTTTGCTAAAGACGCTTTAGAGCGCAACGAGTCTTGTGGTGGTCACTTCCGCGAAGAGTATCAAACTCCTGATGGGGAAGCCCTCCGCGACGACGTGAATTACGCTTATGTAGCCGCTTGGCAATACACTGGTAATCCTAAAGAAGTAGTGAATACTTACAACCCTAGTGAAGAGGTAATGCATAAAGAACCTCTTGTATTTAAAGATATTGAATTGAAACAACGTAGTTATAAATAGAAAGATATGGCAACGATGAACCTAACACTCAAAGTGTGGCGACAAAAAAACTCGCAAGAGAAAGGTCGTATGGTAGATTATAAAGTAACCAACATTTCAGACCATATGTCTTTTTTGGAAATGTTGGATGTACTCAACGAACAACTCATTGAAAAAGGAGAAGAACCTGTAGCATTCGACCACGATTGCCGTGAAGGTATTTGCGGTATGTGCTCGCTCTTCATCAATGGGGAAGCTCACGGACCCGACCGTGGGGTAACTACTTGTCAGTTGCATATGCGTATGTTCAAAGATGGTGATACCATCACTATTGAACCTTGGCGCGCTACTGCTTTCCCTGTTATCAAAGACTTGATGGTAGATAGAACTGCTTTTGAACGCATTCAACAAGCAGGGGGATATATCTCTGTAAACACTTCTGGTAATACCCAAGATGCTAACGCTATTCCTATCCCTAAACGCGATGCCGACCGCTCTATGGACGCTGCGGCTTGTATAGGTTGTGGAGCTTGTGTGGCTACTTGTAAAAACTCTTCAGCTATGCTGTTTGTAGCTGCCAAAGTATCGCAATTTGCCCTCCTTCCTCAAGGTCGTGTAGAGGCTACCGAGCGCGTACTCAATATGGTAAACCAAATGGAACACGAAGGTTTTGGTAACTGTACCAACACTGGTGCCTGCGAAGTAGAATGCCCTAAAGGTATTTCACTTGAAAATATCGCACGCCTTAACCGTGAGTACTTAAAAGCAAGTATTAGATAATTAGCAAATTTGGAAATTAGCAAATAAAAAAACTGCCTCAAATTGTTTGGGGCAGTTTTTTGTTGTATATTTGCAGTCAAAATACAATCTTTATGAAAAGAGTACTCTATCTATTAATTGTTTCTCTACTTGTGGCTAATTGCTGGCAACCTTCTGATAAAAAGGAGAATAATGAAGTCACTCAAGCAAATGATATAAAAGAAAATCCTAAAGAGGATTTCGGTGTCAAAGTGACTACTTACGACCCTTGGGCTAATCCTAGCGAAGTAAAACACGAATACGGAATAGAAAGCCTAGAAACACTTCCATCAGATAAATATGAAGCGGTAGTTCTTGGTGTTGCTCACAAAGAATTCTTGGATTTAGACTTATCTAAACTTCTATCCCAAAACGGCATTGTTTACGATGTCAAAGGAATTCTTCCTCATTCTAAGGATATAGAATTTTTATAATAAACAGAAAACTCTCGTAAATACGAGAGTTTTTTTATTTCCTATAATTCACCTTTTCCCTGTCTGACAATTTCTGGTATTCCCTGTGTCACATCTACTATCGTAGAAGGCACCAGTTCTCCCCAACCGCTATCTATCACGATATCCACGCTTTTATCGTATTTTTCGGCTATAAGCTCTG
>ERZ773008.3130-NODE-3130-length-10327-cov-3.166180_pt1 | contig 10327 bp, 11 predicted proteins | sample MGYA00580664_ERZ773008 | MGnify/ENA primary metagenome ERZ773008 (study PRJEB29015, sample SAMEA2738016) | human oral metagenome | biome: human oral; feature: human-associated habitat; material: dental | place: China | collected 2048 ... | reverse complement strand
CCCACGCGCTAAAATTTCGCTCATGCATTAAAATTTCGCGCGCAACGCTTGCGCGTTAAAATTCCACGCTGATCGGCTGACCTAAGCGAAACTGCCCATCTTCGTCGCTAAAATCGGCGCGCGCCTCCCACACGAGATCTGCGCGCAGCTCCTCGGTCTGCACCGTGCGGGGCGTGTACATCGCGGTTTGGCTCACGTAGGCGACCTTTGCGCTCGCGCTAGAGCCGTCCGCGGCGATGATTCGCACGCTCTGTCCGGCACGCAGGAAGCGGAGCTGATTTTCGCTTAGATAAAATTTCGCGCGCTTGTTTTTTACTTCGCTGAGCTCAAAAACGCCCACGCTTGGTATGCTGATGTCGCCGAGCTCCTTAAGGCGCGCTCTGATCTGCCCGCTAAATGGCGCTTTTAGCACGCTTTGCGTCTCGATTTGGTAGTTCAGATATTTCAAATTTTCCTCGCAGCTTGCCAAATTTGCGTGCGCAGCGCCGACATCCTCGCCGCGGTAGCCGCTTTGAAGCTGACGCAGATTAGCCTGCGCGCTTTGCAGCTGGGCTTGCGTGCGTTTCATCGAGTAAAACGCCTCGTCAATCTGCTGCTTGGACGCGGAGTTGCTTTTGCCTAGGCTCTTGAGGCGCTCGTTCGTCAAAGTAGCGAGCTGTAGGGCGTTTTGCAGCGCGCTTACGTTCGCCGCCGCCATCTCGATCTCCTCGCTACGAAAGCCGCTTTGCAGCTTTTGCAAGCTAAATTTAAGCCCGTCGCACCTCGCGATCTGAACCTGTCTTTGAAAACTCAGATCCGCCGTATCCAGAGCCGCCAAGACGTCGCCAGCCTGCACGAAATCGCCCTCGTCGCGATAAAGCGCGCTAATGCGGCCGCTGCGCTCGAAGCTAAGCGAACTCTGCCTGATATCGATGATGCCGTAGGCCTTGTGCGCGACCTCTTCGCGCCTATCGAGATTGAAGTAGATCGCCGCGGCGAGAGCGGCCAGCGCAAAAACGACGAAAATTAGAAGCCTTTTCATAGATCGCCTTAAATTTTGATATACGGTTATTATAAAATAACTTTTCTAATGCGGCGCTGATATTTGAGGCTCGGGCGGTGATTTTATAAATCGATCGCATTAAATTTGCCGCATGAATTGACCGTCACGAGCGGGCTAGATTTTGAGCTTGGGAGGATAAAATTTAGCCTATCCGCGCGATTTTAAGCGGTACGGCTTGCAAAATATCGTGACTTTTTGAACTAAAAATTTTAAAATTTTAGTGCGGAGACTCCGCTTTCAAGCGGAGCGTGGAATTTTGACGTACACTCGCCGCGCTAGTACTGTGAGCGGAATTTTGTCGCGAAAGCAAGATTTTAATATGAGATTGGAATTTTAATGCGCGGGCACCGCACTAGCACTGCGGGCGGAATTTATCGTTTATTGCACGAATAGTGCGCAAGTTGCCGCGAACTAAATTTTATCGCGGCACCTATAGCTATCTGCGCGGCGAGTTGAAATTTACGGCTCCCGCTAGCGATAAATTTTACGCGGCATGAGCAGGCGGCGCTTAGACGCGCGGAAATTATAACGCCGCGGCGAGTAAAATTTAAGAGAGCTTCGCTCGGAAGCGGAGCGTGGAATTTAATGGGGAAATTTAACGAGCTTTAGGCTCGATGAGCCCAAAGCTCGGTCGGTCGCGCAAAAGTTGAAATATTTAAAACTCGCCTTTAACCGCGACGATCCACTTATCGACCCTCGCCTGCCAGTGCTCGTCGCCCTTAAAATCGATCGTAAGACCTACGAATTTGCCGTTTATGAAGGCGCGCGAATGTTTAAATTTATAGCCCTCCGCGCCCCAAGCGCCGATGAGACGAGCCTTTTTAAGCACCGGTAAAAACGCGCTCATGCCGCTGCAAAAATCGCTGCCGTGGCGCTCGACGTTGCCAACGCCTATGAGCGCGACCTTGCGTCCGTCAAAATCAGTTTTATTCAAAAGCTCCAATTTGTCGTCAAATTTAGCCTGGATCTGTCCGTCGCCGTGCGTCGAAGCCGCAAAAATAAACGCGCTAGCGCCCGCCAAATCCTCTTCATTTAGCTCTTTGGCCTCCTTGATCTCAAAGCCGAGCTTTGAAGCGATGTATTCGCTCACGACCTTCGTATCCCCGCCTTTGGTGGCGTAAACTAATAGTTTTTTCATTTTCTCTCCTTAAAAATAAGAATGATTCTAACAAAATAAGATAAATTTTGAGTGAAATAAAATTTATAAGGCGCTCGGATACGGCGCGATGCCTCGTATCCGGCTAATTTTAAGCAGCAGTGAGCCGATAAATTTTAACGCTGCTACTTAACCGCTCGTATAAAAATCCATAGTATAATGCCGCCCGTAGCTCATTACAAAGGAGAAAACATGAAGAATTTTACATTATGTTTGATCGCCGCGATCGCGCTTTGCGGCTGCGCGACCCCGCAGGATCGATACGGCGGAGATGTTTATGACGCGAGCGAGACGAACCGCATGAGGCAGAGCGATCGAATCGAGATCGTCGATGTCCTGCCCGCCAAAATTAACGTAGAGCGCTCCGAGGGCAATACGGGTAAAATTTTAGGTGGCGTCGCAGGCGGAACTACGGGTGCGGTCATCGGGCATAAGCTCGGCAAACATAGCAGCAGTAGGCGTCTAGCCGAAACCGTGGGGCTCATAGGCGGCGCAGCAGTGGGCGCGGTCGCCGGAGATGCGATCCAAAACTCCCAAAAGACGGTGCAAGGCTCCAACATCATCTACAAACTAAACGGCAAGGAATACTCATCCGTGCAAGCCGATCCGCCGTGCAGATTTAGACGCGGCAAGGCTCTGCTGATCCACACGGGCAGCGAAACGCGGGTGCAGCCAAACTCGGGATGCTAACAGAACTCGGTATGTTAAATTTAAAGCCGCCCAAAGCTTGCGGTGAAATTTTAAAATTTCACCGCGACGTTTAAAAATTTAAAAGCGGCGTTTTAAATCCCGAAGCGGCGCGACTTTTGAAAACGGCGCCGCTAAATTTAGCAGGCGATCAAAATTTTAACTCTGCAAAATTTTAAGAGCCCGCTAAAATACTTTAATATATAATCGCCGCTTAAAAACAGGGGGCGGCGATGAAAAAATTCTATCTTAAAATTTGGCTACTCGCGTTTATAGCGACATTTGCAGCGATCCCTGCTGCGGCAGCGGAAGACTTGGATTATTTATTAAAAACCAAAGAGGAAAAAGATTTAGCGATTGCTTGCGATAGCGGCGACGGAAAATACAGTGCATGCACGAGGCTAGTCGAAATTTTATCCAAGAAGTGCGACGAAGGAGATTAGGAAAGCTGCGGATCGCTCGGCGCGGTGCTTTTGGTTACAATGGGTAGATATAAAGATTCCGTTTCAGCATTAAAGAAAGCTTGTGAAGCGGACATGATGTATTATTGCTTTTTGCTAGCAGGGAATGAAATATTTTACGGCGGAAATATACATAGGGCTATCGGTTACTTTGAGAAGGTTTGTTACGGAAAAAACAGCGACAAGAAGGATTTTTCTTGCAAGATAAAGGAGCAATTAGAAATTTGCCTAAGCGATAGTGAGTGTAATCCTTTAAGAAAAGCGATGAGTATACTTGTACCAAAATAAAAATTTTAACAACGCGATAAATTTCATCCTTATAGCTGATGCACTTCGCAAAAAAAAATCAAGAATAAAGCCGCTAGAATATTACCGTCCGCTTCTATCGTTTCGCTGCCATAAAATTTTACTCCGTCTCTAAAACCTCTCTTGCATATTTCATCCCCAAATCATACGCCTTTTCATTTAGCGCACGGGTTTTTTCAGGCACAGAGCGGAGCATTTGCTCTTTTACGAGCCCTGCGTCCATACAGCGGCTAAGCTCTACTGCGATCGCTAGAGCCACGACACTTTGAGTGATGACATTTCCAACTTCGTATTTTGCGATGGTAATGATTGGAATTTCATAAATTTTAAAGCTTGCCCTATCCTCATCGCTCGGTGCTACTAAATTCGGCTCGATTACGATCACGCCGTCTTTTTTCACGCCATTTTTGAAAGCATCGTAGCTACTCTGCGCCGTTGCGAGCATGAAATCGATCTCGCCCTCGCTCGCATAAGGATATAGAATTTCTTCATCGCTTAAGATAATATCCACTTTCGTAGGCCCACCACGTACCTGAGAGGTATACGTAGATGCCTTGATTCCATAGCCGCCGTGCGCGATCTTTGCCGCAGCTAGAATTTCGCCTGCTAAGATTACGCCTTGACCGCCCACTCCCACAAATCTTAATTGATTCATCTTAGTCCTTCAAAATTTATCGCTTCGCCGCTTTGTGCCGCGTCTATCACCTTTTGATACGCCTTTGTGTATTCGGTGCGCCCATTATCTTCGTGTAAAACTCCAAGCGGAAATAGCCCTGCTCGCTCATCCTCGCTAAGAGCGTCAAATTTTGCTTTAGAAATCGTGCGCGAATCAAGCCACTTTAGCATTTGCACCGCCTCGCTCATTTTATTTTTACGACCCAAATTTACGTGGCAATTGCTAAAAATATCAAAAAAACTATAACCCTCGTGCTCAAAGCCCTTAGCCAAAAGTCGCTCGATTTTTTCGGGATTTGTCACGCTCTCGCGTCCGACAAAAGTTGCTCCGGCAGCGATCGCAAGTTTCGCCGCATCAAAGCTGGGATCGACATTGCCGTATTGCGCCGTAACCGTCCAAAACCCGCGCGGCGTCGTAGGGCTCGTCTGCGAGTTTGTAAGCCCGTAGATGAAATTATTTACCAAGATATGATTTAGATCGATATTGCGGCGGCATCCATGGATCGTGTGATTGCCCCCTATCGCAAGCCCATCGCCATCGCCAGTGACTACTATTACGTGTTTGCCTGGATTTGCAAGCTTGATACCCGTAGCATAAGCTATCGCACGCCCGTGCGTCGTATGGACGGTATTGCAGTCTATGTAACTCGACATCCTGCCACTACAGCCGATACCGCTTACCACGCACACATCGTCCATGCTCCAGCCTAAGCGGTCAATCGCGCGGATGATCGCTTTTAAGATCACTCCGTCGCCGCAGCCCCAGCACCAAAGTGTAGGCATCTTGTCCGTTCTTAGATATTTATCGTAATCAAACGCCATTTAAAGCTCCTTTACTTTCTCGATAATCTCGCTGGGGCTGATCGGTCTGCCGTTTGCCTTAAGAAGCGTCTTAAAATCATCTCTCAAACAAGCGCGCTGCACCTCTAGCAGATACTGCCCTAAATTTAGCTCGGCGATCAAAATTTTATTAAATCTCTCCCCTAGCTCCCTTAGCTTGCGTGCTGGGCTTGGCCACAGCGTGATCGGGCGAAAAAGTCCCACACGCACGCCTTGCCCACGTAGCTTTAAAATCGCGTCTTTTGCTGCTAAGCTAACGCTGCCGTAGGCGATGATGCAAGCATCAGCGTCATCTAGCATAAATTCCTCGTATTGCACGATCTCATCTTCATGTGCCGAAATTTTATTAAAAAGCCTTTTTATAGAGCGATCCACGATCTGCTCGTTTTCGGTCGGAAAGCCCTTCGCGCCGTGATGCAGCCCCGTTATGTGATAGTGATATCCCCTAAAAAATGGATTTAGCACCGCAGGCTTATCCGGAGCTGCGTCGTAGGGCTCATAATCTTTCGGACTACCTTTAAATTCCGCCCTGCGCTCGATTTTTAGATCCGAAATTTCAGGCAGCACCGCCTTAGCCTGCATATGCCCAAGCGTCTCATCAAGCAGCAAAAATACCGGCGTCATAAACCGCTCGGCTAAATTGAAGGCGCGCACGGTTTGTGTATAAGCCTCCTTTAGCGAGCCCGGGCACAGCGCGATGCTTTGAAAATCGCCGTGAGTGGGGTTGCGAGCTTGCAAAATATCGCCCTGCGCCACTCGCGTAGGAAGCCCTGTGCTAGGACCTCCGCGCATAACATTTACGATTAAAAGCGGAATTTCAGCGATAAAGCCAAGCCCAATCTGCTCTGATTTTAGCGAAATTCCAGGACCGGAGCTTGCCGTCATAGCCTTTGCACCGCTCATAGACGCGCCCAAAGCTACCGAAATACCCGAAATTTCATCTTCCATCTGGATAAATTTGCCTCCGACCTTGGGCAGCAAGCGGCTCATCTCGTGCGCGATCTCGCTGCTCGGCGTGATCGGGTAGCCGCCGAAAAAATTACAGCCGCAATCAATCGCCGCACGCGCAATTAAGGCGTTGCCTGTGGAAATTACCTCTCTCATTATGCGTCCTTGGGTTTCATAAAATTATTGTTTTTGATTTTTTCAGCCATCTCTCTAGCCTGCGAGCTTAGACGAGCGAATTTAAAGCCTTTGGGTGCAACGAAAATCGCAAAATCCGGGCAGTGCAACTCGCACTCCCTACAGCCGATACAGGCGCCCTCATCCACCACGTCGATCATCATGCCCTGCACGGCGCCCTCGTCCTGTCTCATCGCGATCGCGCCGCTAGGACAGACGCTTACGCAGATGTTGCACGCCTTACAGCGGCTCTCATCCGTCCAGACGGCGCGCTGGCTCTCATTTTCGCTCATATTTTCTCCTTAATTTATCAAAATCCGCACTAAATCCCGCTTTGCGATTTAAAATTTGAAATTTTGCGGCGCAAGCCTGCTTTGATCGCATTAAAGTCCTCTCGTTTTTAAATTTTGCAGAGTTTAAATTTTAAAATTTTGTGGCGTTTAAAAATTTTACGTCACACAAAATTCTGCGCCAAAGTAAAATTTTAATCTATAAAATTTCACAGCGGGCAAAATTGCGCAAATTTTAAAATTCCGCAGCGAATGAAATTTTACGCTACACAATTCCGCGAGCTTAAATTTCTTGCCAAAGTGAAATTTAATGCCAGAAAATTCTATCGCAAGAATTCTGCGCTTTAAAATTTTAGCTCTGTAAATTCCGCGTCGCGTCGAATTCGCTTTATTTCCACTAAAACTTCAGCTCCGCTACCCGCTCGCGCATCCGCTCAAGCTGCTCATAAAACTCGCCCGAATAGGCGAAATTTCTCTCTATCGCGCCCATTTTGCCGACGCTTACGAAGCGCCCCAAAGGCACTCCCGATCTATCCGCGACGCAGCAGGCGAGCGTGCCGCAAGTATCAAAAAGGATGTATTTTATGATCTTTACGATCCCCGCAGCGGGCGCCAAATACGCCGACGTGCCCAGTAGCTCGCCGATCTGCGCGCCGGCGCGTTTGGTATTTTGTACCGCGCGCGCGAAAATTTCATCCGAAATTTCAAATCCCAGCTCGTTTTTAAGCGCGATCATCTCTTCGCTATGCGGGCCCACGATCGCGCTTCTCATCGATGAAATTTCCTTGCCGCTCGCTCGCGCGAGTTCAAATTTAAGCCGCGCGCCGTCTAGCTCGCCCGCCATGCCGATGACGCGCTCTTTTGCAAACCCGCTAGCCTGCAGCGCCGCATAAACCATCATATCAAGCGGGTTGGTAACGACGATGATGATGGAGCTAGGCGCGTATTTTGCGGCATCTCGCGCGCATTGCGCGACGATGGCGGCGTTGCTGCCAAACAGTTCCTCCCTGCTCTGCCCCGCCTTTCTTGCATGCCCCGCCGTGATCACGACGATGCCTGCATCCGCTATGTCGCTAGGCTCCGTGCTGCCGCTTATGCACAGGTCACGCTCGTAAACCGCCGCCGTATGGGCAAGATCGAGTGCCTTGCCGCGCGCGATCTGCTCTACCGCATCCACAAGCGCGATGCTGTCTATCTTTTGGCTCAAAGAATCGCTTACGATAAGATCGTTTGCTACCGCCGCACCGATGTTTCCCGCGCCGAATATCGCTATTTTCATTGTTATCTCCCAAATATCGACCCGCATTTTTATAACTGCGGGGGTTAAATTTTAAAATTTAAAGACGAAATCTCGTTTTTTAAATTTAATGCCGAAACGACCTTAAATTTTACCTCTGCGCCTTTACGTTGCGCTCGTGCTCGGCTTGCGTGCGTGCAAAATCATGAAGCCCGGTCTTTTTATTTCGCATAAAATACAGATACTCGCTCTTTGCGGGCGCGAAAACGGCGCGTATCGCATCGCGAGAGACCACGCACACGGGCTCTTTGGGAAGTCCGTCGTTGAGGTAGGTGTTGTAGTGGCTGGTGTCGGTGCGGATGCGCTGCGGAGTGATCTTGACGTGCGAAAACTCGCCGTAATTCAGCGTGCCGTCCATCTGAAGGCGCATATTTTTGGCTAAGCGGTTGTCGATGACGGAGGCTACGAGGGGCATCTCATCTGCGTTTGCGGCCTCTTTTTGAATTACAGAGGCCTTGATCAGCACCTGCTTCCACGCCGTGGCGTTATAATCGCCGATAAGCTCGCGCGACAAGTCTTCGTGGAATTTTTGCGCGCTTGAAACGAGGTGGTCGATGATATTTTTTTCGCTTTCGTTTTTGCCTATTTTATAGGTTTCAGGCACCAAAAATCCTTCGTAAAACGGCGCCGTGGCGTTGTATTCGCGCTCAAGCTCGCTAAAGCTCAGTCCGCGATCTTTCGCAAGCTGTTTTAAAAACACGATCGTAGTCTCTCCCGGGATCAGCTTGATCTCGTTCATCACGGGCTTTGCAACGCTTAGCTCATATAAAAACTGATATTTGGGCAAATTTTCGCCGCTAAGCTCCAGCTCTCCGGTTTTTGCGCCGCCGTAAAAAGAAAGCAGCCTCGCATCAAATTTCGTAAATTTAGGATAGCTCTTAGAGAGTTGCGATAAAATTTTCGTTGAGCTGCCCTGGCCTATCTGCACGGTTGCCGCGTTGCCGACGCGCTCGTGTAGATCAAAGCCCACGGCCAAAAGTAAAATAGCCGCAAGCTCGATACAAATGCACGCCGCTTTGATGAGCTTTATAAAGAATTTCATGCGTTCCTTTCAAAATTTAGCTGAAATTATAGGCAAATAAGCCAAAATTTTGAATAAATTTCATATTATAAGCGCAGTTTTTCGGCACGCCCGATTTGGTTTTGGGCGTAGCTTTTTAATGGGACGATGATGTATAAATTTTTAGCTAGATTTTTTCTTGCTCTTACTATACTTTTTATAATCTGCGCGGTAGGCCTAAAGCACGGTATTGCGATTTCGCAGCTGGACGTGGGCTTTGCAAAGCTTGAGGGGTTTTATCTCAAGCTAAATAAAAGTCTCGTGCTGCGCATCAAAAATCTCGAAGTTACGCAAAATAATACACAAAATTTAGAGCAAAATTCCACCGATCTGCGCACGCAAAGCGAGAAAATTTTAGAATTTAGCAAAAAAATCTCGCTCATCAACTCCTTTTTTGAAGAGATCGACGTAGACAATATGAAAATAAAAGGTGAAAGCCTGAAACTAAAATACAAAAGCGACGTTTTTTACGCAGATACGCGGTTTTTTAGGCTAAGCTCAAAGATCACGCCTGGCGCAAACGGATTGAGCTTCTATCCGATCGAGCTTAAGCTAAATGATTTTAATCTCACTCTACACGGCGCGGCACGGGCAAATTTCAAAGCCGATACGTATGATTTTAACGGCACCTTCGCTTCGCACGAGATCGCGGGCGAGCTTGACGTGCACAATATCGGCTCGGAGCTAAATATAGAGATAAATCGCGCCTCGGCCTTAAGTCTGAAAAATTTTATGAATGAGCTGGGTGCGCTTACGGGGCTAAATCCTCTTGCGAACGAGTGGATCTACGGCAAGGCGGTCGCGCAAAACTACTACATCGAAAATCTGCATGCCAAAGTCGATCTGAAAGATCCGCGCCCGATCGCCGAAAATGTTAGCGCCACGGCTTACGCGCAGGATCTTACGATAAAATTTCAACCGCAAATCGAAGCCGTAACGGTAAAAGACGCCAACATCACGCTCAAAAATGATTATCTAAGCTTCACGCTGAACGAGCCTAAATTTAAAGGCAAAAGCCTGGAGGGAAGCGGCGTGCGTATCGGCGGGCTTTTTGAAGAGAAGCCGATCGTATATCTGGATCTGCGGACTAAAGAGAGCTTAGGCAAGGACCTTGTGGATATTTTGCAAAGCTACGGCATAAACGAGCCCGTATATCCGCTAAGCGGCGGGATCGATGCGCGCGTGCTGATAGACGTGGACGTCGAAAAGGAAAGCGCCAAGGTCGATGCGAACGTGACGCTAAAAGACGCCGATCTGATGATCTCTAAAGCGAAATTTCACTCCAAAGCCGCGCGGGTGCATATCACCGAGAAAAAAATCGACATCAAAGACGCGAATCTACAAAATGAAATTTTTAACGCCACTGCAAGCGGCAGTATCGATATCGCCAC
>ERZ773008.3123-NODE-3123-length-10348-cov-5.384339_pt1 | contig 10348 bp, 11 predicted proteins | sample MGYA00580664_ERZ773008 | MGnify/ENA primary metagenome ERZ773008 (study PRJEB29015, sample SAMEA2738016) | human oral metagenome | biome: human oral; feature: human-associated habitat; material: dental | place: China | collected 2048 ... | reverse complement strand
GCTTTGGCCGAACCATTCCAGCAGGCGCTCCAGCTGGTCGTTGCGCACCAGTACCAAATCCACGTTCAAACCCGAGCTGAACAGGGCTTTTTGGATGTTTTGCAGCTGGGTTGGATCTGAAACCGCCATGAATACGCGGCGCCCGCGCTTGAAAATCGGGATGCAGCGCAGCTTCTGCATATGCTGTTCGTCCATAATATCTTTAACGATATTGCTGCGCGGATAATAGTTCAGATCAAGAATCGGATAATTGAATACGCTGGATAATAGGGTGACCAGATTTTCCGGCGAAATCACGCCGTCGTCGAAAATCATCGGCAGGATGTTTTTGTCGGCGCTGATGGCAGACTGATATTTTTCCAGCTTGTCTTGCGGCACCAGCTTGTGCTGCACCAAAACCCGCAAAAGGCCTATGCTCATGTAGTTGAATCCGTTTAATTTATTTGGGCGCCGGTGTGTGGGTGGATTTGCCGGCTGCCTTTATGGAATGGGCGTAATTGTGAAGATTATACAAGACAAGCCAAGAAACTGTTAGGCGATGCCTGAAAATGTAAGCGTCAAACGCGGATTACGTTTCAAATGCACAACACTAATGTTCCGGCAAAAAAGCAGCCTGAAAACTTTTCAGGCTGCTTTTTTGCCGTTTCAGGCTGCTTATTCGATGTTTTGTACCTGCTCGCGCATCTGCTCGATCAGCACTTTCAATTCCACCGAAACCTGCGTGCATTCGCTGGCGATGGCTTTGCTGCCCAGGGTGTTGGCTTCGCGGTTCAACTCCTGCATCAGAAAGTCCAGCCGCTTGCCGATACTGCCGTGCTGCTCGGTAACGATGCGGCGCACTTCGGCGATGTGGGTGCGCAGGCGGCTGAATTCTTCGTCCACGTCTGCCTTCTGCATAAACAGGGCAAACTCTTGCTGCAGGCGGTCGTTTTCCATGTCGCCCACGGCTTCGCGCAGCCGCTGGCGCACTTTGTCCATATGCTGTTGCAGCAGCTGCGGGAAAGCGGCGGCCAAAGCGTCCAGAATTTGCTCCATTTGTTGCAAACGCTGCAGCAGGTGTTGCTGCAACTGCTCGCCCTCGCGGCTGCGGGCTTGGTTGAAGGCAAGCAGCACTTCGTTGATGAGCTGCAGCACGGCTTCGTCTAAATCGCCGGTTTCTTCCACCGGAGCAGCCAGCACGCCGGGGAAAGCGAGGATGTCGGCTACACCCAAACGTTGAATATCGGGATGTCTCTCACAGATTTTCTTGTTGATTTTAGCCAGCCGGGCAACCAATTTTTTGTTCAGCCGCAATTCTTGCTCGCCACCGACCTGCTCGCCGTGCCGCAGCTGGATGCGGCATTCGATTTTGCCGCGTGCGGCGTGGGCGGATACGGCTTCGCGCAATGCCCCTTCGAGGTGGCGCAAGTCTTCCGGCATTTTGAATTGGATGTCGAGATAGCGGTGGTTGACCGCGCGCAGTTCGATATACAGACGTTTGCTGCCATGTTCGGCGCTGCCGTTGGCAAAACCGGTCATGCTTTTGATCATAATTTTCTCCTTTCAATACAGTGGATAAATTGTTCGCCTTGCTTTCAGGTAGCCTTTAACCCCCCCTATTTGCCCTTGGCAAAGCTGCCCAATACACCGGCACACACAATCACCAGCATACCGATGATTTCGTGCCAGCTGGTGCTGTCGCCCAGCCAGAAAATGCCCAACAGGGTGGAAAACACCACGGTGAGGTAGGCCAGCGAAGCCACGGTGAGCTTGCGCCCCACTTGGTAGGCGCGGGTCATCGCCAGCTGGCCGAGCGTACCGGCGGCGCCTAGGCCGAGCAGATAGGGCAGCGATTGGACGGTGGGCGGCTGCCAGCCGTTGATGCAGGCCAATGTGCCCGACATGGCCGTGGCCACGCAGCAGAAATAGAACACCACGCGCCAGCTGGGCTCGCCCAACTGCGAAAGTTCGCGCACCTGCAAATACGCCCAGCCGGAACACACGCCGGAAATCAGGCCGATGAGGCCGGCAAGCTGCTGCTCGGCGGCAATGGTGGGCTGGAGCAGGATAATGATGCCGCCAAAACCCATCAAGAGCGCGGCCAGCATCAGCGGGGCAATTCTTTCCTTAAGGAAGATGAAGGAGAGCAAGGCCAAAAACAGCGAAGAGGTGTAATTGAGCGTGATGGCGGTGGCCAGCGGCAGGCGGGTGAGCGCGAAGAACGAGAACAGGAGCGCCACCGAGCCGGTAATGCTGCGGTTGAGGTGCGATTTCAGATAGGGCGTACGAAAGGCGTGCCCGCGCCACCATTCGGGCAGGCCGATGGCAAAAAGGCCGAACAGCATGCGCCAAAACACCAGCTCGTTGAAGCTGAAGCCGAAACGGTTGCCGGCGGCCTTGGCAAACGCGCCCATCAGGGCAAACAGGGCGGCGGAAACCACCATCCAGCCTGAGCCCAGGCGGTCGGTGGCGATGGCGGGGGTGTTCATGACGGTTTCAATCGGGTTGCGGAAATATTTTCAGGTAGCCCCTTCTTGCTCAAGCAAGGCTACCTGAAAAACAAACCGGGCTATCGCACCGGCAAAATCTGGCAGGCATTCAGCAGCAAAGCGGCAGCGGAAACCAACAGCCAAGACAAGCAGGTTTTCAATGACTCTTTCATAATTTCTCTTTCAAAACGGGTGGCAGAAAATTCAGCGTGATGATTTTCAGGTAGCCTGTCCGGCGGATGAGGCTACCTGAAGAAGGATGCGGACACATTATTCAGCCGCTGCACTCCCTGCCGCCGCCTCGGAAGCGGGCAAAACGCGGTAATACACTTCGCCCGGCCCCACATAGCCCAAATCAGTGCGGGCGATTTCGGCGATGGCATCTTTCCCGGTGCGCAGGTTTTCCACTTCGGCCTTCAAAGCCTGATTGCGCAGCACCAGGCTTTGGTTGGCCTGCCGCTGGTTTTCGGCTTCGGCCTCCAGCCGCCACATATCGCGCCAGCCGCCTTTGGCCAGCCACAGATTATGCTGCAGCCACACCAACGCCACGACCAGCACCACGGTTACCCATTTCATGTTTCAGGTAGCCTTTAGCGAGCCAAATGGTAAAACGCGGCTTGGCCGGGATAATAAGCGGCTTCGCCCAGCTCTTCTTCAATGCGCAGCAGCTGGTTGTATTTGGCCATGCGGTCGGAGCGGGAAAGCGATCCGGTTTTAATCTGCATGCAGTTGGTGGCCACGGCCAAATCGGCGATGGTGCTGTCTTCGGTTTCGCCGGAGCGGTGGCTCATCACGCTGGCGTAGCGGTTTCGTTTGGCCAACTCCACGGCTTTCAGGGTTTCGCTCAGGGTGCCGATTTGGTTCACTTTCACCAGCAGGGCGTTGGCAATGCCTTCTTTAATGCCTTCGGCCAGGATTTTCGGGTTGGTAACAAACAAATCGTCGCCCACCAGCTGCACTTTGCCACCAAGCTTTTTGGTGAGCAGCTTCCAGCCTTCGCGGTCGTTTTCGTCCATACCGTCTTCAATCGAAACAATCGGATAGCGGTTGGCCAAATCGGCCAGATAATCGGCAAATTCGGCGCTGGTCAGCGCTTTGCCTTCAGCGGAGAGGTGGTATTTGCCGTCTTTATAAAACTCACTGGAAGCGCAATCGAGCGCGAGCAGCACGTCTTTGCCCGCTTCGTAGCCGGCAGCTTTCACGGCTTCCAAAATCAAATCCAAAGCTTCGGCGTGGCTGCCCAAATTGGGGGCAAAACCGCCTTCGTCGCCCACGGTAGTGGGGAAGCCTTTGTTGTGGCAGATTTTTTTCAAGTGGTGGAACACTTCCGCGCCGCAGCGCAAGGCCTCGCGGAAGCTGGCCGCGCCCACCGGCATAATCATGAATTCCTGAATATCCAGGCTGTTGTTGGCGTGTTCGCCGCCGTTGATCACGTTCATCATCGGCACCGGCATCGCCATCGGCCCCGCGCCGCCCAAATAGCGGTAGAGCGGCAGGCCGGCATCTTCGGCGGCAGCGCGCGCCACAGCCATGGATACGGCCAAAGTGGCATTGGCGCCGAGGCGGCCTTTGTTGTCCGTGCCGTCTAATTCCACCAGCACTTTGTCGATATAGCTCTGCTCGGAAGCATCAATGCCGATAACGGCTTGGGCAATTTCGTTGTTCACATGCTCTACGGCTTTCAGCACGCCTTTGCCCAAATAGCGTGCGGCATCGCCGTCGCGCAGCTCCAGCGCTTCTTTCTGGCCGGTGGAAGCGCCGCTGGGCACGGCCGCGCGCCCCATCACGCCGCTTTCCAGCAACACATCGCATTCTACGGTGGGATTGCCGCGTGAATCGAGAATCTCGCGGGCGAAAATATCAATAATGGCGCTCATGCACTCTGCTCCAAAAAGTTAGTTGGCTGAAGAAACGGCGGCTTGCCCGCCCAAACGGCAAGATTATACCCGAAACCGGCAAGCTTGAAACACAGCCCGGCAAACAGCCGCTCTTGACAAAACCCACATTTGGGCATTAAATACGCCACCATTATTTACGCCGATTTGATACAGCTTGCGGGCGTTAAAACAGCTAAAGCGTACCATCCATAACACGCACCTCTGTTTTAAGCCCATTGTTGATCCAGTGGGCTTTAAATCTTTGCAGCCGCCGAATGAGGCGGCCATACAACAACATCATGATTATTCTGGATTCCGTTTGTAAAAGCTATCATCACGGCAAAAGCAACCAATTCATGGCCGTACATCCCTTGAGCCTGAGCATCGACCAAGGCGAGGTGTTCGGGCTGATGGGCTATTCAGGCGCGGGCAAATCCACCCTGCTGCGCCTGATCAACCTGCTGGAACGCCCCGACAGCGGCAAAGTACTGGTAGACGGCCAAGACCTCACCGCCATGAGCCCCGCCCAGCTGCGCACCGCCCGCCAAAACATCGGCATGGTGTTTCAGCAATTCAACCTGCTCGCCAACCGCACCGTGGCCGGCAACGTGGCCTTCCCGCTGGAGATTGCCGGCTGGAGCAAAAACAAAATCAACGAACGCGTGCGCGAATGTTTGCAGATTGTCGGCCTGTCCGACCGCGCGCAGCACTACCCCGCCCAACTTTCCGGCGGGCAGAAGCAGCGCGTGGGCATTGCCCGTGCACTCGCACCCAACCCGAGCGTGATTCTGGCCGACGAGCCCACTTCCGCGCTCGACCCGGCCACCACCCGCAGCGTGCTCGACTGCCTGCAAGACATCAACCGCCGTTTCAACGTAACCATCGTGATCGTTACCCACGAAATGAGCGTCATCCGCCGCCTGTGCCGCCGCACCGCCCTGCTGCATCAAGGGCATTTGCTGGAAGTGGCCGACGTGCGCGACAAGCAGATTCTGGCGCACACCGACATCGGGCGCGAATTGGTACAGGAGGATTGAAATGAAATACGATGTTTTCGAAAACCTCATCCGCCTGCTGCCCAATTTTTATAAAGCCTTTTGGCAGACGGCAGTGATGCTCGGCATTTCCGTGCCCGTCAGCGTTATTTTTGGTGGCGCGTTGGGCTTATGGCTGTTTACCACCGGCAAAAACCAAATTTATGCCAACCGCCACATTCATCAAATTTTGGGCTTCATCATCAACTTTATGCGCGCCTATCCATTCGTTATCCTGATGATTATGATGGAAATTCCATCACGCGCGCTTGTCGGCACCACTTTCGGGCCGGTAGCCGCATCTGTTTCCCTCAGCGTGGCCGGTATTTTTTATTTCGCCCGCCTGGTGGAACAAAATCTGGCCGAAGTACCCAAAGGCGTGGTAGAGGCCGCTTTAGCCATGGGTGCGAAACCGCCCACCATCATGACCAAAGTCTTGCTCAACGAAGCGCGCGCGGGCTTGGTTCGCAGCATCACCATCCTGATTATCGCCATTCTCGGCTTGAGCGCCGCAGCCGGCCTCATTGGCGGCGGCGGTATCGGCGACCTCGGCATCAATTACGGCCACCACCGCTTTATGTCTGACGTTATGTGGACGGTTGTTATCCTGCTCTCCATCATCGTCATCACCATGCAAGAAATCGGCAACTACCTTGCCGCCCGTTTAGACAAACGCTAATCCGTTTTTTCCCAACCTGTTTATCCACTTAAAAGGAGACACGCAATGAAAGCATTATGGAAACTCACCTGCGCCGCCGTGCTGGGCATAACCCTGGCCGCCTGCGGCGGGCAAGACAGCGGCAGCGGCGCACAAGCATCCGCCGCCTCATCCGGCAGCCAGCCTGCCGCCGAAGCCAAGCGGGAAATCCGCTTCGGCACCACCCCGGGCGACTTTGCCGACATGATTACCGACCAAATCAAGCCCATGCTGGAAAAACAGGGCTACACCGTTACCCTCACCGAATTTCCCGACTACGTTACCCCCAACCAGGCACTGGCCGAGGGCGCAATCGACATCAACATCTTCCAGCACAAACCCTATCTCGACGGCTTCAAAGCCGAACGTAATTTGGATTTGACCGAAGTATTCCAAGTGCCCACCGCCCCCTTGGGCATCTACCCCGGCAAGCTCACCGCGCTGGATCAGGTGAAAAACGGCAGCACCGTTTCCATTCCCAACGATCCATCCAACCTCGCCCGCGCCTTGGTAATGCTCGACAACCTAGGCTGGATTAAACTGAAAGAGGGTATCGACCCGCTCAAAGCCGCCCGCACCGATATTGCCGAAAACACTAAAAATATCGAATTCGTGGAAATGGAAGCTGCCAACCTGCCGCGTAGCCGCCAAGACGTAGACTTCGCCATCGTAAACGGCAACTACGCCATGTCTTCCGGCATGAAACTGGCCGAAGCCCTGTTCCAAGAGCCCAGCTTCGCCTACATCAACTGGTCTGCCGTGCGCACTGCCGATAAAGACGCACAGTGGGTGAAAGACGTAACCGCCGCCTACAATTCCCAAGAATTCAAAGACTACGCGCACAAACGCTTCGTCGGCTACAAATATCCCGCCGCATGGGGCGAAGGCGCAGCCGCCGCTTCGGCCGCTTCTGCAGCAGCCGCCTCCGGCGCATCTGCCGCCAAATAAGCAACGCGGATAAAAACACAGCCGTTTCAGCTAGCCTGAAGCGGCTGTTTTTAATTGAGGAAAAGGCTACCTGAAAAATACCCTTATATCTGGGAACACGCAATAAACTGATTTTATGTATCTTGCTCCTTCCTAACGCGTTGCTCCTCCTTACTGCCCGAGCCCCGCCCACAGCCTCGCCCGATTTTGCCATCTGCATAAACTTTTCCAAGCAAACCAATCTGTTGCCCTTTTGTTTACATCTGTTATGATTTTTGGTACTTTACTGCCATTGTTCATGCAGATACACACCACACATTTAGATTTCAAATTCCCCCTTTCCGCCATCCGTCCGCTTGTTCGGGCGGCTGGCATCCGCCGGCCGTGCCGCAAAAGCATACGGCCGCATTTCCACCCGAAAAGGAGATCTACCATGACTGATGTGAAAAAAGTAGCCGTAGTTACCGGTTCCGCCGCAGGTTTGGGCAAAGCAATCGCCACCCGTTTGGCCAAAGACGGCTTCCGCGTGGTGCTGCACGACATTAACGCCGACAACCTGAACAAGGTTAAAGCGGAATTCGATGCCGCCGGGTTTGAAAATATCGCCGTAAAGGGCAATTCCGCCAGCCGGGAAGACCAGTTCCGCCTAGTGGACGAGGCAGTCAAGGCCTTCGGGCGGGTGGACGTGTTTGTCAACAACGCGGGCGTAGAATCGGTCGGCACATTCTTGAGCCTGAACGAAAATGAAATCGACCGGGTGTTGGGCATCAACATCAAGGGCGTGATTTTCGGCACGCAGGCCGCCGCCGAACAAATGAAAAAACAGCAGGGCGTGGGCAAAATCATCAACGCATGCAGCATCGCCGGTCACGAATCCTACGAAATGCTGAGCCTGTATTGCGCCACCAAGCACGCGGTACGCTCGTTCACCCATTCCACCGCAAAAGAACTCGCCCCCTACAACATCCGCGTAAACGCCTATTGCCCGGGTGTGGCCGACACCCCCATGTGGGAGCGCATCGACGCCGCATTTGTAGAACACAAGGGCTACCAGCCGAAACAGGCGTGGAACGAATTTACCAAAGGCATCCTCGCCGGCCGGCCGCAACAGCCGGAAGACGTGGCCAACCTGGTATCCTTCCTGGCTTCGGAAGACGCCGACTACATCACCGGCCAAACCATCCTCACCGACGGCGGCTTGGTATTCCGTTAAACAACAGGCAAACGGCCGGCGGCAGCCGGCTGTTTTTATGGCCGCCCGCATTTTGCATCCGCTAAATTCGGTTAAACCCGCACCCTGCCGCCCGAACTTTGCTACACTGCGTCCCCTTTCACACGAACACAAGGAAAAATCATGGCTTTAATGGATAATCTGATGAACGCAGCCAGCCAGATGCTGGGCGGCAAAGACGGCGGACAAGGCTCGCTCGCCGATATGGCGATGGATTTGGTGAAACAGCAGGGCGGCGTGAGCAACCTGATCAGCCAGCTGCAGCAAGGCGGTTTGGGCGATGCCATCAGCAGTTGGGTTTCCAACCAGGCAGGCAACCTGCCCGTTTCCGGCAGCCAACTTCAACAAGCGCTGGGTAGCGACACCGTCAACCAGCTGGCGCAGAAATTCGGCGTGGATGCCAACCAAGCAAGCGAGATGCTGGCCAAAATCCTGCCCAACCTGGTAGACCACGCCACCCCCAACGGCAGCGCGCAAGACGCAGACGGCTTCGGCCTGGATGATGTGGCTTCCATACTGCTGAAAAACTTTATGAAATAAACCAAAAGCCGTCTGAATGTTCAGACGGCTTTTTTATTTGTGAGGCTACCTGAAAGCGCAGCTTAGGCGAAGTTTAAATGGCGAGATAGCTGAAACCTGCGCGCCATGCCGCGTTAGCCCGCTTAGCAGAGGGGAAAATACCTTGGCTATAGCGGATTAAAATCAGAAGGGGCAAAGTAGCAAGCCGCAGACAGTACAAGCAGTACGGCAAGGCAACGCCGTAACATCTTGATTTTAATCCACTATATCTCTTCAGGTAGCCTCTGCCCTGCCCCGCTCCATCACCACGCCGACAGATGCCACACCGGGCAGGATGCCGGGTTTCACCGCCTTAATCCGCACGCTCTCGCAAGAAGGGAAATGCTTGAGCAGCAGTTGCGCCACATAGCCTGCCAGCGCTTCCAGCAGGAAAAACTGCTGCCCTGCCAAAGCGGCCGTTACCAGCTCCGCCGCCTCGGCATAGCTGATCGTATCGGCTACGTTGTCGCTCTTTTCCACCGTGCTCAAATCGGCGCGGATGTCGATATCCAGCAACACGGTTTGCGGCTGGCGGCGTTCCCAGTCGAAAACGCCGATTAGGGTTTGGGCTTTTAGGCCGTGCAGAAAAACGGTATCCATGCTGTGCTTGTCCTCGTGATAGAATCCGGCTCGTTTGTTTGAATGTGAAAAAATCTTATGGCTGACATCTTGTCTGTGTGGGGCTTGGCCGCCGTGGCCGCCGCCTACTTAATCGGCTCGCTCTCGTTTGCCGTTATCGTATCGAAATTCTACGGGCTGGACGACCCGCGCAGCTACGGCTCGGGCAACCCGGGCGCCACCAATGTTTTGCGCAGCGGCCACAAAAAAGCCGCCGCGCTCACGCTCTTGGGCGACGCGCTCAAAGGCCTGGTGGCCGTGCTGCTTGCCCGATGGCTGCAATCGCATTTCGGCCTGGCCGACGAAGTGGTGGCCGCCGTGGCCGTGGCGGTGTTGGCGGGGCATATGTGGCCGCTGTTTTTCGGCTTCAAGGGCGGCAAGGGCGTGGCCACCGCGCTGGGCGTGCTGCTGGCTTTATCGTGGCCGGTGGCGCTGATTTGTGCGGCGGTGTGGCTGATGATGGCCTTCGGACTGAAAATTTCCTCACTGGCCGCACTCACCGCCACCGTAATCAGCCCGCTGGCCGCCATGTTCTTGGTGCAACAGCCTTCCTGGCAGGCCGCCATTGCCGTGATTGCCGCGCTGGTGCTGCTGCGCCACCGCAGCAATATCCAAAACCTGCTCAGCGGCAAGGAAAGCAAAATCAGCTCGGGCAAATAGCAGCGTTACCTACCCGATAAAGGCTACCTGAAAATTTTAGCTTCGCAGAAACTTCGCTGCGCTGCGTTTTAACTTCGTTGAAGCTCACGCTTTCAGGTAGCCTTTTATTGCTGCCGAAAACTCATATCCAACAATTCAATCCGCAACCCAATCTAAAGCTCCTGAAAAACTAGATATAAGTTTTCTAGCGCCAAAGGTTGGGCTGTGCTTTTCTCTGCTGGCGCAGCCGAACGGAGCACGGTTTTTCGGGGAACAAGGGCTTGCATGTTCGAAGCGGC